>Ga0209415_10001217_pt1 | contig 49138 bp, 48 predicted proteins | sample PeaSoiSIISIP2007_FD_187696 | JGI IMG/M metagenome (GOLD analysis project Ga0209415, IMG submission 187696) | Peat soil microbial communities from Weissenstadt, Germany - SII-SIP-2007 (SPAdes) (version 2) | ecosystem: Environmental > Terrestrial > Soil > Wetlands > Peat | place: Germany... | reverse complement strand
TTCGCCACCGCGCGCCTGTGGGATGACGGCATCATCGATCCGCGCGATACACGAACCGTCCTGGCGATTGCGCTTTCGGCGGCGCTGAACCGGCCCGTCGAGGGCGCGATGGAATGGGGCGTATTCCGCCATTGAAACCAATCCGCAAACTGCTGGTGGCGAATCGCGGCGAGATCGCACGCCGGATTTTTCGCACGTGCGGTGCGTTGGGGATTCAGACGGTCGCGGTTTATTCCGACGCCGATCGCGGCGCTCCACATGTACGCGATGCCAGGGAAGCCGTGCGAATTGGCCCAGCTGCCAGCCGCGACTCATATCTCGCGATCGCCCGGATCATCGACGCCGCACGTCGAATCGGCGCAGACGCGATTCATCCGGGATATGGATTTCTCTCTGAAAATGCGGCGTTCGCTGAGGCTTGCGCGGCAGCCGGGATTCTTTTCATCGGACCGCGCGCGGAGACCATCCGGACGATGGGATCGAAGATCGAAGCGCGAAAAGTCGCGGCCGCGGCGGGTGTGCCGGTGGTTCCGTCCGAGGGATTTCCTCTACTGGTGAAAGCATCGGCCGGCGGCGGAGGTAAAGGGATGCGGCGTGTGGATCGCGCCGAAGATTTGGACGAAGCGCTTGCCTCCGCGGGCCGCGAGGCTCACAGCGCGTTCGGCGATGGCGCGCTGTTCAGCGAGCGCTATCTTGAAGGCGCTCGCCACATTGAAGTGCAGATTTTCGGCGATGTGTACGGCAACGTGGTTCACATGTACGAACGCGATTGCTCAATGCAGCGGAGGCATCAGAAGATCCTCGAAGAATCGCCGGCGCCCAACCTCGATCCTGGCGTGCGCAGCGCGATGATCGATGCGGCGTTACGCATCGGACGCGAGATCGGATACCTGAGTGCGGGTACCGTGGAGTTTCTCGTAACGCCCACCGGCGAATTTTACTTCTTGGAAATGAATACCCGGATTCAGGTGGAGCATCCCGTGACGGAGATGGTTCTCGGGATCGACATCGTGCAGATGCAGATCGAGGTGGCCGAAGGTCGCGCGATTCAGCTTTTCGATGCACCGCAGCAGGGCCACGCGATTGAGGCGCGGCTCTACGCCGAAGATCCCGCCAACGGTTTTCTGCCTTCAACCGGCAACGTGCTCGCTTGGCGCGCGCCACAGAGAGTGCGGGTCGAGAGCGGAATCGAGGTTGGGACCGAGATCGGCGTTCATTACGATCCTTTGCTCGCCAAGATCATTGCGCACGCACCTTCGCGCGAGGACGCGATTCGCAAATTGCGCCACGCGCTGGAGGATACGCTGGTTCATGGCGTGGTTACGAATCGCGAGTACCTGATTGGTGTGCTGGACCATCCGGATTTCGTGGCCGGCCGCATTCATACCGGTTTCGCGATCCCGTTTGAGCCGGATCGATCCGGAGCGCCGGGTGCTTCGGCGGCTCTCGACGCGTACCTCGTTGCGCGGCGACACGCGGAACGGAATATCCTGCCAGGCGTGCCTCCTGGATACCGGAATAATCCGTTTCAGACCGCCGCACCCGCTCACGATGTCAAAATCATTTCATGCGAACCGGGAAGGCTGCGCGCGGAAATCGACGGTGTTCAACGCGCGTTCGACATTTCAGAAGACGCGACCCATCGCTGGGTGAACGGCTACATGTTTCCGCGCGTTTCGCGGTATCCTGCTTCGGAGAGCGCCGCGTCGGAAGAATCCGCAAGCTCTCCGATGCCCGGCTTGGTCCTGCGAATTCTAGTGCAAGCAGGCGAAACGGTGCGCGTTGGGCAACCTCTGGTGGTCTTGGAAGCGATGAAGATGGAACAGACCGTACGCGCGCACTCGGAGGGAATCGTGGAAGCGGTAGTGGTGAAAACGGGGGCCGTGGTCGCGCCGGGGCAGACACTGGTTCGCATCGGCAAAAGGGAGAATGAGCAATGAGCCATGCAGTTCAGGAAGCGCGAGCCGAGTTTCCTTACTTTACCGAAGAGCACGACATGATTCGGGAGACGGTGAAGCGGTTCGCGCGAACGGAGATCGCCCCGCATGCCGAAGAATGGGATGAAGCAGAAGAATTCCCGTGCGAGATATTCAAGAAAGCCGGGGATTTAGGTTTATTCGGCATCCGAATCGATCCTGAATTAGGCGGCAGTGGACTCGATTGGTGGGCCACGACGGCCTATATCGAGGGTTTGGCATATTCCGAAAATGCCGGCGTGAATATGGCCTTGATGGTCCAGAGCGACATGACTCTGCCGGTGATCGAGGAACTCGGCACCCGCGAACAGCAGGAAGAGTTTCTGAAGCCCGCGATGAAGGGCGACTACATCGCAGCCCTTGGAATCAGCGAGCCCGGTGGGGGTTCGGATGTCGCTGCGATGAAGACGCATGCCCGCATCGACGGCGGCGATCTGGTCATTTCCGGTCAAAAACTGTGGATCACCAACGGTACGCGCGCGGATTTCATCGTGCTCGGCGTGCGCACCGGCGAGGATGGATACAAGGGCATCTCCTTTGTCCTTTTTCCCACGAAAACCAAGGGCTTTTCAGTCGGCAAGAAGCTGAAGAAGATTGGTAATTTATCTTCGGATACGGCCGAATTGTTTTTTGACGAATGCCGGATTCCGCGGCGCAACCTTTTAGGTGAAATGAACCGCGGCTTCTACTACATCATGCACAACTTTCAAGGCGAGCGGCTGGTGGCTGCCGTAGCGGCACTGGCCGGCATGGACCGCGCGATCCGGCAGGCGCTCGATTACGGGCTGGAGAGGAAGGCTTTCGCGAATCCAATCCGGCAATTTCAGGTGTGGCGCCATCGCTTCGCCGAGCATCTGACCAACATCGAGGCCGGCCGATGGCTGGTGTATCGCGCCGTGGATCTGATGAATCGCAAGCAGAAGTGCGTGCGGGAAATCACCATGGCGAAACTGTACTGTTCCGAACTGTGCCAGAAAGTTGCCTACGATTGCGTGCAGATGTTCGGCGGATTCGGCTACGTCACCGAATATCCCGTCGGCCGGTTTTGGCGCGATGTGCGGCTGCACACCATCGGGGCCGGCACTTCGGAGATCATGAAAGAGATCCTGGCAAAGGAATTTAAAATCTGAATGATTCGAATCGCAAATGGACAGGGCTTCTGGGGTGACTCGCTGGAAGCGCCGGTGGAACAGGTGCGGCGGGGGCCCATCGATTACCTGACGCTTGATTATCTGGCCGAAGTGACCATGTCGATCCTGCAAAAGCAGCGGTCGCGCGACCCGAAGGCGGGGTATGCGCGCGATTTCGTCGACATGATCGCGCGTGTGCTCCCAGACTTGGTGGACCGTCGAATCCGTGTGATCGCCAATGCGGGCGGCGTGAATCCCGCTGCCTGCCGTGACGCGATCCTGGAAGTCGCCAAGCGGCAGGGCATCGATATAAGAGTTGCGACGGTGGCCGGCGACGACATCATGGGCCGGCTCGACGATTTTCTGGCGCGCGGCGTTGAGTTGAAGAGTATGGACACGGGTGACCCGCTTTCAACGGTTCGCGCCAATGTGCAAAGCGCGAACGTGTATTTCGGTGCGTTTCCAGTGGTAGATGCCCTGGCGCGCGGCGCGCAGATCGTCATCACGGGCCGGGTGACCGATACCGGCCTGGCGCTCGCGCCGATGATTCATGAATTCGGCTGGAAGAAGGATGCGTGGGATCAGCTCGCCGCCGGGACCATCGCGGGGCATACCGTGGAATGCGGCGCGCAATGCACCGGTGGAAACTGCCAGGTGGACTGGGAAACCATTCCGAATATGGCCGACATCGGCTACCCGATCATCGAGGCTGAGCCGGATGGTTCGTTCTGCATCACCAAACACGCGGGAACCGGCGGCCGCGTCACGGTCGCGTCCATCAAGGAACAACTTCTTTATGAGATGGGCGACCCGAAGGAGTACATTACACCCGACTGCGTCGCGGACTTCACCACCATCCATCTCGAACAGGCCGGGCCCGATCGCGTGCGATTTTCCGGCATTCGCGGCCGCCCCGCAACCGAGTTCTATAAAGTGTCGGTCAGCTATGCGGCGGGTTTCAAGGCAATCGGCAATCTGGTATATGCGTGGCCGGATGCGTACAAGAAAGCTCGCGCGGCGGATCAGATTTTACGGCAGCGTCTCGACCGGCTGGGGCTCAAGTTTGACGAGATCCGAAGCGAGTTCGTGGGCGCGAATGCATGCCACGGGATTCCATCGGCGGAGCCATCGCCCGAACTCGCGCCGCAACTGGCGGAAGTGGTTTTGCGCATCGGCGTCCGTTCCAACGATCGCGCGGCGGTGGAGCGATTCACCAAGGAGATCGCCCCGCTGGCGCTGAACGGTCCGCCGGTGGTGACCGGTTTGGGCGGCGGGCGTCCGAGAGTAGAAGAAATTGTGGCGTACTGGCCGGCGCTGATTCCCAAGCGCGAAGTCACGCCGGAGGTGAGCATATGGCCAAGCGAAAATTAGTCGAGCTGGCGCACGCGCGGTCGGGAGACAAAGGCGATACCGCGAACGTCGGCATCATCGCGCGCAAGCCGGAGTATTATCCGATCCTGGTCAAAGAAGTGACCGCCGCGCGGGTGAAAGAACATTTCAAGGGAGTTTGTTTAGGCAAAGTCGAACGATTCGAGCTTCCCAATCTGGGCGCGTTGAACTTTCTGCTGCACGAAAGCCTGGACGGCGGCGGGACTCTGGCGCTGAAGGCGGATCCGCAGGGCAAGACGTATAGCAGCGCGCTGCTGCGCATGGAGATTGAGGTTGATTGAATTTCGCGTGGACGCGGGTGTCGCGCGGATCACGCTGAATCGTCCTGAGAAGCGCAACGCGCTCAACGCAGAGTTGATCGCAGCGGTGCGCGACTCGTTGGAACGCTCGGCGAAAGATGAAAACGTCCGCGTGGTTCTGATCACGGGCGCCGGTCCGGACTTTTGTTCCGGCGCCGACTTGGCGGGGCTCGACCGGACCGCGGAGGCCGGCGTGTTGGACCACATCGGGACAGCGCGCCACATGGCCGATGCGTTTCTCGAAATGCGCCAGCATCCGCGGCCCGTGGTCGCCGCAGTTCGCGGGCGCGCGCTTGCGGGGGGATGCGGACTGGCGACGGCATGCGATTTGATTCTCGCCGCCGAATCCGCGCAGTTTGGATATCCGGAAGTGAAGATTGGATTCGTTCCTGCCATGGTAATGGCGATCCTGCGCCGGTCGGTCAGCGAGAAGCGCGCGCTGGAGCTGATCGTCACCGGAGAAATCATCACGGCGGCGCAGGCGCACGCAGTGGGAATGATCAATCGCGTGTTTCCCGATGCGGAATTCGAGGCGCGCGTGGAAGACTACGTGGCGGCGCTGGCATCGAAATCGGCGTCGGCCGTCACGCTCAGCAAGAGCCTTCTGTATCATATGGACGGTATGACGTTTGAGAGTGCGATTGACGCGGGCGTTCACGGGAACGCGCTCGCGCGCATGACCGAAGATGCGCGGCGCGGAATCGAGCGATTTGTCAAGAAGAGCTGAATGGCGGACCCGATCAACCGGCTTCGAAAGATCTGTCTGGCGCTGCCGGACGCCGTGGAGACGGAGAATTTCGGCCATCCCTTCTTCCGCATCCGCAAGAAGCCATTCTGCATGTATCACGGTTGGCCCGATTCGCGAGCGATCGCGATCAAAGTCGCGAAAACGGAGCAGGGGATATTTCTCAAAGATCCGCGGTTCTATAAAACGCCCCATGTCGGACAGCACGGATGGGTGTCGCTGCGCACTTCGGAAAAGCTCGACTGGGAAGAAATCGAAGAGTTGGTGAGCGCCAGTTACCAACTGGTCGCGAAACGGCGTTAATCTCGAAACATGGATCGACGAGCACTTCTGGCGAGTATTGGCGCCCTTCTTGCGCAGGCGCAAACTTCGGATCGCAGCCGCGGGGTGGTGTTTCAGCACGATCTGCCGGACTTGACGCTGCACGGATGGTCCGTCACCGCGGTTGAGGTTTCGTATGCGCCTGGCGGCGGTTCGGCGGCGCACCGGCATCCGGGAATCACCATCGCGTACGTGCTGGAAGGCGAGGTCGTTTCGAAAATCGGAGACGGTCCGGAAAAGACCTACAGAACCGGCGAGATGTTTCTGGAAACTCCCAACGAGCTGCACGGCGTTTCGCGCAACGCCAGCACGACGAAGCCGGCGCGCCTCTTGGCGATCCTGCTCGCGGAAAAAGGGAAGCAACTGACGACTCCCGCGTAGCCGTTGTAGACTGTAGGCTTGCTTAAAAAATCGATGGGCTTGATGCGGGCCACCGCGATGGTGGTGGGGATCATCATCGGCGCGTCGATTTTTGTTCAGCCCTCCGAGGTCAGCCGTCACGTTTCCACGATTCCCGCAATGTTCGGCGTCTGGACGGCGGCGGGACTGATGTCGATGGCGGGCGCGCTGGTCTCCGCGTCGCTTGCCGCTACGTTTCCGAAAACGGGCGGCGTGTATGTCTATTTGAAGGAAACCATTTCCCCGGTCGCGGCTTTTCTGTGGGGGTGGGCGATGTTCTGGAGCGCGCACTCCGGCATTGTTGCGGCGGTTTCCATGGTGCTGGCGCGCTATGCCGCGGTGCTGGTTCCTCTCGACGATCGCGGGATGCGCGCAGTGGCGATCGGCTGCATCCTGCTGCTGTCGGTCATCAATTATTTTGGGGCGCGCGCGGGCAGCGCGGTGCAGACCGGATTCACCATCGCAAAGCTCGCCGCGATCGCGGGCATCCTGATCGCTGTCGTTGTGATTTCACCCCCTCACGTTGCATCGGTGGCCGTGGTCAATGGGCCGCACGGCACGCGGGAATTCCTGCTCGCCATCAGCGCCGGGTTGTTTGCGTTCGGCGGCTGGCACATGGTGACCTATGCGGCGGGCGAAACCCATCAGGCGGAAAAAACGATTCCGCGTGCGCTATTCATCGGCATGTTGATCGTAACCGCGTGCTACCTGTCATTAAACGCGGCGTATCTGCACGTTTTGCCGCTGAATACCGTCCTTAATTCGCAGCACGTGGCGGCGGATGCGGCAGCGGTGATGGTTGGTCCGCGGGGAGCCGCGATTGTCGCGGTGCTGGTGCTGGTCTCAGCCTTCGGAGGATTAAGCGGCAGCGTTCTTGCGGGCCCCCGAGTCTATTACGCGATCGCACAGGATGGCCTGGCGTGGCGCGCGATGGGCACGGCTCATCCGCGCTTCCATTCGCCCCACGTCGCGATTATCGCGCAAGCGATTTGGGCCAGCGTTCTGGTCGCCACGGGAACCTACCGGGTGCTGTTCACGCGCGTAGTGTACACTGAATTTCTGTTTTTCGGGCTGATGGCGATCGGCCTGATGCGGATCCAGAAACGTCTGAGTTTCGCGCCGGTGGTGTTCATCGCCGGCTGCTGCCTGGTGGTGGGGAATCAACTGAGCGCGGATCTGAAAGAAGCCGCGATCGGGTTGCTTTTGGTCGCCGCCGGTCTTCCTATTTATTATTTCCGAAAGGGTTTTCGACACAATGCCGGTAATTGATTTTCATAATCATTATTATCCGCCTGGATATTTGAAAGCTTTGCAGTCAGGCGAAAGCGCGGTGGAGGTGACCATCGACGATCAGGGCAATCCACGCCTGCATTATCCCGGCGACTACAACATCGCCGTGCCAGGGCAGCGCGATCTGAATGTCCGGCGGAAAATGCTCGACGATCACGGGATCGACATGCAGGTTCTGACCATGACGACGCCCGGGACCCATGTTGAAGCTCCCGCGACTGCGGTGCGTCTCGCATCCATGGTGAATGACGAGTTTGCGGCGGGAATCGCCGCGCATCCCGGGCGATTTTCGGCCCTGGCCACGCTCCCGCTCAACGACCCGCGGGCTTCGGTTAAGGAGTTAGAACGCGCTGTCCGGCAGCTCGGCTTGCGCGGCGCGATGTTATTCAGCAACGTGAACGGAGTTGCGCTCGCAGATCCCCGATTCGAGCCTCTGTATGAGTTGGCGAATGATCTGGAAGCCGTCCTGTATATACATCCGACCGATCCGGTAGGGGTCGAGGCTATGAAGGATTTCTGGCTGATGCCGCTGGTTGGATTCCTGTTCGACACCACGCTTGCGGCGGCGAAACTGGTCTATAGCGGAGTGCCCGAGAGATATCCGAAGATTACCTGGGTCCTGACGCATCTGGGCGGCGCGATTCCCTATCTCGCCGAACGGCTGGACCGAGGCCATCGGGCTTTCAAAGAATGCCGCGTAAACATTCAGCGTCCGCCCAGCGAGTATCTGAAGAAATTTTACTTCGACACGGTGAACTTCAATACCGACGCGTTGAAGCTCGCCATCGCGTTCGCTGGGGCGGATCACCTGATGGCCGGAAGCGATTATGCGCATCAAATCGGCAGTCCCAAGCTCATGCTCGAAAGTATCCGGGCCCTGGACATTTCCGAACCAGACCGGGCGGGGATTCTGGGCGGAAATGCGGCCAGATTGCTCAGGGTTTGATCGCTATTTCTGACGTAATACGGAAATAATATCGTCCGCGGTGATTACGCCGGCCAGCTTGTGTTCTTCATCCACCACGGGCAGCGCTAGCAAATTGTATTTATCGAACAGCTCCGTCACACGTTCCTGACGCTCTTCGACGGGAGCCTCGATCAGAGTTTCGGCCGCAAGAGACATCAGCGGCGTCGCGCCATCGTGCAGGAACAGGCGTGCCAGCGGAACAGCGCCCTTCAAGCGATCCTCGGAATCCACCAGGAACAGAGTATTCAGATTTTCCAGCAATTCTTCGTTCTTCTTCAACGCCGCCAGCGCGTCCGCCACCGTCGCATCCTCTTTCAGCGCGACGTATTCCGTGTTCATCATTCCGCCGGCGGTGTCTTCCTCGAACTCCAGCAATTCCTGCACTTCCGACTTGGGCTCGTGCTCCATTTCCTCAAGAATGTCTTCGCTGGTTTCTTCTTCGAGCTCGGCCAGGACGTCGGCTGCATGGTCGGGCGCCATTTCTTCGACGATGTCGGCGGCCTTTTCGGTCTCCAGCGATTCGAGAATGCTCGCCTGAATGTCGGGATCCACTTCGGTCAGCGCGTCGGCGGCCACCTCGCTGTCGATGTTTTCGAAGATCGCCTCGCGATCCTGCGGGCTCAGGTCCTCAACAATATCGGCGAGGTCAGCAGGATGCATGCCCTCCAACAGGCGGTTCGAAATGTTCAGACGCAAGCGCCGCTGCGGATCGGGCTCCAGAATATTGCAGAATTCCCAACGGATCGAATGCGGGGAAATGCCGGTTTGCAGCCGGCGTACCCAGCGGGGGGGCAGAACGCCCTGGAACAGGCGCCGGAAGATGCTCCGGATTCCGATGTCGACCTCAAGAATCCATAACACATCTCCGCCGTTGTCATTCCGGATCTCAAATGTAACGTCGTTGACCCGCACTACCTTCTGTCCCTGCGCGTCGATAATCTGCTGGTCCAGAAGATCGCGCGCCATGCGAAGCATGTACTCGTCGGAATGGTAAGGAGTTAGAATTTCGTCGCGGAGGTGAATGCCATCCAGCGAAATGTCGCGGATTTGATCGTGCCGGATGGTCAACCAGGTCCATCCTCCGCCGACCAGATAACGGTCGATCCGGACAGGATCAATCAGCGGAACTAAGGCAGCATCCTTGATGACACCGATCTTACGCCCCTTAAGGTCATAGACCTTGAGGCCGAGCAGTTCGGTGAGGAACAGGAGCTGGTCCGCCATCGAGAATCCGAGTAATGATCCGAGCCCATATATGGCCTACGAGCTTGCCGAAAAAGGGGACAGACCGCTCTGTCCACGGCCGCGCTTTTTGTACGAAATCGCGGTCTGCGGCCAGGGACAGAGTCGTCTGTCCCCTTTTTCAACCAGCCCCGAGTGCCCAGAATCCTAATATGACCCATGGCGGGAGCGTACGCAAGAATTTTTTTCGAGGAAGTTACCGGCGGGCGACGAGAACCCGCGACGGGTATCCAGTCTGCCGCACCGAGTGCGTGGAAAGGATCCGCAATCCCGCTTCCCGAATCAAGTCCGGGACCGCACATTCCACCTGGCGTCCCCAAAACGCGGGCACCAGGCTGCCGCAAACGCTGTACAACCGGTTGAACAGCTTCACATTCTGCCCGATCACCACCAGGGAGAACGTCCCCCCGGAACGCAGCACACGGCAAACTTCGCGCAAGGTGCACCGGATGTCGTCCTCCGCCAGCAACTCGAACAGGTAACAGCACACCACGGCGTCGAAGGTCGAGCCACGGAACGGCAGGTTCCGCACATCGACGGCCCCGCAGTGCGAATGTGCCTGCGGAAATTCGCGCCGGGCCCGCACTTGCGTGCGCGCCGCCATATTGGGGGATAGATCCAGGCCGTAGGTCTTGCCTTCGGGGTTGGCCTTCACCAGGCGGCGGAACATTTCGCCGGAACCGGTGGCGATCTCCAGAACACGCATTCCGTTCCGGATTTCGGCGTGTTGGAGCGCGCAGGCATGCGCCTTCGAATGGAAAAAGAATGTGCTGACGGGATAAATCGACGCTACCGTGTCGTATATAAGGCGCGTCCGCCTGGCGATGGTGCGCGGCATCTGATCCGCGCGCTCCAGAAGGATCGAATAGTCGAGATCGCTCAAATGTGGCTCCCGCTACTCACCAGCGTCTCTACCACTACCGTACCACTGGCCTGCTCCGGAAGCTCGATTCCCGTGCTGGTGCCTTCGCCGAGACGGCTGTCGATCCACATCTTGTAATCATCGCCGAAAAGCACCTTCAATCGCTCGTTGACGTTGCTGACTCCGATGCCCTGCTCGAACAGCGTCGCGAGCTTCGCCTCCGGAATTCCCACTCCGTCGTCCTCCACCAGGATTTGGAGGCGGCGTGCGACCATCCGGCTGCGGACGCGAATGGTACCGCCGTCCACTTTACTGGAGAGCCCGTGGCGGATGCTGTTCTCTACTAGCGGCTGCAGCAGCATACTGGGGACCAGGAGGTCCAGAGTCGCCGGGTCGATCTCCTTCACAAAGTGCAATTTGTCGCCGAAGCGCACCATCTCGATCGCCAGATAATCGTCCACAAAGGAGAGTTCTTCGCCGAGAGACGTCAGATTTTCCTGCTGCCGGAGCAGACGGCGCAGAATCTTCGACAGCTTATACACCACCTGGCGAGCCTGATCCGGATCGATGCGAATCAGCGAAGCGACCGAATTCAGCGTATTGAACAGAAAATGGGGATTGATCTGTCGACTGAGCGCGGCCAGGCGCGCCTCGTTGAGATGTAACTGCTGTTGCTCCAACTTTTTCTCGTTACGATTGCTGTTCCAGATCTTGATCGGCAGCACGGTCGAAAAAAGCGTGGTGGCATAGACCGCGACCACCATCCATGGCCCGTCCTTCCAGTTGCGCTGGAGAGCAAACGACGCTGAAGGGAAATGCACATAAACCACGTGGCGCAGGGTTTCCGCCATCAGAATCACGAGCACGCATAGCAAGCTGAAGGCGGGCAAACGCAGGTCGCGCCGGCGGACCAGCCGCCACAAACTCAGGTCGGGGAACGGCGAAAACTTCCAGATGGCTTCTTTGTCGGGCGCCACATCACGTAAAAGCCCGCCGAGAATCCCCGCGGCTGCGAACAGAATCATCGACATCCATTCGCCATGGCGAATCAGCGCCGGAATGGAAATCAGCACGCCCGCCAGCAGTCCGGTTACGTATCCGCTGAGCATGCCCAGCGCGAGACTCCCTTCGAGCCCCAGGTCAAGCGCCTGATACGCTTCGGGATTCAGCACCCGCGCCAACACGCCCGTGCCGAAAATGACCGCACAGACCAGCGCCATCTGAACCCGCTGCGCGAGTGTGCGCTCTTCCCGCATCAGCATGCGCTGAAACCGGCCGCTGCGGGTAAGAATGCTCGCCAGCGACGCCGCCACCGCCAGCTTCACCAGCAAGATCACCAAATGTTGAGAAACCATGACTGCTGCGGACAATTATAATGAAAGTATCCCCGTCTCAATGCCCCAGACATCCCAGTTACGCAAAGTGGCCGAGGCCGATTTCCCCAGCCGCTTCGGCCACTTCCGGATTTTCGGCTTCAACAACGACACCGAAGAAGCCGTGGCGCTGAAGATGGGAGATATCACGAATGGGTCGCCGCCATTGGTCCGGATTCATTCCCAGTGCCTCACCGGCGATGTATTTCACAGCCTTCGGTGCGATTGCCGCGCGCAGCTCGAACTCGCCCTGGAATCGATTGCCCGGGAAGGCCGCGGATTGCTGATCTACGAGAATCAGGAGGGCCGCGGCATCGGCCTGCTCAATAAGCTGCGCGCCTATGAGTTGCAGGACCAGGGAGCGGACACGGTAGAAGCGAATGAACAGCTCGGCTTTGACGCGGATCTGCGCGGTTATGAGCTGCCGGGGGCGATCCTCCGATTTTTCGGCCTGACGGCCGTGCGGCTCATGTCGAATAATCCCGAAAAGCTGCAAGCCCTGGAGCGGGCCGGGGTTCGCGTCACCGAACGCGTCCCGTGCCTGGTGGAACCGCACGAATCCACTGAGGACTATCTGCGCACCAAGAAGGAAAAGCTGGGGCATCTGCTCGATCCGGTCTGAATCAGGACCGGAACAGCACGCTTTCTTTTTCGAATTGTCCGGTTGCGACCACGAACGCGATCCCGGCGTAAACCAGATTCGCGGCCACCGTTACGGCGAAGTTCGTCATGGAAATGTCACCGAGCAAGACTCCGCGAACCACCATACTGGCGTTGAAAATCGGAATCAGGCATAACGCGGGATTCAGGTGCAAGCCCGGCATACTTCCCAGCAGCGCCGGAAAAATCACGATCAGCGCGATCGGCGTCAGATAACTTTGGCCTTCTTTGAAGCTGCGGGCGAACATCGCGATGGCGAACATCAGCGATGCCGCGAAAATCGCCACCGGGATCAACACCGCGGCAATCATCCCGATGGTATGCGGGTCGAGCGGAATGGTTCCCATCATCTGCCTGACTTCTTCGGATCTCGACGCCATGTGGGCATTCTTCAGCGAATAGGACATGCTCGCGACCAACAGCACCGCCGTCAGGATGATCGCGCTCATCGCCGCCAGCGTTTTTCCCAGCACGATTTCGCGCCGGGAAGCGGGCGATGCGAGCAGAGCTTCCAGTGTCTTGCGCTCTTTTTCGCCGGCCGTCATATCAATCACGGCGTACATGCCGCCCGTGAACATCATCAGCAACAGCATGTATCCGAAGATCGTTCCCCACATCGCGCCGGCCATACGGCGTTCGTCGGCGACGTTGGTGCGTTTAATCGTGAACGGCGTCAGCACGCTCGCCGGAATCCCGGAGTTGCGCAGCCCTTCACGCACCTTCTGGTCTTTCGCCTCGTTCAACGCGAGCCGGATTCGATCCGCAGCGGCACTCGATGTCGGATTCGAGCCGTCCACGTAGATCCGCATCTCCGCCGGCGATCCCGGGACCTCTTCAACCGCGGCGGCAATCTCCTTTTTCTCCACTGCCGCCCGAAGATTATCCTTTTTGACGATGAGAATTCCCGTTTTCGCGAGGGCTTCGCGCACGGCGGGCGTGGTGACGTGGAAGGCGATTCCCATGGTCTTGGCTTCTGCCTCCGCATTCTGTTCCATGCGCGACACGACACGCGTCATAAACACCATGATCAGTGGGAACACCACCAGCGGCACGGCGACCATGCTGATCATAGTCCGGCGGTCGCGAAACATATCCAGCATTTCCTTCTGATAGATCGCTTGAATCATCGGAAATCTCATGAATGGTTCCTCTTATCGATCCGCTGGAAGGCCCAGAAGGTCCAGGAAGATTTCGCGCAGGCGATGTTTGCCCGTGGCCGCGCGCAGCTCGTCCATGGTACCCGTCATCTTCATCTGTCCGTCACTGATCACGCCGATCCGGTCGCACAGATATTCGGCTTCCTCCATCACATGGGTCGAATAAACGATGCATTTGCCCGCGCGCTTCGCATCCATGATGGCGGTTTCAATGGTGCGCGCCGTCGGCACATCCAGACCGGAGCTGGGTTCGTCCAGGATCAGCACCGGCGGGTCATGCAGCATGGTCCGCGCGATTGACGTCTTCTGTTTCATGCCGGTGGAAAGCTTGTCGGTGCGGACATCTGCGAAGCTTTGCATGTCGAACAGAGTAAACAGCTCCCCAATGCGGCGGAGGCGACGCTGCGGGTCCATCCCGTTCAGCTTGCCGAAAAAATCGAGAATCTCGCGCGGAGTCAAGCGTCCGTACAGACCCATGTCACCCGACAGAAAGCCGATCTGTTCGCGGACTTTGCCCGGTTCTTTCAAAATATCGAAGCCGTTCACGTGCGCGGTGCCAGACGACGGTTTCAGCAGCGTCGCGATCAGGCGCAGCGTGGTCGTCTTGCCCGCTCCATTCGGCCCCAGTAGTCCGAACACCTCTCCGGAACGAACCTCGAAGCTGACACGGTCGACCGCAAGGCGCGTTCCGCGCTTCGGATCGCTAAACGTCTTAGAAAGCTCCTGGACCTGAATCATGGGCGTTGGTTTAGTGTGAGGAAATTCTGAAGCTAAAGTCAACGTCGATCACAAAACATTTACCGCCCTGGCCGCCAGAATCACCACCGTAGCCAGTGAAATCGTCGATTGAGTCATCATCAACGCCTTCGCCCAGCGCGACAGCACCGGAACGTCCGTGGGCGAAAACGCCGTGCTGGTGTTGTAGGCCAGGAACAGATAGTCGACGAATCCGGGACTCCATTGATCCTCGCCCATTTCCTTGCGCAATTCCGGCTCCAGCATCATCTGCGGAAACAGGAACGCGCCATCCGTATGGGTGCCCGCCAGATCGCGCTGATGCGGGCCGCCCGCGTCCAAACGCCAGTACCAGCATGCGAACACCAGCAGATTGCAGATCCACAAGGCGCCCGCGGAAAGCAGCAACTGCAGCGGCGTTTCCTTGTGCGAGGGCAATCGCGAAACCAGAAGCGCCAGCGACGTGATCAGAGACAGCGTCACCACGCCGCTGGTCGCGTAGCCGAAGGCTTGTGCCATCTGCCAGTTCCCCGCGCGAGTCGAAAGGATCGCCGGCGTCACCAGCACCATGACCAGCACCAGCACCAGCCAATCCGGACCGGGCGTCAGCGCCGACGGAAGCGAATAATGCAGCGCTCCGATCGAAAGCAGCGCGATTGCAGCCGGCCATCGCGGCTCGGTTCGTCGATTCTTTTGCACCATGCTTTCTATTCTGCACGTCTCGCGCAATCGAGTTGCCGCACGTATGCACGCGGGCGTAGACTGAAGCCCATGACTCCTCAGGATCAGTGGTATTACCTTGACGGATCGGAGACGCGCGGACCCGTACCTTCCAGCCAGATCGTGCAGTTGATTCGAGCTGGATCGCTGAGTCCCGCGTCGCAAGTCGCGCAAGCCGGCTGGCCGCAGTGGAGTCCTGCGTCCACGGCCTTGGCGCATTTGCTGGGAGCGCAGCCCGCGCCCGGTCCGACGCCCGTTGCGCAGGGTGAACCGCCCACCTACGCGATTAAGATTCACTGCGTTTCGGGTCCCGACGCGGGTAAGGCTTACATGGTCGGGGCTTCGGAAGTTTCGCTCGGCCGTGTTTCGGGAATCGGTCAGGCCGACCCTCAGGTCGCCGAAAATCATGTTGCGCTTTCGTGGCAGAACAACGTCCTTCATTTCCGTACCTTCGGGGGAGCGCGGCTCCGCGTCGCCGGAGTCGATGTCACCCAAGGCGCGCTTTCCAACGGCCAGCAGTTCCAGATGGGCGCGTCGATATGGCAGGTGGGGGTGGCGCCGGTCGAGCTGACGAATCTGCTCGGGTCGTTGGCTTCCAGGCTGCACAAACTCACCAGCACGGAAAAGCTGGAAGGCTTCAGCCTCACCTCCATGTTTTCCGAAGTGTTCAAAGGCCGCAAGCCCGGCGAGATCGAAGATTACTTCGTGGTGGGCACCACCAAAACGACGCCGCCCATCGACGAGGTGCAGACCGGATGGCCCAAGCCGTGGTTCTTCATGCGCGTCCTGTTGTTCATGTTGGCGTCCTATTACATCCTGACGAAAATCCTCGACCTGTTCGAGAATCCGAAGGTCATTCCGGGTTTGATGGTGGTGGGTGCGATGGCCGTCCCGCTGGCGACCGCTATCTTCTTATGGGAGCTGAACTCTCCGCGCAACGTAAGTTTCGTTCAAGTGCTTATCCTGTTCTGTCTCGGCGGAATCATTTCCCTGTTGTTCGCGCTGATCGGATATCAAATCTCACATCTCGGCTGGCTTGGGACTCCGAGCGCGGGAATCGTCGAGGAGATCGGGAAAGTGCTGGCGGTGATGGCGGTAGTGCGAAACGTCAAATATAAATACACTCTGAACGGCCTGGTGTTCGGAGCCGCTATTGGCGCCGGATTCGCCGCATTCGAAACCGCCGGCTATTCTTTCGAGAATGGCTACCTGGTCGGATACACCCTCACTTCTCTGGACAACTTAGACATGATGGCGCAGGCGCGTGCGATCATCCTGCAGAAACATAACCTGGGTGTCATTGGCGAGCTGATCAACAAGTTCGACGGGAAAGACGCTTACGACGCCACTTTCGCGCAGCTCGACGGACGCGCTTATCTTGCGCCATTCGGCCATGTGATCTGGACCGCTATCGCGGCCGGCGCGCTGTGGCGCGTAAAAGGCGCGAACCCGCTGCGCTTCGGGATGCTGTTCGATCCCAGCTTCATGCGCACCTTCCTGGTTCCCATTGTGTTGCACATGGTGTGGGATATGGACTTGGTCCAGCACAATAGCCTGATCGTTCGAAATGGCCTTCTGATCGGGCTCGGCGTCATCGGGTGGTATGTGGCCTTTCTCTTGGTGCAAAAGGGGCTGCGGCAAATCCGCGATGAACAACTCGCCTACACACGCACCGAAATGAATCGGACGCAGCAGATCCTCACCACCAGCGGGCGGTTCCGCGCGCAAAATCTGGGCTCAGGCATCAGGCCCGTTTGACGTGCTGTTGAATCACTTCGGTGAAGCGGATCAAGGCGGTCGGCTGGCGTTTTCCTTGCATCATGCGCATGAGCTCGATGCCGGCCCACAGAAAATAGACCGCCGTCGCGAATTTCGCCGCAACGACGTTGGCGAACGGGACGATAAACAGCGCCAACAACGCCGCCGCTTCCCACCAGGAAAGCTGCATGTTGATCAAAAACATCATTCCCAGCAGAGCCTGCCCCAAGGTCAACAACAACTGGAGCCTTTGCTCGGAATCGAGCACGATCGCCGTCGCATGGCCCACGCTGATCGAGAGCACGATCGGCAGCATCGCCATCAACAGGGTCCACTGGTTAATGTTGCTGGAAACCATGTTCATCAACGCCATCGGCGCGCGGTCCGCCGTTCGGGCAAAATACACCGTGGATGCCATTTCCGGGAATTCGGATACGATCGGCGCGATCCACTGAATGAAGATGAAACTCGGCACGCCAGCCAGCGTGGCGATGGCCAGAAGGCTCGCCAGAAACGGCTCGGCCGATATTCGGATCAATGCCGCTCCGCCAATAAACAGAGCTGCGATCAACGCGATCCGCATGGCACGCGGAGATTTCACAATGTTTCTGGGGACCGTTTCCAATTCTTCAATCGACTCGGCTTTCTCCGGCGGAAGCTTCGTCAGAATCGTCAGGTACGCCGCATAAATCGCGATCAGAACCGCGGCGTCGACTAGCGTCAGCGTGCCCTTCGCCGAAATCACGGCGGCGTAAATCAGCGGGACCAGCAGTCCGACTACTTCCACCGAATGATGATCTTCCAGACGAATCGCGCGCAACGGCGTTCCCGTTCTCCGCCGATGAAACACCGCCGCCGTCAGATAAATCACCGGCCAGCCCAATCCGGTCAGCAGCCGCAGCGCTCCGGTCAAATTCGCGAGCAGCAGAGGCGTCAACTGTTTCCACGCGAGCACCGCTTCCACCGCGAACTCCGGTAGCGTCTGCATCCACGCGAGAATGGCCAGCGCAAATCCCTGCGCGATGAAAAACTGTGACGATTCCGCCGCCCACGTGATCATCAATGCAGAGAGCAAAATCGCAGGTGCGGCCCACAGGACCGTCGAAGGAGCGGCGTCCCGAATCGGTGCGGCAAGAAACAGGAACAGGAAAAAAGGCGGGTAGACGCTCCGTTGAGGCAACAGGCCCATGGTACAACGAACGTATGCCCGCCTTTCGCCTGGATACGCCGCAAGGGACCTACGACGCCATCGTCGAGCGCGGATCCGTGCGCCGCGTCGCCGAGTTTATTCCGCCGGGTTCGGGCAAAGTATTCGCCGTCACCACCGAGGACGTCTGGAATCTTCACGGCTCCTTGATCCGCGCCGATAAGGTTCTGTTTTTCAGCGGCGGAGAAACCCGCAAGCGCCTTTCCGAAGTGGAATTGCTTGCCGAGGAAATGCTCGCCGCTGGCGCGGACCGTTCCAGCGTCGTGATTGCGTTCGGCGGTGGAATCGTCAACGACGTGGGCGGATTTCTGGCCGCAATTTTCATGCGCGGCGTGCCCGTGATTCAGGTCCCCACCACGCTGCTCGCGCAGGTGGATGCCGCCGTTGGCGGGAAAACCGGCGTCAATCTCGTATCCGGAAAAAATCTGCTGGGCAGCTTTCATCAGCCCCTGGCCGTGCTGATCGATCCCGCGCTTCTCGGGACGCTGCCCGAGCGCGAATATCGCTCCGGCCTGTACGAAATTATCAAGTGCGGCATCATCCGCGATGCAAAGTTATTTCGCCTTTTCGACGAATGCGCGCCCGCCGTGCTCGCGCAGGAACCCGATGCAGTCGACCATATCATCTCCGAGGCTGTCCGCATCAAAGCCGAAGTAGTCTCGGCCGACGAGAAGGAAGGCGACCTGCGCCGCATTCTGAATTTCGGCCACACCGTCGGCCACGCGCTCGAAGCCGAGACCCAGTATCGCCGTTTCCTGCATGGCGAAGCCGTCGCGTTCGGGATGCGAGCGGCGACCGCGCTGGCCGAGCGCACTTGCGATTTAGCGGCAGCGGAGAGAGAAGCCATCGAGCGCGTCATCCAACGCTATGGCCCGATTCCATCTCTCGATGGTATTCAGGCGTCGCGCCTGGCGAGCCGCCTCTCGGCTGACAAGAAAACGGTGCAAGGCAAAGTACATTTCGTGCTTCCCACACGAATCGGCGACGTCAAGATTGTTTCCGGCATCGAGCATCAACTGGTGGTGGAATCGATCGAAGCGGTTCTGGCATGACCGGGGCCACGCCGCGTGGAGTCCGTGGGGAACAAGCCGCCGCGCGCTGGGTGCGAGGCATGTTCGGCAGCATCGCCGGCCATTATGACCTGCTGAACCATCTGCTCTCTTTCAACCTGGATCGCCGCTGGCGGGCGCGCACCGTCGAGCGTGTAGCCGACGTGCTCGCGCGTCCCGATGCACGCGTCCTGGACCTATGCTGCGGTACCGGCGACGTTCTCGCCGCCGTCGAAAAACGCAAAACCAAAGCTGTCTTCGGCAGCGACTTTTGCCATCCCATGCTGGTGGAAGCGCAGCGGAAGGTCGCATCGCCTCTGTTCGAATCCGATGCACTCGCCCTGCCTCTGTCGGACGATTCATTCGACCTGATCATCATCGCTTTCGGATTCCGTAATCTCGCCAACTATACCGCGGGACTTCATGAACTTCTGCGAGTCCTGAAGCCCGGTGGAGTCGTCGCCATCCTCGAATTTTCTCAACCTTCGCACCGCATCTTCGCGGGACTCTACGGATTCTTTTCGACCCGCGTTCTTCCCGCCATCGGCGGCATGATCTCCGGATCGCGCGAAGCGTATTCGTATCTTCCCGAATCGATTCGCAAATTCCCGCAAGCCCCGGAGCTCGCCGATCAGATGCGTGGCGCGGGTTTCCGGCGCGTCGAATTCGAGCTCATGACTCGCGGCGCGGTCGCGCTGCACCTATGCTGGAAGTGATTCTGCCAGCGCATCCAGCCAGTCGAGCGTCCGCTCGACGTCTGAATCCGTCGTTCGCGGATTGATGGTGCACAGCCGCAGCACCGTCCGCCCCTTCAGGACCGTCGACGTCGCCAGCGCGAATCCATCGTGCAGCATGGCATCATGCATCTGGTGATAAAAACTCTCCGGCGCGCCGCGGCGCTCAAAACTCACGATTCCCATCTGCGCCGGTGTCACCACCGACCAGCCAGGCATGCGGCGCAGCTTCGCTTCCGCCAGCTCCGCCAGCAGGAAACCGCGCTCCACCGCGGCGCGAAACGCATGCAGCCCGAAATACTGCATGGACATCCACACTTTCAGCGCGCGAAACCCGCGCGTCAACTGGATCCCGTAATCGCACGGATTCACTTCCGTCACGTTGCGATGCACGTCCGCCAGGTATTCGGGCATGATGCGATACGTCGCTTTCAACAGCGCCGCGTCGCGCAGCAGCACGCAACCGCATTCGATGGTTTGAAACAACCACTTGTGCGGATCGAACGACAACGAATCCGCCAGCGCGATCCCGTCCAAGAGCCGGCGGCCCCGCTCGCAGATCACCGCCGCGGCTCCGTAGGCGCCGTCGACGTGCATCCATAAATTCTCCGCGTGGCAAAACGTGGCGATTTCGCGCAGCGGATCGATGGCGCCCGTGCTGGTGGTTCCGGCATTCGCGATCACTGCGAACGGACGCAAACCCGCCCCGCGATCCCGCTCGACCAGTGCGGTCAAAGCCTCCATCGGCAGGCTAAATTCGGCGTCCGACGGAATCCGGCGAATCTGTTCGGGCGAAAATCCAATCACCCGCAGCGCCCGATCGATCGAAGAATGCGTCTGGTCCGAATAATAAATCACCGCGCGCTCCACTCGATCGTCAAGCCTGGCATGGCGGGCCGCCACCAGCGCCGTTAAATTCGCCATCGATCCGCCGCTGACGAATAATCCGCCGGCTTCTTCGGGGAATCCGCACCATCCGCGAAACCAGTCGATCACCGCCAGCTCCATCGCCGCGGCCGACGACCCTCCCAGCCAGGACCCGTTGAACACGTTGAATCCGGCCGCCAGCGCATCCGCCATCACACTGACGAAATTCGACGGCCCGGGAACGAACGCGAAGAATCGCGGATGACAGATGTTCATGATGTTGGGAAAAATGTCGCGCTCCAGCCGCGCAAGAATCTCTTGTGCTGATCCGGGCCGGTCCGGTGGAGGCTCCAGCAGCGCCGGTCGCAGAATCGCCGGGTCTCCCTTCACGCCGACCGGTTTCTTATCTAAGTGCTCAAAATGATCCGTGATCAAATCGACCACGCGATAACCGAGCGCGCGCATCTCCTCGCGAGACAACTCCAGTTTCTCGTCCATTAGTCCTTTCGCCATCCCTCGCGTCCCACCAGAGGCACAAACCGGCAGACCGATGCGTCGCGCGTGGCAATCTTTCCATTCTGTTTGCGAACCACGCGCAAGACTTGTTCGTAGCGCCCACCCACCGGGAGCACCAGAACACCCGGATCACCCAACTGCTCGACCAATGCGTGAGGCACATCCGGCGATCCCGCCGCCACTGAGATCGCGTCAAACGGGCTCTCCTCGGGAACTCCCAGCGATCCGTCTCCGCACAGCACTGTGATGTTCGAATCGAGCCCCGTGCGCCGCAAGTTTTCCCGCGCTATAGCCGCCAGTCCCGGAATCCGCTCAATTGAAATCACCGTCCGCGCCAGCGCCCCCAGCACGGCCGCGTGATATCCCGACCCGGAGCCGACGTCCAGCACCTTCTCCGTCCCTTTGAGCTCCAGCAGCTCCGCCATTTCCGCGGTCATGTAAGGCTGAGTTATGGTTTGCCCATAGCCGATCGAAAGCGGCTCATCGTCATACGCCCGGTTCCGAAATTTGGCGGGCACAAACTCTTCCCGCGGAATACGGAGCATCGCATCGAGTGCCCGCGGATCGCGAATGCCGCGGCGGCGCAGTTGCGTCTGCACCATGTTCGCGGCCATCTCGGGCGCGTTCACTTGAATCGTTTCCGGTACTGAAAGTCGATTCCAAACTCGCCGTTCGCATCGCGCGTCGCAATCGCGGACCAGCGCCTGCTGAAATCCCACTCGAACTCCACGATCTGTTCCTGGGTGCGGTTCAGATTCGTGATGTAGGTCAGTGTGATCTGGCTGGACACTTGTTGCTCGATGATCAGCCGCGCTTGAGGAAGATACTCCGCGCCCGTAATCGTCGGATCGATTTTCACACGGCTGGCGCCAAAGAAGCGCTGCAAGCGGCTCGAAAGCTGCGCCGAGATCGCGTCTCCGATTAAACCGCCGCCCGCCTCGACGAGACTGGTCGAGCTTGAGTTCGACGGACCCACGTTCAATCCGGCGCTATCCGTGGGCGCGCGTCCCACCGCCAGCAGAGAGATAATCTCGCTCGGTTGCATCGGCGGGTCGGAACTGTAGTTGACATTCAATTTCTGCATCGTTCCCGAAATCGCGATGTTCACCGTGACGCTGCGGGCCTTCGTTTCCAGGTCCATGTCCAGAATCGGCTCAATCTTGACGGGATTCACGAACCGGATATCGCCCCGATTCACGGTGTAATGATTTCCGAAAATCTGCACCTCGCCTTCGTTCACCGAAACCGTTCCCAGCAGCGCCGGGCGCAGCGGAGTGCCGCGCAGCCTGAGATCAACTTCCGCTTCCAGATTACGCGTCAGCGACGTTTGCAATTCGAAGTTGGGCCCGCTTTGGATGCGCACGTCGAATTGCATGCCCCGAATGTAGTCGCTGGGAGTCACCGCCGCCTCCGCGGGCCCGGCGGCCTGCGCCAGAATCTGCGCCAGGTCCGCGTGCGGCGTGAAAGCTGCCCGCGTCGGCGTGATCACTCCCGAAACCGTGCTCGCATCCGACGTGCCGCTCAGCGCCAGCGTCGCGTCGAAGGTCACGCTGACATCTTCCGGATACCGCACGCGGACCTTTTGCGCGGTCGCCTGCAGGCGGTAAACCAGCGTCGATCCGAACCCGATGAATCCCGCGAAATTGATGGTTCCTCCACCGGTTTGCGCCGTCAGTTTTTCAATGGTCGCGCGATTCCGGTCGAAAATCACCGCCCCGTTCGCGTTGTCGACGCCGTTCGGCAGGTCGCTCAAATATAACGATGCGCCGTTCAGCTCCATGCGCCCGTTCAACTGCGGATCCCGCAGCGATCCACGAATCGATGCCTGGACCGTCGCTCTCCCGCGAGCCACCAGATCCGGGTTCAACAATTGCAAAATGATCAGATTCACCGCGCCGCGCACGGCGAGATCGGATCCGGACTTCGCATCGAACGCGACCGCCCCGCTCGCTTCCAGAGTCGAGTCGCGAGCGGCGAACTTCGCGGACCGGATGCGTGCCTCCTTCGAAGAAATATCCGCGACCACGGGCTCGCTATTCCTGACCACCACGTCTTGCGCCTGCACTCCCAGCCGGAACGTTTGCTCCGGTTTGGGATTCAACTGCATCGTTGGCACCGTCAGCACCGCGCGAAAATCGCGCGGCTTGCGCAGCGCGACGTTGACCGTCGCACCCGCTCCGTCGATGAACCCCTCGAATGGCAGAACCGTGCTCTCCAGCGGACCACCCGTCATCACCACGCTGTGCAGCGAAGCGATGCTGGTCCGCGAGAAATGGATGGTAGCGGATCCCGCATCGTCTCCCGTGAGCTTCCACGAACCGTCGCCGTTCACGGAAATATCGCGAACCTTCGCGCTGGCGTGAGCCGTAAGATCCTCACCCTTGGTTTGCGCCGTGATCGAGGCGTCGCCCAGTGCCTGCCCGTCCCAGGTGACGCCGTGCGCCGTTAAATTGCCGTTAACCGCGGTCAGGATCACGTCGCCGTTCGCGATCCGCGCGGTCCCATCGGCTTTCCCGTCGATCTTGGAATCGACGCCGGTCTGGAGCGTCGCATAGGTCTTGATTGAGGACAATATGACGCCCTGCGCGGTCAGATCAAAACGCGCGTCCCCATTTTTCCAGTCATTCGCGGCGTGCCGGAAACCGCCTTGAAACAGAAGTTTCCCTGACGCTCCGGCCGCTTCGCCCGCGGTGACGTCGATGGACTCCGGCGAATAGCGAACATCCGCGCGCAGCCGATCCAGTTGCTCGCCAAAACCCGCCGGCTTGTCCACCTGGAGCGCGATTTCAGCGTTGGGGCGCTTTATCGGACCGGTAACGCGAATCGTCGCGCCAGCGGCGCCCGCAATCGTCGTCGCAATGCCGGCTTCTTTGGCCACCTCCGCGATCTGCGCATTGCGGACCGTCAACTGCCCTGCGATGGTCCCATCTTCACTCGGCGGCGCGAGCTCGACAGATCCCGTCACCTCCGTCGCGCCGCGCGCGATTTCGGCGTGTTGCAAATACACAAAGCTGCGGCTGGCTTCCACATCGCCATTGAATCGATCGAACACGTGCCCTTCTACGCTGGCGTTCGTAACACTGGCCTGCCCCGCCACTCGCGGATCGTCGAGTGGACCCGAGACGCGTCCCGTGAACGTCGCGCGCCCGCCGTTCAGTTTTACCGGTAGCTCTTTCGGCGCGTCGGCTTCCAGCACCGCGAGCGCCGGCAGCAGATCGTCGAGATTGGTCGATTGCGCGCGCACTTGCAGTGTTTCTCCCAGCGTCCCTGAAACTTCAACGCGCGTCGCCGCGGTTTCGACATGCGAGCTTCCCAGCCGCAGCTTATTTTCCGCCTGATCGAATACCGCATCGATCCGCCCCTCGATCGGCGAACCCTCGCCAGCACGCGTAATCGTCACGACGGTCTGCACTTTCGCGACACTCTGCCCAATCACTGCGTCGACAACGAACGGCCCGTCGATAACCCCGTCCCATAGAATCGGCCGCGAGGTCGCGATCGCCGCGGCCTGCCGCACCCCGAGCCCCGCGACATTTCCTTCGAAGTGAAGATTGGTCCAATCGCGCAACTCAGCCGCGCCGGTAATGGTTGCACCCAGCGCGTTGATGGTGACTCCGCTCAACGCCAGTTGGTTCGACGTCATCCGCAGATCCGCCTTCAGATCGGCGCCATCCAGCTTCAGACGATCCCGCGCATACCCGATCCCGCGCGCATTCACCCGGCCATTAATCCCAAATCCCTGCGTCGAAACCGATACCCGCCCGTCGAACGCCGCCGATCCGGTATGCGCGACCGGCAATTGGAACAGCTCTGCCGCTTCACGCACGGCAATCGCGGCTGTCGCTCGAAGCGTACCCGCAGGCGACCGCGGATCGTTCAGCACGCCGCTCAAATCGGCGTGCGACTCCGGGGTGGCGATCCTCAGCCGCGTGATCTCGATCCGCGACGCTTCAATCCCGAACGCCGCAGAAAGATCCACTTCGACCGGAGCGAACCCGCCCGCCATCACGCGAACCCTCCGCGAACCCAAGTCCCCGTGATACCGCCGGCCCTGCGCATCGTAAGTCATCACTGCGCGCAGATTCTCTCCGCGAAGATTCAGTGGAATCGCGCGATCGTCGTAGTCGATCAGCCCGTCGTTCACTTCATATCGCCGAACCGCGATATTAAGCAACTCCTGCGCCCAGTTGCCTTCGTGGATCAGCAGGTTGGTGCCGCCGTCGGGATAAAACACAATGCGCGCCACTGGCTGATCCAGACGCAGATACGCGAGGTCGAACCTCCGCTCCACCATCGAAATCACGCGCAGCCCCACCGTCACAGAGCGGATGCTCAGCAGCGGCCGATCGCCTGCGCGTTCTTTTCCATGAATCACCACCTGCGATACCGTCGCAGTCAGCCGCGGCCAGTCGAAGGTGAAATTGCCGATCTCGGCGCGCCCTCCCGTCGCCTTGTCGATCTCCGCGATGATCCGCTCGCGCACGCGCTCCCGGAACCACCCGCTGCGCACCACCAGGATTCCCGCGATGGCGCACGCGGCAGCCAAGATTACCAGGGCGACCCAGATCCGCAAGACAATGTGCCAGAATCTCCTCATTTGAACACCTGCTCGCGGTATACGATCTGCGTCTCATTGCGGCGCATCCCCAGCCACCGGTCGAGCGCCTGCGCCGTCCGCTGATCCGTCAGCAGTTTTTCAGTCTGTTCGCGGCTGGCTTCGAACGTCGGCACGTCGGTCCGATTCTTGCGCCTTGCCTCCTCGACCGTCGTGTTATAAAAATCCTGCAATTCGTCCAGGGAAAGCTGAACCTCGGGCCGGAATCTCAAGTCCGTGAATCGCAGCGCGCGCAGCCCGGTTATGAGTTGATTCGTCACATCCTCTTCCGTGATTCCATACTTGTCCAGCACGGCGCGAAAGTCCGCATCGGTTCCGTATTGCGACTTCACCTGCGCCAGCATTCTCGCCCCATCCTGAGGCGTCACCAGCGCGACGCGCGTCAGCCCCGCTTCCTCCAGTATCAGAAGCTGATCCACTAACCGGTCCGCCGCCTTACGCTTCTGCTCGCCGCTGAAATCGAGCGGTCTCTGATCCAGAAACGCCGAAACGCGCAGTTCCCGCAGTACGTCGCGTTCCGTGATTACCTGCTTTCCGACGCTGACCGCGATCCGGTCCAGAATTTCGGCGCGCATCCCCACGGCCAGGATCAGAATTGCGATCGCGCGTTTCATCAGAACGTCTGCCCCAAGGAAAAATGGAACTGAAAAATATTGATCCGCTGATGAGTCAGCGTCCCCTGCCCGGCCAGCAACTGATCGTAGGTGCCCTGGAAGCCAAAGAATCGCGGCGAATTCGGGCTCAAGCTGAAATCTACACGAATGGGCCCAATCGGCGTCCGGTAGCGGATTCCGAATCCGATGCCTTGCACCATGTAATCGAAATCCTGCTCGTTGTGTTGCCGAAAACGGAAGCTGATATCGCGCACATCGTCATAAACGTTGCCCATGTCGTGAAACAACACGCCTCCGATGTTGTCGCCGATCAGCGGGAACCGGAGCTCTGTCGAATGCATCAACAACGCGTTGCCGCCCAGCGGGAAACCGGTCTCAAGATCGCGCGGACCTGCCTGATTGTCCGGAAAAGCCCGGTTCGACGTCGCGCCGCCCGCGAAAAACCGCTCCGCGAGCGGAATATCCGTCAATCCCGCCAGCCGCTGGATCCAGCCGAACTGGAGCGTACGCGCGATCACGACGTCCTTCCCAATCTGATAATACGTCGAGTTGCGCATCAGCAGCCGCGTAAACTCCGTCTCTGAACCCAGCGCCTTCAGCGCGATTCCCGCGTCAATCGTATTGTAGTAGCCGTGCCGCGAATTGATCGGGTCGTCGCGCCGGTCTTGAATGAACGTCATCGAGAAAAGCCCCACGCGATCGGGTTGCGATAACAGCGGAATCAGCTCCGGCGTGATCACCACGTTGCTGATGGCTACGCGGCGGAACGTCAAACGGTACTGCACGCTGTTGGCGCGCGTCAATCGCTGCGCAAGCTGCATCGCCCCTTCGTAACGCCGCGCGACGAACGTCCGGATGTCGCGGGAGAAATCGTACAACCCGGAAATGGTCAGCGTCAGATTCTCATTCCCGAACAGTTGCGGCGCCGTATAGCTGACCAGCACCCTTTGCTCGCTGGTCGAAAAGCGAGTCTGCAAGCTCAGTGTGCGTCCTTCGCCAAAAAGATTCAGCCGGCTGACGCCCAAGGAAATGCGCGGAACAAAACCGGTGCTGCCGGCCGGCTCGTCGAATGTAGTCACGCCGCCGCCGATGCGTCCCAATTGCGCTCCGATTCCGCCGTTGAACGAGTACCGCGCGGCCTCGTCCACGTCCACCAGCACGTACTTGCTTTCTTCATCGCCGTCGGGATTCTGAATCGCCGTCTGCACTTTGGAAAAGATGCCCAGGTCGTACAGTTTCTGCTGACCCTGCGCCAGCAGGTTTTGCGACAGCGGATCGCCCGGCTTCAACAGAATCCTTTTATTCACCAGGGATTCACGCGTGGTCGAAAGACCGCGCACCAATACGCTCCGCACGTACTCGCGCTTTCCGGTTTTCATCTGGTAGGTCAGATTCACGCGCTGCTCGGATGGTCCGGGCGTCTGCGTCCAATCGAACGTCGCGTCGGGATAGCCGTTGTTGAAGTAGTAACTGAGAATGGTATCGCGGTCCTCCGCGACGTTGGCCTCGCTGAATGGCTCGCCGGTGGTCGATTGCATCACCGAGCGCAAGTACGGCATATCCGATTCAGGGAACCCGTCGAACTCCACCCTGTCGACGAACCACTGCGGGCCTTCCTGGATCTCGATCCGCACCGAAAGATGCCCGTGTACGCCCTTGTAATCGTCCGCGGTGATTCCCTTCACCTCGGCCTCGCGAAAGCCGTTGGCGTGATATAAAGCGCGGATCGCATCCAGGTCGCGATCCAGCATTTTTTGCGAAAAGCGTCCGAAACGGTAGCGCAGAAAGAGCGCCGGCGTAATAAACATGCGCTCCCGCACGGTTTCTTCGTCGAAATAGTGGTTCCCGGCGATCTCGATATGCTCCAGCTTGTGGCGCAGATCCGGATGAATCGTGAAATCGACCACCTGTTTCCCCGGCTCCGGCGTGCTTTCGTCGAAATCCACCGCGGCGTCGAAATATCCCTGGGACTGAAAATACTCCACCAGATTGCGCCGCCCTTCCACCAGCAGGCTGCGATCCACCGTGTGTTCCTGATAGACGGGAATCAGTTGCCGCAGGCGTCCCTCCGAAACATGCGCTCCGGTGGTGAGCACTTCCAGAATCGGTCCGCTGGTCAGCGAGAGCGCCGGCGTCACCGTGTTGCTCGAATCGTGATAATCCAGCCGGTCCAGGTTCACCGACGCCTGCAGATGGTCGCCTTTCTGAAAGCTCTCGAGCACGCGATTCACGCCCTTCTGCACCAGGCTCTCCGTCACCGCTTTCCATCCCGGAAAACGCACCGGACCGAAGCCGCGCCGCCAACGCGTTTCGTTGATAATGCTCTCCGCCGGTTTGGTGAAGTCCCCGCTCAGGGATACGCCGTCGAAATGCGCCCGATCCCCCGAGTTGATGTCGAAATGGATCCCCACTTCCTCGGTGGCCGGATTGCGATCCAAGCGATACGTCACCTTGGCCTGATACAGACCATTGGCGCGCATTCGTTCCACCATGTTTTCGGCCGCCTGCTCCATCTCGCTGTCCACGAACGGCTTCCCCAACTCCAGTTTGGTCGCCGAGATCAGTTGGCCTTTCGTGGGCGGTTCATCGACGCCTTGCATGGTGACGTCGCTGACGAAATACGTAAGCTGTGTGGCGATTCGCACGGTCACGGCCCCGCCGCTATCCAATTCTCCAGAGATCGCAACGTCCGAGTAGCGCCCCGTATCGTAAAGTTTCTGAATCGCAAGCCGGATATCGCTCAGTTTTATCGGCGACTCGGGTTGAAACGGCAGCAATCGCCTGAGTTCGTCGGATGGAAGTGGTTGATTCGGCGGATCGAACTCGATGCGTCCGATGGTCTTTCCTTCGAGAGCGCTGCGCTCGGAGTCGACGCCTGAAGTTTGTGCCTGCGCCACTACGACGGCAAACAGCGAAACCAGCAGCACCGGCGGACGCACTTAGCCCAATGATAACGCAGACCTTGCTGGTACCATCGTGATTGGACATGATTCCGGGAGATTCGCGCTACTCGCGGCAGTTCCGCTTCGCTCCCATGGGTGAGGAAGGCCAGCGCAGGATCTGCGCCGCCCGAGTCGCCATAGTAGGCTGCGGCGCCCTGGGTAGCGTCCAGGCCGAAATCATGACGCGAGCAGGCGTCGGAAGTCTGCGCCTGATCGATCGCGACATCGTCGAGCTCAGCAATTTACAGCGCCAGTTCCTCTACGACGAATCCGACGCGCGCGAAGCCGCGCCGAAAGCCGCCGCAGCCGCGCGCAGGCTGGCGCAGATCAATTCCGATGTCGTTTTCGAACCCATCGTGGCGGATCTGACGTCGTCGAATGTCGTCGAGCTTTTTGAAAACATCGATCTGATTCTCGACGGCACCGACAATTTCGAAACCCGCTACCTAATCAACGACGCCGCGGTTCGGCGGTCGATTCCATGGATTTACGGAGCCGCCGTTGGCAGTTATGGATTGAAGCACGCGATCGTTCCGGGCAACACGGCGTGTTTCCGCTGCGTTTATCCCGACCCTCCGCAGGGCGCGCAGCCGACCTGCGAAACTGCGGGCGTTTTAGGTTCCGTCACCGCGACCATAGCGGCATTGCAAACGGCCGACGCGCTTAAGATTCTATCGGGCCAGACACCCGTTGCGCGTCTGACCACCGTTGATGTGTGGACTGGGGAGATCCGCCAGCTCGATCCGCCGGCGCGCGATCCAGCCTGCCCGTGCTGCGCGCTGCGGCAGTTCATTCACTTGGAAGGTTCCCTGCGCGCGCCCATCAGCCTGTGCGGCCGCAACGCGGTGCAGATCCACGAATGCGCCCGCCCCGTGGATCTTCAGAAATTGGCCCGAAACCTCGCCACGCTGGCCCCCGTTCGGGCCAACGAGTTTGCCCTGCGCATGATTCTGGATCCTTACGAGCTGACCGTCTTCCCCGACGGCCGCGCGATCATCAAGGGCACCACCGATATCGCGATAGCCCGCAGCCTGTATGCCCGCTACGTCGGGGCCTAATCACTAACGCTGATCCACGCTCATCTGCGCTCCCAGTAATTCCACGACATATTGTTTCCACAACTTCGCGATGGAATGCGTCCCATGCCCGCGAGTCTCCGGGCCGGTCGGAATCAGCACGAACCGCCCGTGCTTCACCAGTTTGATGTCCCGCTCCAGAATCCCCAACTCCGGCGGATTCACCACATCATCGGCCGAGTTCACGGCGATCATCCGAGCTTTGATCTTCCCTAACTCCGGCTCCGGATTGTAATCCGTCGATGACGCAAACTGATACAGCATATCGTTCGGGTCCTTGGTCATCGCGGTTTCCATGAGCTTTTCGAATCCCGCGTCGGCGTCATCGCGCGTCGGCCACTGCTTCTGCATCTGCAAGGGACTCGAGGTCATCATCGTCAGCCCATACTGCGCCGCGCGCAGCCCGTGAATCGGATGATCGTAATCGCCATTCTTATAATCCGGGTCCGACCGGATCGAGTCCATAATCATGTCCCGCAGCAGGCGATTTCGTCCGGCGATCTCGACCGGCGCGCTCGCCAGCGGCATCAGCGCATCCATGAAATCGGGATACATTTCGCCCCACAGCCACGTGTGCATCGCGCCCATCGACGTTCCCATCACCAGCCGCAGATGTTTCACGCCCAGATGCTCGGTTAGCAGACGGTAATCGGCCGTGACCATGTCGTGATAACAATACTTCGGGAAATGCGCCCGCATCCCATCGCTCGGCTTGGAGGATTGCCCATGCCCGATCGCATCCGGCATCACGATGAAATACTTGGTGGCGTCGATCGGCTGCCCTGCGCCGAACAGTTCGCCTCCGAAGTTCTGAGACTGAAACCCTTTCCCGTTTCCGCCGGTCCCATGCATGACCAGCACGACATTCGGCGACTTCGGATTACCGATCCCGTAGTAATGCAGCTTCAGGTCGGGCAGCATCTCGCCGCTATGGAACTTGAAATTGTGAATGGTGTAGTCGCCTTCGACCGCGGCTGGAAATTCAGCCGCCGAACCGACCATTGCAATAAGCAGCGCGCCGATGAATTTGAACATAGACAGATTATTTCACCTTGACCAGCCGTTTGCCGGTGTTCTCGCCCTGGAACAATCCGATGAACGCCGCCGGCATGTTGTCGAATCCCTCGACGATATCCTCGCGATACTTAATCTGTCCCGACCGCACCCACCCGGCCATTTCCGCCAGCGCGGGCCCAAACTTCGCTGCGTAGTCGGAAACCAGGAATCCCTGCACCTTGGCGCGAGCTACGATCAGCGCGCCCAGCAGCCGCGGACCCATTTCCACCTTGGTCGCGTTATAAATCGAAATCTGCCCGCAAATCGAAATTCGCGCATGCACATTCAGCAACCCGAATACGGCGTCCGTGATCGGACCGCCGACGTTATCGAAGTACACATCGATCCCGTTGGGGCAAAGTTCTTTCAGCTTCGCGGCATAGTTGTCGGTGGTCTTATAGTTGAACGCCGAGTCGTAGCCGCACTCCCGGAGGATGTATTCCACTTTGTCATCGCCGCCCGCGATCCCAACGGCTTTGCAGCCCTTGATCTTCGCGATCTGCCCGACGATCGATCCCACCGCGCCCGCCGCGCCTGAAACCAGGACCGTCTCACCCGGTTTCGGATCGCACACGTCCAACAAACCGAAGTACGCCGTCATTCCGGTCATGCCCAGAACGCCAAGCGCGGTCGAAATCGGTGCTGCATTCGGGTCCAGCTTCCTCACGCCGCGCCCGTTCGACACGGCGTATTCCTGCCAGCCCATGTAGATATCGACCACATCTCCCACTGCGAACCCGGGATTCTTCGATTCGATCACCTGAGCCACGCCTCCGCCGACCATGGTTTGGCCGACCTCCACGGGAGCCGCGTAGCTCTTCATTCCGCTGATGCGCCCGCGCATATACGGGTCTACGGAAAGATATAGCGCCTTTACGAGCATTTCGCCGTCGTTCACATCCGGAATCCGAGTGGCCAGCATCTTGAAGTTAGCCTCGGTGGGCATCCCGGTGGGGCGCGATGCCAGAACAAATTGACGATTTACCAAAGGTCGGTTAGACATGATTTACAATGTTACGATTGTTGACATCGTTTAGTGAATAGGGGGCAGGACCATGGAACGAAAACCGCAGACGCTTCAGAACCACACCAAGTTTGACCCAGCATTTCACTTTTTCTTGGCGCCGATCGGTCTGGCGATTGTGATCGTTACGATCACCCAGGCCGTCAGAAACCCGGACTGGATGAGGTTAGCCCATGTAGTCGTCGCCATCTGGGCCCTGGTCGCGATTTTCAAAATCCGCCTGTACTCTTTGAAAGTCCAGGATCGTGTGATTCGCCTGGAGGAGCGCCTCCGCCTGGAACGGCTGCTCTCCGAGCCCCTCAAGTCCCGCGTCTACGAACTGACCGAGCAGCAGCTCATCGCGATTCGGTTTGCATCCGATGGTGAAGTCCCGTCTCTGGTCGAGAAAACTCTCAAGTCCAATCTCGATCCCAAGCAAATCAAACAGGCGATTCAAAGCTGGCGGCCCGATTATTGGCGCGTCTGACCCTTAACTTAGGGAACAATCCCACCTGGGATCGCGTATCATCGATTCGGGGATTCACATGAAACCAGTGCTGTTTGCGGTGTCGCTTCTCGCCTTGGGTGGATGCGACATGGTGGTCGAGCATGCCGGACCTACGGTGCACGAGACCCAGTCCGTCGATCTGGACAAGTCCGAAATGGCTCGCGTCGAAATCAAGATGGGCGCGGGCGAACTCGAATTGAATGGCGGATCGCCGAAGCTGCTTGACGCCGATTTTACATATAACGTGGCAGCCTGGAAACCGGAGATTAAGTATACTTCCAGCGGATTCCGTGGCCAGTTGACCGTCGAGCAGCCACGCGGCGTCCATAGCGGCGGGCACGTCACTTATCAGTGGAACCTGCGGCTGAACAACGATCTTCCGCTCGACGTGGTGACGCATCTGGGAGCGGGCACGGCGCACCTGAACCTGGGCGGAGTAAGTCTCAGAAGCCTCGAAGTCAACATGGGCGTCGGCGAGTTGCGGCTCGATCTGACCGGCAAGCCGCAGCGAGACTATAACGTCAAAATCAACGGAGGAGTCGGCCAGGCTACCGTTTACCTGCCGAACACGGTAGGAATCGTCGCGAATGCGCACGGCGGCATCGGCGATATCAACGTGCGCGGTCTCGAAAAGCGCGGCGGATCCTGGATCAACGCTGCGCACGAAAACGCGCCCGTGACGATTCATATCGACGTAAGCGGCGGCGTGGGCCAGATCCAGCTGATCGCCGAATAGCGCCGCAGCCAGATTGCGAGACAATGAGGACGTGACGCAAGCGATTACAAGGGATCCCGAGACGATGCACGGCACCCCCGTATTTCGAGGGACCCGCGTACCAGTTCAGACTTTGTTCGACTATCTGGAGGGCGGCGACACTTTGGAGGATTTTCTTGAGGGATTCCCCACAGTCTCCCGCGAACTGGCTTTGGCAGCCCTGGAGGAAGCCAAGCGACTCCTCCGGGCACGCTGCTGATGCGTGTTCTCATCGACGAGTGTGTTGACGAGGGTCTCCGGTTTCTCCTCCCTAACCACGATTGTCGAACGGCTCGCTTCGTCAATCTGGCGGGCCTGAAAATGGCCGCCTTCTCGATGCGGCCGAAGCGGCGGGCTTTGACGTTCTCATCACGGTCGACAGGAATATTCCCGATCAACAAAATATGACCGGGCGCAGGATTTCGTTGCTGATTCTGTGCGCGGACACGAACCGGCTGCGCGATTGGGAAAAACTAATACCGGCGGCCCTTTCCGCTCTGACTTCGATTGGCCGCGGGGACATCGTGACCATCCGGTAGAGGACCTCCGCGACTCTCGCAATCCGCGCTACCCTGACAGAAGTGACCCCGGCCACCGATTCCATTCAAATCTCTACTCCTCACTGCGAGCCCGGCATCGGCAAAATCATTCGTACCGCCGATTCCGCCGACTTGATTGACGGAGTTCGCGTGCGACCGTACGATCTCTGGCCCGACGATCGCGGCTATTTCCTGGAAGTGATCCGCATGCGCCAGGGGCTCGCGCAGGATTTCCCGCCGGAGACCACGCAAGTTTCCGCGGCTCTGAGCTATCCGGGGACCATCAAGGCTTTCCATTTTCATCGCCATCAAACCGACCTGTGGGTTCCAGCGTCGGGAATGTTCCAGGTCACCCTTGTCGACCTGCGCCCGGATTCCCCTACTTTCGGAGTGAAAAACACGCTGTACGCCGGAGTCCTGAAACCGTGGCAGATCCTGATTCCGCCCGGCGTTGGACACGGTTATAAAGTGATCGGCGAAAATCCTGCCATCCTCGTGTATGTGACCAATCGCCTCTACAATCCCCAGGACGAAGGACGTATCGCCTACAACGATTCATCCATCCAGTACGATTGGGAACTACAGCATAAATGAAATTCCTGGTAACGGGCGGAGCCGGATTCATCGGCAGCGCCTTCATCCGCTTGCTCGTGAAATCCTACGGCGCGTCGATCGTCAATCTCGACAAGCTGACGTACGCCGGCAACCTGGAAAATCTAGCCAGCGTCTCCGCCAGCCCGAATTACCGCTTCGTCCAGGGCGATATCTGCGACGCGGCGCTGGTCAACTCGCTGATCGCCGACGTTCAACCGGACGTGATCGTGAATTTCGCCGCGGAATCGCATGTCGACCGCAGCATTCTCTCGCCCGCTCCCGTTTTCGAAACCAACCTGCGTGGAACTTTCACGCTTCTCGAAGCCGCCAGGACCCACAAAACCCCGCGCTTCCTGCACGTATCCACCGACGAAGTTTACGGCAGCATCCCGGCTCCGCATGACGCCGACGAAGATTATCCGCTGCGCCCCAGCAGCCCGTATTCCGCGTCGAAAGCCGGCTCGGATCTGTTCGCGCTGTCTTATTTCGTGACGTATCGCCTGCCCGTCATCGTCACGCGTGCGTCGAATAATTACGGTCCCTACCAGTTCCCGGAAAAGCTGATTCCGCTGATGATTTCGAACGCGATCGACAACCAGCCGCTGCCGATTTACGGCGACGGCATGCAGATTCGCGACTGGCTATACGTCGACGACCACTGCCGTGCGATTTCCGCGGTGATCGACCGCGGCCGTGAAGGGGAAATCTATAACATCGGCGGCAGCCGCGCGCTGCCGAACATCGAAGTGGTGCGAACTTTGCTCGCCTCAATCGGCCGACCCGAATCGCTGATGCAGACCGTGAAGGATCGTCCCGGCCACGACCGCCGCTACGCGCTTTCGAGCGAAAAAGTGATGCGCGAAACCGGTTGGAAACCTGAAATGCCTTTCGAGGAAGGCCTGAAGGCGACCATCGACTGGTATCGCCATAATCCCGATTGGATCGCCCATGTGAAATCGGGCGAATATCAGACCTACTACCAGCGCAACTACGCCAATCGCGCAGTTTAATCGGACGCCTGCCGGTATAATTCGTCTAACGAAGTATGCTGCGGATTTGCGCATGTCTGCTGGCTGCCGCAGTGGCGGCGCTCGGCCAACCGGAATCGGCGAGGCTTCCGCTCGAAGAGTGGCTGAACGGAAGTGCTGAGACGCGGATCCGCTGGTCGCTGCGCCTTTTCCCGGCTACTCTTTCGGAATATCAGCGGCTCGAAACCTATATCTGGGCTTCGGTCGCCGTCGACGAGTTCGTAAAAAAGCCGGGGCGCGGCCCGCTGGCGCTGCTGTTCGAGATTCGAGATCGCGACAACCGCACGTATCGAACGCGCCGGATCCTGAGCGTTAACCAGAATCCCACCGATCTCGCCGCGGTAAGAGTCATCCAGCACGTGTGTATCCTGCCGGGCGATTACGAAGTGGCTGCCGCAGTTTACGACCCCGAATCGAAGGAACACAATCTCAAGCGCGCGACGCTGCGGGTCCCGGAGCTGGCGCATGATCCCCTGCCCGGCGCCTGGCGCGATCTGCCCAATGTGGAATTTAGAAGTTGCGGGCCGGCTAATTCCTCGCGTCTCTCCATCCCTTTGGAAACCGAGAAGCCGGTTCAAGTCGAAGTGGTGATGAACCAGACGGTGAACCGGAGCAAATCCTCCGGCAGCGTCGTGGCTCAGATGAATACTTTGATTCCGAGGCTCGAAGTCCTATCTGAGATGGAACTGCGCAACGGATCGATGAATGTGACGCTGCTCGATGTCGAGCGCAGGAAGGTCACGTTCACGGGAGAAGTGTCTGGCCGGCCGATCCGCAGACGCATCGGGCCCGCGCTACGCGAAAACGATCCCGGTAAGATCGACATTCATTCGCTCGAAAATTACACGGAAGATGCCCAGTTTTTTATATCCGAGATTCGCAAGCGGCTAGTAGGCTCCGAACCGCAGCGCGTGATGATCGTGCTGAGCGCGCCGCTCGACTTTCCGAAGGGTGAGGATCTGACGCCCATTCAAACGTCGCCGCAGCCGGGCAACCAGGTTTTTTATATCCGCTGCAATTCACCTTTGTACCCGAGTGCGGGACTTTCTCCAGGCCCGGCCTTCGAACCGGCGTTGCCTGCAAATCCTGCACCGCATATGGCACGCTACGTGAACAATTCTGATTCGCTGGAGCGGACGCTGAAACCTCTCCATCCCCGTTTGTTCGACGTGACCACTGCCGCCGAATTTCGAAGCGCGCTGGCGGCGATCATGAACGAGATTTCGCAGCAGAGGTGACGCGGACTATCGAAACGGTATTTCGATGTGTGCGTAACTCCCGGGCGCAGCAGCATTGATTGCGGCGACGATTCGCTCGACGTAGCGTCGCGCCACCGGCCATTGAGAGTTTCCCAGCACTAGGATCGCAATCTTACGATCCGCCAGGTTCTGTTGATACCGAATATTCTTGTCGGTGGTAACCAGGAGAGCGAATCCGGCGCGCTCCGCTTCTGTTAACAAGTCGCCGTTGCCCAACCCAGATCCTTCGCCTTCTTGACCGTATGCCCGTGAAGATACGCCCGAAGCGGGCCAGGCGTGCCATGATCAAAGAGGATGAGCATCGGGGCGTGCCGCGCAAGGCGCCGCAAGGCTGCGGGCCGCGAAAGCCAGAACCGACTCGATCTGCTCCCGCGTCACGTCGAACCATTCCATAATTTCCTCGATGCTGGCACCGGCTTCCAAGTTCTCGAACACCGTCGAGACCGGCATCCGCGTGTTCTTGAAAACCCACGCGCCGCTCACTTTTCCCGGTATGCTCTCCACTGCCGGACATTGCGACCAGTCGAGCGCCGCCGTACGCACGCCATCCGCATCGAGAGCTTTTCGCAAGAGCTCCTCCACGTCCCGGAACTGCCCGCGCTCGATTCCCTCGCGCACGCGCCGCTCCAGTTCAGGCTCGCGGATTTCGAGATTCATCGCGACACTCCTCTTTTAGATTATCCTCTTGAAGAGAAACACACCAAGGAGACACCATGGGTCAACCCGTCGTCCATTTCGAAATTGGCTGTAGGGATCGCGAAAAGACACAGCAATTCTTCTCAACCCTGTTCGGCTGGCAAATGACTCCGATGCCGCCGGCCGCCATGATCAACACCGGGAGCCAGAGCGGCATTCAAGGTCACATGACCGAACTTGGCCACGAGCCGTTCCACTACACCATCTTCTACGTGCAAGTGGACGACGTCCAGAAATATCTCGATCACGCCACATCCTTGGGAGGAAAGATGCTGGTGCCGCCCGTCGATATCCCCACGGGAACCTTCGCCTGGTTTGCCGATCCCGAAGGCAACACCATCGGTCTCTGGAAGCCTAAAGTTTAGGCCGGCAAAATCAGCCGAGCCTCGCACCCTTGACGGTCCGCCCGATTCTTCAAATCGAGCGACCCTCCATGCGCCTCCGCGATTCCTCTGCACAACACTAGCCCGATCCCCGAGCCTCCCGGCTTGGTCGTGAAAAACGGCACAAACAAGTTCGCCGTATTCGACAACCCTGGACCCTCGTCCTGAATTCGTACCTCCAGCAGCGCGCCCAGCCGCGCCCATGACACCGTTACGCCCCCATGCGTTTCAAGCGACGCCTCCACCGCATTGCGCAGCAAGTTGATCAGCAACTGATCCAGTTGATCGCGATCTCCCTGAATCGTCATCTCCGGCCCCTCTTGAATCAGTGGAGGAATCCTCTGTTCGAGGCCCGTCACCTGATGAATCCACGTCCCCACATCCACCGGAGCAAGCACCGGACGCGGCAGCTTCGCCAGCCTCGCGTATGACCCGAGAAACCGGCTCAACCCCTCGCTCCGCATCGCGATAATCGACAAACCGCGCTGTGTATCGTCTCTCCAGTCAGACGGCAGGGGATCGCGCTTCACCAGCATCTCCAGACTTCCCGCAATCGACTTGATCGGAGCCAGCGAATTATTCAGCTCATGCCCCAGCACCCGCACCAGCCTCTGCCACGCCTGCAATTCTTCTTCGCGCAACGCGCGCGTCAGATCCGTCACCACCAGCAGTTGATGCGGTAACCCGCCCTCCCGGAACATCGCGCGATGAATACCCCAGCGGCCAGACCCGGATGGAAACGTCCTCTGGATATTTTGCGTTTCGTCGCCTTCCAGAAACTCCGCGAGCCCCAGCGTCCCCGCCTCGGCATTCATGATCCGCTCGGCCGGCTGCGCCAGCAGCCGTTCTCCCGCGCGATTCACCAGCTTCAGCTTCCGATCTCCGTCGAACGCGAAAATCGCGACGTCGATCTCCTCCATCACTTTGCGCAGCAGCGTAGTCGCTTCCAGGGCGCCCAGTCGCTGCGCGCGAAGCGTGGCGCCCATCTCGTTCACCTGCGCCATCACATCGCCGAGCGAATCTTCGTGATCCCCGGTGCGCCCGCGAATCGAGTAGTCGCCTTCCCGCATGGCTTCAAGAAGATTCGCCAACGTCCGCAGTGGAGAAGCCACCCGCTCCCGCACAGCCGCCGCGAATCCCCACCACGCCCCGACAATCACCACCGTCAGCGTCCACTGAAGCTTCGGCGCATAATCGCCATACCAGAGGATGAACATCGATGTGGCGACTCCCGGCAGCCCCGCCACCAGCGCCAGCAGCAGGATGCGCCCTTCGTGAACCGGCTTGAAGCGGGAAAAATCCATTTAAAGTGTGCGAAAGAAGGGGTCAGACTACTCTGTCCCAAGACCCAAGCCATCGCCTAAGTGCATGGCGCCGACAGTGGACAGAGCGGTCTGACCCCCTTTTCGCATCCTTATAACCCGTATCTCTGGAGCCTCCTGTACAACGCGCTCCGGCTCAATCCCAATGCATTCGCCGCGTGACTAACGTTGCCGTTGTAACGCGCCAGTGCTTTCTTGATCAGAAACGCCTCCACGTCTTCAAGGCTCATATCCTCCAGCCGCAGCGAGCTTTGCGATCCCGACCGCAGCGCCAGATCCGCCTGCCGCACCGAGCTTTCCTGCGCCATCAAGACCGCCCGCTCAATCACGTGATTCAGCTCGCGAACATTCCCCTGCCACGGATTTTCAAGCAGCGCCTGCATCGCCGCGGGATCGAATCCCTGAAGATTCTTACGATACCGGCGCGCATGCGTTCCCAGGAAATGCGTGGCCAGCAGCGGAATATCCTCGCGCCGCTCGCGCAGGGGAGGAAGATGAATCTCGATGGTGTTCAGCCGGAACAGGAGATCCTGCCGGAACCGCCCCGCATTTACCTCCTCCGATAGATTCGCATTGGTCGCCGAAATCACGCGCGCGTCTACCCTACGCGTCTTCGACGACCCCACCCGTTCCATCTCGCCGATCTCCAGCACCCGCAGCAGCTTGGCTTGCAGATTCATGGGTACATTGGCGATCTCGTCCAGAAACAGCGTGCCTCCGTCCGCCAGCTCGAACCTTCCCACGCGATCCATCTTCGCGTCCGTAAACGCGCCTTTCACGTGGCCGAACAGCTCGCTTTCGAAGACTCCTTCCGCTAGACCGCCTGCGTTTACCGTTACCATCGGCCGATTCGCGCGCACCGAGACCGCATGCAGCGTCCGCGCGACCACTTCTTTTCCGGTCCCGGGCTCACCGGTGATCAGAACATTCGCGTCTGACGGCCCCACGCGCGAGATCAGTTGCAGCACCGGCTGCATCGCGGGCGATTCGGCGATCATCGCCGGCCGCCCCTCGGTCCGCAGCAGACGATTCTCCGCTTCCAGTCTTTGGCCGCGACGCAGGGCCGCGCTCAACTCGACCTGCGTCCGGACGATGGTCATCAGCCGCGCGTTGTCCCACGGCTTCTGTATGAAATCGCGAGCCCCGCGGCGCATCGCCTCCACAGCCAGGTCGACGCTGCCCCATGCGGTCATCACTACCACGGGAACCATCGCGTCGATGGCTTGAATCCGGGACAGCGTATCCAACCCCTCCTGACCCGAGGTCGTGTCGCGCGTGTAGTTCAGGTCCATCAAAACCACATCGAAATCGCGCGTTTCGAGCGCGGCCAGGATCCCCGCAGGCGACGTCGCCGATTCGATCTCAAGCCCCTGCCCCTTCAGCAGCAGCCTTAGCGCCTCCAGCACATCCGGTTGATCGTCGGCGATCAGCACCCGCCCATCGCTGGGGCTTTTCATTCCTCTGTCTCCATAGCCTGTTGAAAAAGGGGACAGACCGCTCTGTCCACAACCAGACTCCTATCTCGAAATCAGCCAGTTGCGGCGGGGACAGAGTGGTCTGTCCCCTTTTTCAACAAGCTCCTAAATTGTAGCGAAGTGGCGAGGCAATCCTGAGTCCATCGCTAAGCGATTGAAGGAAAATCAGTTGCGAAACGCCGGCGTGTCCGGTTTTGGGATTTACTGTTCATACTAGAATGGCGTTATGTTTGGAGCCTCCCTCCGCCCCGGCGTCGAACTTCGCCTGCTCGAAGAACGTCACGCCCCCACTCTCTTCGCCGTAATCCAAGAAAATCGTGAGCATTTGAGCGGACTCCCTTTCGTCGACGCCACGCATGTCGAGGACGATAGCCTCGCCTTCATTCGCTCCTCCCTGGAGCAATTCGCCCGCAACGAAGGCTTCGCCGCCGGGATCTGGAAAGACAATAACCTGATCGGCGTGATCGGAACCCTGAAGATCGATTGGTTGAATAAGAAGGTAGAGATCGGCTACTGGATCGCCCGCGACGCGCAAGGCCAGGGAATCGTCACCGACGCCTGCCGGGCCATCGTGAATCACGCCTTCGCCGAATGGGGCCTGAATCGCGTGGAGATTCAGTGCGCCACAATCAATCAGAAAAGCGCCGCCGTAGCGAAGCGGCTTGGGTTCAAGCTGGAAGGCACGCGCCGCGAAGCGCATCTGGTGGGAGGCCGGTTCAACGATCTTCTTGTCTTCGGAATGCTAAGCCGCGACTGGCGATCCGCCTAGATTCTCAGTCGTTCACGTCGACATTTTCCACGAAGCAACTGTGGAATGCCCGGTCGAGAACTTCCTGGTTCAGCTCCATCGGCCGCCGCTCGAAATTCAGGATATCGATCGCGTGGGTAATCACATCGCGCGGATGGCAGCGTCGAAACCGCTTGTCGCCTTCGATGTAATGCCTCTGCACAAAGGTCTCGATCAACCCGTCGGCGAAGGCCAATTCACGCGATTCGGCGAAGCGTTTGAAAATCTGGATGAACTCCGGCGCCTTCGGGCTGCGGAGAAACATCTTGTACTGGATGCGGCGCAGAAACGCCTCATCGCCCAGGCTATCGGGCCTCAGGTTGGTCGAGAAGATCAGGAACGCCTCGAACGGCACCGTCATCTTGCCGCCCGCCTGGAACGACAGGTAATCGATGTGCCGCTCCATCGGTACGATCCAGCGATTCAGAATCTCCGCCGGAGTCGCCTTTTGGCGCCCAAAGTCGTCGATCAGGTAAATTCCGTTGTTCGCCTTTAACTGAAATGGCGCGTCGTAAACTTTCGAATGCTTGTTGTAGCTCAAATCCAGCATTTCGAGCGTCAGCTCGCCGCCCGTGATGATGAACGGCCGGCGGCACTTGAACCATCGCCCGTCGTGCCCCAGTTGCGTCGCGAAGGCCGATAGTTCAGATTCTTCTTCCTCGATCTTCTGGTGATAAATCGGGTCATAAAGCTGGATGATGTTGCCCTGGCATTCGAGCGCGTACGGCATGTAGATCGGTTCGGATTCGACGCGGAACAGCGATTCGGCCAGCGCCGTTTTGCCGTTCCCCGGCTGCCCGTAAATCAGAAAGGATTTGCTCGCGTTCACCGCCGGCCCGATTTGCGCCAGAATATCGGCTTCCACCACCAGGTGCCGGAACGCTTTCACCAGCAGCTCCGGACTCAGCCAGTTGTCTTTCAGCTTTTGCAGCCTCACCAGTTCCGCGTACTGATACAGCGGCACCGGAGCCGGACCGGCGTACTGATTGTTCTCCAGAAACTCGCGCGCCAGATTGCGGCCCGATTCAGTCAGAGCGAACACGCCCGAAATATTGCCCATCCCCAGCGACTTTTTCACGGCCACGAAGTGCTGCCGCTTCATGGTTTCCATCATGTCGTCGATCAGGCTGAATTTGAATCCCAGCAGGCTGGCAAGTTCGCGGCCTACGATCTCGCCGCGAAAGTACAGGTATTTCAAAATCAGTTGCTCGATGATGGCCGGAGCGATGCCAGTCTCGTCGATCGTCTCCGGCACGGGCGGTATTACCGCTGCCGGCGGTTCGACGTATTCATCCCCGGCGAGTGTGGATGCGGTTTTAATCGGATCGAGAACAGCGCTCATTTTTGTCTTTTTCCTGAAATAGATGGACCGAGCCGGCGCGCTCCGTTTTGCAGGCCGTCATTGAAGAACATCGGCGGTAAACCGTCGTTACTGCATGCAAGATTTCGACTTAGTACGGACGCCGGTTCTGGCCTATTAATAAATGCGTTGCAAAAGGGGGACTGACCAAACCGGCGAACCGCGCGGTCTGTCCGCTTTTTTCAACTTCAATACAACCGCACGCCCCGCCGACCGGGCTCCTGATACATATGCACTGTGTCGACGAAGCGCACTTTCCTCGACCCGTACGTCATCATCAGTGTGTGCGTGCGGCAGCCGTCGCCGAAGAATCGGACTCCATGCAGCAGCGCGCCTTCGGTGACTCCCGACGCCGCGAAAATGATCTGCTGACCGGGCGCCAGATCGCGTGCCGTATACACCCGCTTCGGATCGCGAATCCCCATTTTCTCTACGCGCTCTTCCAGCTCCGGTGTGTCAACTTTCAGTCGCGCCACCATCTCACCCGAAAGACATCGCAACGCCGCCGCGGTGATTACGCCCTCCGGAGCGCCTCCGGTTCCGAACACCGCGTCGACTCCGGCCCCGCGAACGGCGGCCGCGATTCCCGCTGAAAGGTCGCCGTCCGGGATCAGCCGGATGCGCGCACCCGAGGTTCGGATCTGCGCAATCAAATCCGCGTGGCGAGGCCGGTCGAGCACCATGATCACCAGGTCCCGCACCTGCCGGTCCAGGCAATGCGCAATCGCCTTCAGGTTATATTTCACCGGCGCGTCGATGTCCAGCGCATCGCGGCACGCCGGTCCGGCGATAATTTTCTCCATGTAGCAATCCGGCGCATGCAGCAGACCGCCCGGTTCCGACGCAGCCAGCACGGCAATCGAATTCGCCGTTCCCAGCGCGCACAGGTTGGTCCCTTCGAGCGGATCCACCGCGATATCGACCTGAGGATACTGCACGCCAGGAGGCGGTGTAGCGCCGACTTTCTCCCCGATGTACAACATGGGAGCCTCATCGCGCTCGCCTTCCCCGATGACGATATTGCCTTCGATCTGGACTTCTTCAAACGCCTGCCGCATCGCCTGCACCGCGGCCTGGTCCGAACCGGACCGATCCCCTTGCCCCATCGTGCGGGCGGCCGCAATGGCGGCTTCTTCGACGACATGAACCAGGTCGCCGGCTAAATCGCGTTCAATCGTATTGGCGGATGACACATGTGTAGGTGCAGTCACGCCGTCATCTTATCATTTAGTTCTTTGGTGATACATTGGATATACGGAGGCCCTCTCATGGTCAAGAAACTGACGAAACACGGAAATAGCCTGGCATTAGTCATCGATCGTCCGATTCTCGATCTTCTGAAGATCGATCCTGAAACGCCGCTGGAAGTCAGTACTGACGGCAAACAGCTGATCGTCGCACCGGCGAAGCCGTCCAGCCGCCGGAAAAAATTCGAAGCGGCCCAGGAATGGGCGCATAAGCGCTATGGAAAGGCCTTCCAGAAATTGGCCGAATAAATGGAGCCGATCTTCCTCACCCTGGATGAGGTTTTGGAAATCCATCAGGAACAGATCGAAAAATATGGCGGCTCGTCAGGTCTGCGCGACGCGGCCGGCCTTGAATCGGCCGTCGCGACGCCTCAAGCGACCTTCGGCGGCGAATTCTTGCACGCCTCGATTCCGGCAATGTCGGCGGCCTATCTCTTTCACCTTTGCCAAAATCACGCGTTCATCGATGGCAACAAACGTGTCGGCGCGAACGCGGCAATCACTTTCCTGTTCATGAACGATTGGGAGCCGACTTTCGATGAGGCAGAACTGGTCGATCTGGTTCTCGCGGTTGCGACGAGTCGTCTTCCGAAGCCGGATCTCGTCGCCGCGTTTGAATCCCGATGCCGACCGCGCAAGAATACATAAGTCCGTCAAATCCTCTTGCGTGCCACCAATCGGCGCTCGATACGCAGGTTGTTAGCATGAGAGTGGACATGATGCGCCGGTGGTGACTTGCGCTCGTTTCTATCCTGCTCTTTCGGGGCTTGCTTCCCGGGCAACTTGATGCAGGCCGGGTGATTCCGGCGGACCGGCCGATCCACTTGGTCGCCTGCGGGGATTTCGGAACCGGTCAGCAAGCAACTGCCGGCGCCATCGCGCGTCGAAATGCGAGACAGCGCTTCGATCTGGCCGGTCGCGGCCACTATAATTAGCTGTAGGCTACTCGTAGCGCAGGGCTTCGATCGGATCCATATAAGCGGCTTTGCGCGCTGGGTAGTAGCCGAAAAAGACTCCGACCAGGCCGGAGAACAGGAATGCGATCATGATCGCGGTGATGCTGAGTTCGGTCGACCAGTCGGCGAAATAGGAGATCAGAATGCTCGCGGCTACTCCGGTTGCAACTCCGGCGGCGCCACCGGCGAGCGAGAGCGTTACCGCTTCCGCAAGAAACTGGCCGAGAATATCGGTGGTCTTGGCTCCCACGGCCTGCCTGAGTCCGATTTCCCGGGTGCGTTCGGTGACCGAAACCAGCATGATGTTCATGATTCCGATCCCGCCGACGATCAGCGATACGGAAGCAATCGCGGCCAGCAAAATGGACATGACGCGGGCTGAGTTTTCCTGAGCCCGAAAAACTTCTTCCATGTTGCGGATCGTGAAATCGTCATCTTCGTTCCATTGCAAGTGGTGGCGCTGGCGGAGAAGACTTTCCATTTGATTTTGAGCATCCGCGGTTTGGCCCTCCTTGGCCTGCACCATGATGGAACCGACGGCCGCGTAGTTCGCCTGGCTGACGCCTATCACTCGTTTCTTCGCGGTGCTGATCGGCATCAGAATGACATCGTCCTGATCCTGGCCGCTGGGCGACTGGCCTTTGGGCACCAGCGTCCCGACGACGGTAAAAGAAACGGTCTTGATACGAATGATGCGGCCGACCGGATCGGCGCCGTAGAACAAGTTGTCGATAACCGTTTTTCCCAGCAACGCGACCCCGGCTGTAGCCTCAACGTCGGCATTGGTGAAGGGCTGGCCTTCCTCGATCTGGATGTCGCGAATGGGGAGGTAATCGGGCGTGATTCCCAGTATTTGCGTACCCCAGTTGCTGTTGCCGTAAACCGCCTGCACTCCGCCGCGAACGGCGGGCGTGGCGAACGCGACGCCGTCGCACTCCCGCACAATCGCCCTGGCATCGTCTTCCGTCAACGTTTGCGCGTTGCCCGTGCCCATACGGATTCCCGAGCTGGTGAGGCTTCCCGAAAGCACCACGATCACGTTGCTTCCGATGGACGCGATCTGCTGCCGGATGCGCTCTTCCGCTCCGGAGCCGACTGCCACCATCGCGATCACGGCCGCCACTCCGATGATGATTCCCAGCATAGTGAGCGCGGAGCGCAGTTTATTGATTCGCAATGCGTCGAACGCGATGGTCAGGCTGTGAATCAGCTTTTTCATGAGACCACGACCTCAAGTTCGCGCGATGCCTGGCGCCGGCCCCTCACGCGCTCGTCGTTCACCAGGCGTCCATCCTTGAAACTGATGATCCGCTCCGCAAAGCAGGAGATATCAGGTTCGTGCGTCACTACCACAACGGTGATGCCTTGCTCCGAATTCAGCCGCTGGAAGATGGCCATGATTTCGACGCTGGTGCGGGAGTCGAGCGCGCCCGTCGGCTCGTCCGCGAGGATGAGCTGCGGATCGTTGATCAGGCTGCGGGCGATGGCGACGCGCTGCTGTTGTCCGCCCGAAAGCTGGCTGGGGCGATGATAGGCTCGCTCGGCCAGACCGACGATGGAGAGCGCTTTCAAGGCTCGTTCTTCGGCGTCGCCCGAATCATGGTCGTTGTACAGGAGCGGGAGTTGCACGTTTTTGATGGCGGTGGTCCGGGCCAGCAAATTGAATTGTTGAAAGACAAACCCGATTTTCTTATTGCGGATTTCGGCCAGCTCGTCGCGATCCAGCTCGCCGACGCTGATGCCGTCTAAATAATAGGTGCCGGAGGTCGGACGGTCCAGGCAGCCGAGGATATTCATGAAGGTCGACTTTCCCGAGCCGGAGGGTCCCATGATGGCGACGAAGCTGCCCTGAGCGATGCTGGTGGTAACCCCGGACAACGCATTCACTTCAATCTCGCCCAGCAGGTAGGTCTTGGTGAGATCTTCGACGCGAATCAGCTCGGTGGGCACACGAAGCCTTTCTAAAATCCAAAACGCCTGGTACCGCCGCCCTGCCCTTGCGACGGTGCGGCCGCGGCCGGCGCTGCGCCTTTCATTCCGACTACGATCTGCTGGCCTTCCTGCAGCGGGCCATCGACAACCTGCACGTAATTGGAATCGCTGATGCCCAGCCGGAGCTGCAAGGGTTTCGGCTGGCCGCGATCGTCCAGCACGTAGACGGTCTGCTTCTGCTGCGCCTGACTCGATACCGGAGCGAGCGCGCCTTTTCCTCCGGCGCGGGGATGAAATCTCAGGGCGGCCTTCGGAATCCGGAGCGCGTTCGAGGCATGGCTGGTGAAGATGGTCGCATTGGCGGTCATGCCGGGGAAAAGCTTCAAATCCGGATTGGATACAGCGATCACGACGTCGTAGGTGATCACGTTCTGAACGTTAATCGGCGCCTGGCGGATCTGCCAGACTTTTCCAGTGAAAATTTGGCCGGGATAAGCATCGACCGAGAAATTGGCCTGCTGGTCCAACCGGATCGCGGAAACATCGGCCTCGCCTACGTTGGTGTCCACCTGCATTTTAGTGAGATCCTGCGCGATCAGGAAAATGGTCGGGGCTTGAAACGATGCGGCTACGGTTTGCCCGACGTCCATGTTGCGCGATTCTACGGTGCCGTCCACCGGCGCGATGATGCGAGTGTGATCCAGGTTCAATTGCGCCTGCGCCAAGGCAGCGGCGTCCTGCTCGACGGTGGCCTCCGCTTGTTGCTGCTGCGCTTGCGCGACGTCGACCGCTTTTCTGGCCGAATCCGCCGATGCCTGCGCCGCGCTCACCGCGGCCTTGGCCGCATCCACGCTGGCCAGCGCCTGATCGTAGGTGGCTTTAGCGGTGTCGTAATCTTCCTGGGAAGTGGCTTGCTGCTGGACCAGGATGCGCCTGCGGTCGACCTCGACTTTCGCGAGATCGACTGCGCTCTGTGCTTTTACGAGGTTGGCCTGCTGACTGGCGACGTTGGCTACGGCAGTGGCGAGATCGGACTGGGATTTCGCCAGCGTTGCCTGCGCGGTGAGCACTTCGGCTTTGGCGGAGTTGAGCGTGGCTTTTGACTGATCGACCGCGGCCTGAAAGGGCGCAGGATCGATGAGAGCTACCAATTGATCCTTCTTCACTTTGGTGTTGAAGTCGGCGTATAGAGCCTTGATATTCCCCGATACCTGGCTGCCGACCTGGACCGTCACCACGGCATTCAGGTTCCCCGTGGTGGTTACGGTGCTATCGATGTCGCCGCGGTCGACGCGCGCGGTCAGATATTCGATTCGCGGAAGATTCCAGTAGTAGATCGATACGCCCGCCGCGGCCAGAAGGCTGAGTGCTGCAACCGCGAAGAGGCGCTTCTTGAACGGTCGTTTCTTCGGCGTTCTTCGGGGCGGCGGCGTCGGGGAGACGGAGGGTTCCGTGATCTGTTCTACGATCTTCATCCGAGCGCCTCTGACTGATGAGGTGCACGGCTGATGCCTTTGCTCACGAGGCAGAGCGAAACGTGAGCATCCACCGCTCCCTGTGGTCGCGGCTCGGGCCGACACTCTCGAATTTCAGTAA
>Ga0209415_10001216_pt1 | contig 49141 bp, 42 predicted proteins | sample PeaSoiSIISIP2007_FD_187696 | JGI IMG/M metagenome (GOLD analysis project Ga0209415, IMG submission 187696) | Peat soil microbial communities from Weissenstadt, Germany - SII-SIP-2007 (SPAdes) (version 2) | ecosystem: Environmental > Terrestrial > Soil > Wetlands > Peat | place: Germany... | reverse complement strand
GAGCTCGGCGCCGGGGAGCGCCGGCACCTGCGGTCGCCCGCCGGTCGCGATGGTGATGTGCGGCGCGGTCAGCACCGAGCCTCCGACCGCAATCGTATCGGGACCAACAAACCGCGCCGCGCCCTTTAGCCAGTCGACCTTTTTCGTCTCGAGGTTGGCCGCGTAGACGGCATTGAGGCGCGCGACGTACGCATCGCGGGCCGCCTTCAGACGCGGCCAGTCGTGCCCGTGCAGCGCGAGGTCGAAGCCGTAGCCGCGTGCGTCGTCGGCCGCATGCGCCAGCATGGCGGCGTTCCACATCAGCTTCTTGGGGACGCAGCCGACGTTCACGCAGGTGCCACCGAGGCGGTGCGGCTCGACGACCGCGGCCCGGGCGCCGTACTCGGCCGCGCGCTGCGCGGTTGCGAGCCCGCCGCTGCCGCCGCCGATGGCGATGTAATCGTAGTGAATGGGCATCAGTGCGCGACCAGTTGTGCCGGTAGGCTCATCATAGCCGCCGGCCGGCGGCCGCGCGCCCTCTGGTACGATTCGGTCGTTTGCTGCTGCCAGGATCGCCGATGGGAAACCCGCTGCTCGCCACCGGGAGTCTGCCCGATTACGCCGCCATTCGCGCCGAACACGCCGAGCCCGCCGTCCGCATGCAGCTCGCGGCCAACCGCGCGCGCTTGAGTGAGCTGCTCGCGCAGCCGGAGCCGACCTTCGCGACGCTGGTTGAGCCGTTCGAGGAGCTGCAGCATCGGCTCAATCGCGTGTTCGCGCCGGTGAGCCACCTGAACGCGGTGGCGAACTCCGATGAGCTCAGGGTCGCCTACAACGCCTGCCTGCCGCTGCTGGCCGAGTACCAGACGGAGGTGGGACAGAACGAGCGCCTGGCGCATGCGTACGAGACGATACGCGAGCGCGAGGGTGCGCGGCTGACGGCCGCTCAGCGCAAGGTTCTGGAATATGCGCTGCGCGAGTTCCGGCTCGCCGGCGTCAGGCTTCCCGCCGCCGAACAGGCGCGCTTCAAGGCGCTGATGCAGGAGCTCGCCCAGCTGCAATCGAAGTTCGAGGAACAGGTGCTCGATGCGACGCGGGCCTGGTCGCGCCCGGTCGAAGACGTGACGCTGCTGGCCGGCCTGCCGGCGCACGTCATCGAGCGCGCGGCGGGCGCCGCGCGCGACGGCGGCGGCGATCGCTGGCTGCTGACGCTGGACCAGCCAACCTACTTGGCCGTGATCACGCATGCGGACTCCGAGCAGCTGCGGCGCGAATTTTATGAGGCATGGGTCACGCGGGCCTCCGACCGCGGCCCGGTCGCGGGCCAGTTCGACAACGGACCGGTGATCGCGGCCGTCCTCAGGTTGCGGCACGAGGCCGCGCGGCTCCTCGGCTTTGCGAACTTTGCGGCGCTGTCGCTCGCGACCAAGATGGCCGGCACCGCACCGGAGGTAGTGCGGTTCCTCGAGGATCTCGCGAAGCACTATGTGCCGGCCGCGCGCCGCGAGTTCGTCGAGCTTGAGCGCTTCGCCGGCCGTGCGCTCTGTGCCTGGGACGTGGCTTATTACGCGGAGAAGCTGCAGCAGCAGCGACACGCGGTGTCGGAGGAAGCGCTGCGCCCCTGGTTTCCGCTGCCGCGGGTGCTGGCGGGTCTGTTCGAGATCGCGACGCGTCTGTACGGCATCCGCATCGGCGAGCGCAACGGCATCGCGCTGTGGCACCCCGATGCGCGCTACTTCGAGATCCACGACGCCCGGGGCGAGCTGGTCGGCGGCTTCTACACCGATCTGTATGCCCGCGATCGCAAGCGGACGGGCGCCTGGATGGGTGAAGTCACGGGCCGCAAACGGCTCGCGGGCGGCAGCGAACGCCCGGTCGCGAACCTGGTGTGCAATTTCGCACCGCCCTCCCCCGGTCACCCGGCGCTGCTCACGCACGCGGACGTATTGACGCTGTTCCACGAGTTCGGGCATGCGCTGCACCACCTGCTGACGCGCATCGACTATCCGAGCCTTGCGGGCATCAACGGCGTACCGTGGGACGCGGTCGAGCTGCCGAGCCAGCTGATGGAGCACTGGGCGTGGCGCCCGGAAGCCGTGCCGCTGGTATCGGCGCACGTGACGAGCGGCGCGCCGCTCCCGGAGGCGGTGCTCAAGCGGCTGCTCGCGACGCGCACCTTCCATGCCGGGCTCGCGACCGCCCGCCAACTCGAGTACGCGCTGTTCGACCTGCGGCTGCACTCGGGCGAGCAACCGGCGACTCTCGTCGACCTCGAGCGGGTCCTCGCCGAGGTCCGCAGCGACGTAGGGGTGGTGCCCGCGCCCGAATTCAACCGGTTCGCACAAAGCTTTCTGCACGTGTTCTCGGGCGCCTACGCAGCGGGTTACTACAGCTACAAGTGGGCCGAGGTGCTGGCCGCCGATGCATTCGCGGCGTTTGCAGAGTCCGGGATCTTCGATGCCGCGACGGCGCGGCGCTTCCTCGACGAGCTGTTGTCGCAGGGCGGGCGCTGCGACCAGATGGAGGCCTTCATTGCCTTCCGCGGACGCCGGCCAGACGTGCAGCCGCTGCTGCGGCAGGACGGGATCGCGGCATGACGTTGCGCACGCTCAGCCTCGCCACCTGGAACGTCAACTCGCTCAAGGTGCGCCTGCCGCACCTCGAGCAATGGCTCAGCACGGCTGGCGTCGATGCGCTCGGCCTTCAGGAAACCAAGGTCACCGACGGCGACTTCCCCGGCGCGGAGATCGAGCGGCTGGGGCTCACCGGGGCCTGGCACGGCCAGCGTACCTACAACGGCGTCGCGCTCCTTGCGCGCGCCGGGGTGTTCGACATCGTCCGCGGCATACCGGGTTTCGCCGATGAGCAGGCGCGCGTGATCGCCGGTACGATCCAGGGCGTCCGCGTCGTCGACGTGTACGTTCCGAACGGCCAGAGCGTCGGCTCGGACAAGTACCTGTACAAGCTGCGGTGGCTCGAGGGCCTGAGGGCTTATCTTGTGGACGCCATCGCCGGGCACGAGTACCTGGCGGTGATCGGCGATTACAACATTGCCCCGGAGGACCGTGACGTGCACGACCCGAAGGCCTGGGAGGGCCAGGTGCACGTGAGCGAAGAGGAACGTGCGGCGCTTGGACGGCTCCGGGATCTCGGCCTGGTGGATGTGTTCCGGCGCTTTCCGCAGGCGGAGCGGACCTTCAGCTGGTGGGACTACCGCGCTGCGGCATTTCGCCGCAATGCCGGCCTTCGGATCGACCTGATCCTGGCGAGCCCACGCCTCGCGGAGCGCTGTACGGCCTGCCGGGTGGACCGGGATACCCGCCGCTGGGAACGACCTTCCGACCACGCCCCGGTAGTCGCAACGTTTGACTTATCGGCCTGACATATCCCCGCGGGCGAGGACCAAAGCGTGACGCCGAACTGGCGGGCCTGGCGAATATGCGCATAAACTGCCTCGACCATGAGCAGTGTCCCCGCCGGGCGTCCTCGGTTCCCGCGCTTTCGACGCAGCGACTTCGACGTCACGGACACGGTGCAGGTGAGCTCGACGGCAGCGGTCACGCGTGCCGTAGCTGACCTGTTCGCCGCGCAATGGCCGGGGCAGCCGTTCGCTCCGCTCGAGACGGCGCTGACGACCTTCGATGCGCTGTTCACGGGCAGGCTCGCCGGCTACAACGGCGTCGATACCGTGTACCACGACCGCCAGCACACACTCGACGTGGTGCTGGCGATGGCGCGGCTGCTCGTCGGCTATGAGCGCACGGTCAGCCCCGAGCAGCGCCTCGGCTTTGATCGCGCCGCGATGGGTCTGGTCACGGCCGTGTTTCACGATGCGGGGTACATTCGCGAAACGGGCGACGCGCACCGCAACGGCGCCGAATACACCAGTTCGCACGTCAGCCGCTCGGCGCGGTTTCTGATGAGGTTCATGCCGACGATCGGCATGGCGGCGTGGGTGCCGGTGGCCACACGCATCGTGCATTTCAGTGGCTATGAGGTCGCGTTTGCCGATATCCACCTCGACGACTGGCGCGATCGCAAGGCCGGTCACCTGCTCGGCACCGCCGACCTGATCGCGCAGATGGCGGACCGCTGCTATCTCGAGAAATGCCGTGACCGCCTGTACCCGGAGTTCGTGCTGGCGGGGGTCGCAACCGGCTACGACGCTGGCGGCGAGGTGCGGGTACGGTACGGCTCGGGCCTCGACCTGCTGCGGCACACGCCGGACTTCGTGGCGCGCACCAAGCGCGACCGTCTCGACGGTGAGTTCGGCAGCGCCTATCGCTACATCGAACCCCTGTTCGAAGGCCAGAACCCCTATATACAAGCCATCGAGCAGCACCTCACGTTCCTGAACCGGGTACTCAAGACCGAGAACTGGCCGTTGCTGCGGCGCAATCCCCCGTGCTTCACCTACGATCCGAACCCACTGCCCAACGTGCGCCAGCTGATGCTCGGCCACCTGCGCGAGCTGTGGGGCCGGAGTTGAGCGGGACGATCACGCCGCTGAGCGGCGTACTTCGCGGCAGGCGCGCATTCATCACCGGCGGCGGCAGCGGCATCGGACTCGCCCTGGCACAGCTCCTCGCACGCGACGGCTGGCAGCTCGGGCTCCTCGATCGCGAACCGGAGCGTCTGCTGACCGCCTCCCGCGAGCTCGGGTCCTCCGGTGCAGCGGTCATCCATACCTACTTGGTCGACGTCACCGACGAGGCCGCATTCCGCGCGGCGGTCGCCGATTTTGCCGACCGCGCCGGCGGCCTCGAGCTCATGATCAACAACGCGGGCGTCGCAGTGGCGGGCGATCTCGTGCAGACCACCGCGGCCGACTGGCGCTGGGCGCTCGACATCAACGTCGTCGGAGTCGCGATCGGCTGTCGCGCGGCGCTGCCGTTCCTGACGAAGGCCGACGCCGGCTGCGTGCTCAACATCGCGAGCGCCGCTGCCTTTGCATCCTCCTCGCAGATGGCGGCCTACAACGCCTCCAAGGCGGCGGTCGTCTCGCTGACCGAGACGCTCGCGCAGGAGCTCGAGGGCACGGCGGTGCGCGCCGCGGTGGCCATGCCCGGGTTCATTCCGACGCGGCTGCTCGAGACGGCACGCGCGCCGCCGGATGCGCTTGCCGCCGCGCACCGGCTGATGGACGCGAGCCACTATCCGGCCGCCCGGGCGGCGGCCGACATGCTCGCGGCCTGTGCGGCGGGGCGGCTGTACATCGTGCTGCCGCCGGCCTACGTGCATCTGTGGCGATTGAAGCGCTTCCTGCCTGGCGTTTTCACGAGCCTGCTGTCCCGCATGCGCCGGCGGGCCCTCGCCGAGCGCACGCGGCGCTGATCAGCGTCGCGGCCGATCGACCGCGCGGATATACCGCGTGTAGATCCGCGGCAGCGCGTTGAGTAGCGCCACCTTCCCCTCGATCTCGCCCCCCGCAATTGCCGCACGCACGGTCGCAAGCCGCAGGCGCCGCGAGGCCTCGCGCGAGGTCGGGGCATGACTCAGGTGCCACGGTTCCGGGGCCACGCCGCCGCGGTCGGTGGCGTAGGGACGATAGAAGCCGAAGCGTTCCATGTGCGCATCGAGCCAGGCCGTGAGGCGTGCGAACGGCCCGCCGGTGGCATATTCCGCGGCCACCAGTTCCGGCCGGCGGCCAGGCGGTAGTGCCGCGCGATCATAGACGTCGACCTCCGTCCCCCAGTGGTGACGGCTCGCGCCGGGCGGTGCCGACCAGGCGAGGATGGCTGCGACCCGCCGGGCGGGTGGCAGGGTCGAGGCATCGAGCTTGTGCCCGGCACGGTCCCAAAGCGCGCGCCGGCCGAGCCACTTCTCGTTCCAGATCCTCACCTGCAGCTCGAAATCGCGAAACGCCGAGGCGGGCGCGAGATCGATGTCGGCGCGCGCCGCCGCCGCGCGCAGTGCGAGGAACGGTGCCACCACCGAGCTGTGCAGCACGCACGGCGGATCGGCGACCTCGACCACGTGACGACGGGTCCGGCCAGTGAGCTCGAGCGGGCCGAAAAGCGGTGCCGATGTCATCGCGCGAGAACCGGTCGGGCGATGCTCGAACGAGGCGCATGCTGCGTCGCAGCACCACTTTGTGGCTGCGAACCAGCCCACCGGGAATTTGACTTAATCACGGTGACCGGCGTTGCATTTTCGTTACTGGCCAAGATCATAGCCCTATATGATGCAGCGCATGCGCCTGAAGGGTCCATTCCGCCTGCCGAAGCGCACCATGCTGATCGCGGGGCTCGCGCTCCTGGTGACGACCTGCGTGCCGATACTCGCCGCCGTGATCGCCCTCGCGCGCGGCACGCTCGGCGAGCACGTCGTGCTGCTCGCCGGGGTCGCGGTGAGCTGCCTCGTGATCGGGGCGCTCGTCGGGCTGTTCATGGTGCGCCGGTTGCGCGGGCCGATCCGATCGCTGGTCGGCACGCTCGACCAGCTCCGTGACGGCGACTACACGCAGCCCGTGGCCGCCGTCAGGGAGCATGAGTTCGCCGATCTCGCCGCCGCCATCGAGCGCATGCGCGAGAAGCTGCGCGAGACAACCATCACCAAGAACTATCTCGATGTGGTGCTGAACAGCATGAACGACGCGGTGCTGGTGACCACACCGGACGGTCACATCATGCGTGGCAATGACGCCGCGGTGCAGCTGTTCGGCTGGTCGGAGGCCGAGCTTGCCGGGCGCGAGATCACTTCGCTCCTGGCCAGCGACGAGCGGCGCAATTTCGTGCTGGAGCGCGCGGTCCGCGAGACGCGCGAGTTCATGATTCAGACGCAGGGCGGCGAGGCGGTGCCGGTGTCGATGTCGGGATCGAAGATCATCGACACGCGTTCGACCGAGCCGAAGCCGGATATGTCGGCGGCCGACCCACCGGAGTCGCGCTTCGAAGGCTGCATCTTCGTGGCTCATGACATCACCGAGCGCAAACGCGCCGAGCGGCGGATCCGATACCTGGCGCGCTACGACACGCTGACCAAGATCCCCAACCGCATGCAGTTCCAGCATCTGCTGCAGCAGGCGATCGCGCGCGCGCATCGCAGCGGTACGGCGCTGGCGCTTCTGTATCTCGACCTCGACCGCTTCAAGGACGTCAACGATACCTTTGGGCACTCGGCCGGCGATCGCACGCTCGAAATCCTCAGCGAACGGCTGACCCGGGTCGCGCCGAAGGGCGCGATCGTCGGTCGCCTGGCCGGCGACGAGTTCGCGGTCTTCATCGAGAGCCTGCCGGCGGGTTCGGACTATCGCGCCTCGCTCACCGCCATCGCCCGCCAGCTGCTCGAGGACGTCAGCCGGGCGTTCTTCCTGAACGACACCGAGGTGTACCTGACGCTCAGCATCGGCATCGCAATCTGCCCGGACGATGCCAGCAACACGATCGACCTGATCCGCAACGCGGACGCCGCGATGTACCACTCCAAGCAGGGCGGCGGCAGCAACTACGCGTTCTATACGCCCGAGATGAATGCCGAGACGGTTGAGCGGCTGACGCTGAAGAGCAAGCTGCGGCGCTCGCTCGAGCGCGACGAATTCGTAATCCTCTACCAGCCGAAGGTCGACCTCGCGACCGGCCGCCTCGCGGGCGCGGAGGCGCTGCTGCGCTGGCGCTTGCCCGGCCACGGCGACATCCCGCCGTCCTATTTCATTCCGCTCGCCGAACAGACCAACCTGATCCTGCCGATCGGCGAGTGGGTGTTGCGGCGGGTCTGCGCCGACTACCGCAGCTGGTGCGATCACGTTCCGAATCCCGGCCGCGTGTCGATCAACCTGTCGCTCAAACAGCTGCAGCAGGCGAGCTTCATCACCAGATTCGCATCGGTATTCCGCGAGTACGGCGTCGAGCCAGACCGGCTCGAGCTCGAGATCACCGAGACCACCTTGATGTCGAATGCGCCGCGAACGGTGAAGACGCTCAGAGAGCTGCGCGATCTCGGGATCCGCCTCTCAATCGACGACTTCGGAACCGGGTACTCATCGTTGTCGGCGCTGCAGCAGATGCCGGTGGAGACGCTCAAGATCGACCAGTCCTTCGTGCGCAACGCCGCCATCGTCCGCGACGACGCCACCTTCGTGCGCACCATCATCGAGATGGGCCGCAACCTCGATATGGAAGTGGTCGCCGAGGGCGTCGAGACGCGCGAGCAACTCGACTTCCTGCGCGAGCGCGGCTGCCACTACGCGCAGGGCCGGCTGTTCGGCGAGCCGATGACGGCGGCGGCGCTGCTGGCCCTGCTCAAGGCGCAGGAGCACGGCCAGCTGCTGCTCGAGCCGATGGAACGCCGGCGCGGCACGCCGCGCGCCGTGTCCTAGCGCCGCGCGCTCCCGCCCGGCGAGCGGCCGGACGCGCGCCGGCCCCCCGGGGTCGCTCACCATGCTCGTCCTGCGCAACGTCACGCTGCGCCGCGGTCCTCGCGCGCTGTTCACCGATGCATCGCTGAGCCTGTACGCCGGCGAGAAGGTCGGGGTGGTCGGCCCGAATGGCGCCGGCAAGTCGAGCTTGTTCGCGCTGCTGCAGGGCGAGCTGTCGGCCGATGCCGGTGAGGTTTCCGTACAGAGCGGCCGGGTGCTGGCGAGCGTTGCCCAGGAAGTGCCGGCGGACGGCAGTGCGGCGGTCGAGTTCGTACTCGACGGCGATCGCGAGCTCAGGGCCGTTGAGCAGCAGCTGCTCGAGGCCACTGAAGCCCACGATGGAGCGCGGCTGGGCTCGCTGCACGCACGGCTCGAGGCGCTCGGCGGGTATGCCTCGCGCAGCCGCGCGGCGCGCCTGCTCGCCGGCCTCGGCTTCGAGGCGAGCGATATCGACCGGCCGGTTGCGGAGTTCTCCGGCGGCTGGCGGCGGCGGCTGGCGCTGGCCCAGGCGTTGATGTCGCGCGCCGACGTCCTGCTGCTCGACGAGCCGACCAATCACCTCGACCTCGACGCGGTGCTGTGGCTCGAGGACTGGCTGCGCGCGTATCCCGGAACGCTGCTCGTGATCGCCCACGACCGGGAGTTCCTGGATCGCGTCGTGACGCGCATCGTCAGCATCGAGCGCGAACGCGTCGTGACGTACGCCGGCAACTACTCCGACTTCGAGGCGCAACGTGCCCTGAGGCTTGCACAGCTGCAATCAGCGTTCGAACGCCAGCAGCGCGAGATCCGCCACGTGCTCGATTTCGTGCAGCGCTTCAAGGCCAAGGCCAGCAAGGCGCGGCAGGCGCAAAGCCGACTCAAGCTGCTGGAGCGCATGGAGCGCATCGCGCCGGCGCATGTCGACTCGCCATTCGCGTTCGCATTCGAAGCGCCGCTGCGCCTGCCGCGGCCATTGCTCACGCTGGATAACGCCAGTGCTGGCTACGCCGACCGGGTCGTGCTCGCGGGCCTGTCCCTCAGCCTGTCGCCGGGCGACCGGATCGGGCTGCTCGGCCGCAACGGTGCCGGCAAGTCGACCCTGACGCGCACGCTCGCGGGGCTCCAGCCGCTACAGACCGGACGGCGCGTTGCGGCGCAGGATCTGGCGGTCGGGTATTTCGCGCAGCATCAGCTCGAGCAGCTCGATCCGCGCGCCTCCCCGCTCACACATCTTCGTACCGAGGGCGGGGCCGACCTCGCCCGCGCGACCGAGGAGCAGCAGCGGACGTTCCTGGGTGGCTTCGGCTTCACGGGCGCCCGGGTATTCGAGCCGGTCGCGCCGTTCTCGGGCGGCGAGAAGGCACGACTGGTGCTCGCCCTGATCGTGTCGCGGCGCCCCAACCTGCTGCTGCTGGATGAGCCCACCAATCACCTCGACCTCGAGATGCGCCACGCGCTCGGCATGGCACTGCAGGAGTACACCGGGGCGATCGTGCTGGTGTCGCACGACCGCTACCTGTTGCGGCTGGTCGCCGACCAGCTGTGGCTGGTGGCCGGCGGCGCGGCCGGGCCCTTTGACGGCGACCTCGATGATTACGCGGTGTGGCTCAGGGCGTCGGCGGGCAGGGCGGCGCCGGCAGCCGGCACCGAACGCGCCGTGACCGCACCGAAGGAACGCCGCCGTGCCGAAGCAGAACGCCGCCAGCGGCTGAGCCCGTTGCGCGCCCAGGTCGCGCGCCTCGATGCCGAGCTCGAGCGCCTGACCGCCGCCGCCGCCGCCGTCGAGACGCAGCTCGCCGCAACCGAGCTCTACGCGCCGGCCGAGCGCGAGGAACTGACCCGGGTGCTGGCAATCCAGGCTGAGCTCAAGCGCAGTCTTGCGGCAACCGAGGAAGCGTGGCTGGAAGCGTCCGACCGGCTGGCGCGGGCATCACGGACCGAGTGAGTCGCATCGCGCGAGATCCCGCCGCTGGGCCGGACCGACGGCGCGTGGCCGCGACGCCGAGGGGACGGCCACTGCACGCCCTGCTTGCGCCGGCCGAGCCTGAGCCTATGCTCGCCGGATGGGCCGCGTGCAGCTTCTCGAACGCGCGGGCGAACCGCTGCGCCTGATCGAGCGACCCGACCTCCGGCCGGGCCCCGGCCAGGTGCTGCTGCGGGTGCACGCTTGTGCGGTGTGTCGCACCGATCTTCACGTCGTTGATGGCGAGCTTGCCTATCCGGGCCATCCGGTCGTGCCCGGCCATGAAATCGTCGGTGAAGTGCTCGCGGTCGGCGCCGGAGTTAAGGTCCCGCTCGGCACCCGGCTCGGCGTGCCGTGGCTCGGCTGGACCTGCGGCACCTGCGAGTGGTGCGCAAGCGGACGCGAGAACCTCTGCCCCGCAGCCCGGTTCACGGGCTGGCAGCTCGATGGCGGCTACGCGGATCAGGTGCTCGCCGATGCCCGCTACGCCTTTGCGCTGCCGCCGGGGATCGACGACGTGCATGCCGCACCGCTGCTGTGCGCGGGGCTGATCGGCTGGCGTGCCTTGAAGGCGGCTGGCGCGGCCGCAACGCTCGGCATCTACGGCTTCGGTGCCGCAGCCCACCTCGTCGCGCAGGTCGCCATTGCGCAGGGCCGGCGAGTGTTTGCATTCACGAGGCCCGGCGATGCGGCCGCGCAGCGCTTTGCGCTCGGGCTCGGCGCCATGTTCGCCGGCGACAGCGATATCGCTCCACCTGTCCCGCTCGACGCAGCACTGATCTTCGCGCCGGTCGGCGCCCTGGTGCCGCTGGCGCTACGCGCCGTCAAGCCCGGCGGTACCGTCGTCTGCGGCGGAATCCACATGAGCGAGGTGCCGGCATTTCCGTATGCATGGCTGTGGGGTGAGCGAGTGCTGCGCTCGGTCGCGAACCTCACGCGGCAGGACGCGACCGAGTTCCTGTCGCTTGCCGAGCGCATCCCGCTCAAGATCACTGCCGAGCCGGTGCCGCTTGCGGACGCGAATGCTGCGCTCGCGCGCCTGCGGCGCGGCGACCTGACGGGGGCTCTGGTCCTCGTCCCCTAACGCGGCGGGAATTGCCCGGTCATTTCGCGGATTCCTTGGCGGTGCCCTCGCCGGCGTGCTCGGCCGCACGTGCCGCCGCGTCTATCGCGGCGACCAGCTGCGCCGCGGCCGCCGCATAGGCAGCCTCGAAGGCCGCGATGACTTCGCCTTGGCGGTCGGCGGCTGCCACCGCCGTTGCGCTTCCCTCGGCGCCCGCGACCAGCCGGCGGTCCCCGACGAGCCCGAGCTCGCCGCGCAGCCGGACCCGGACCGTCGGCGCTGCTCTGCCGCCGGCGTAGTCCGCCTCAAACTCGCCTATCTCGGTTTGCAGCAGGTACTTGCCGCCGAACTGGCTGCGTTCCGGCACCACCGCCTGCCAGCCGCCACTGCTCCTGAAGCTCTCGATCAGCAGCGCTTCGACGAGTAGCGGCAGCGACGCGCTCCAGCGACCGCCGGCGTAGGCATCGAGGCGCCGACCCGGCAGCGTGACTGCAATGCGGTCGGTGTCGAGACCGGGCCGCGCCCGCGGCCGCGCGACGACCAGCGTCGCCGGAACTCGCTCGGCAGCGGGTTCAACGGCAGCCCCGCGAAGCTCATACACGGACTGCACGCTCTCGTGGCTCTGGAACACTCCGCTGCAGGCTGCGAGCGCGATCGTGCTGCCGGCGAGCGCCACAATGTTCGAGGCTTTCATCGCGGTATCTCCACGCCCGGCGTCGGCCGCTGGTACAGCAGGCGCGACGGATCCTCGCGCAGGCTGCGCGCCAGCTCGCGCACCTCCGCCGCCGCATCGCGGCTCTCGCGCAATATCGCCGGCAGCTCGTTCAGCCCCTCGCTCGCAAACCGGTCGAGGTCCGGCTCATGACGCGCGATCAGGGCGTCGATCCGCCCGCTCAACGACGCCAGGTGCTCCGACGCCTCTCGGAGCCGCGCGGTCGCCGTCTGCAACTCGGGTCCGGCCTGCTGCACGAGCCGGTTGGCGCTGGTGGCGACGGCGTTCGCCTCGGCGACCGCGGCCCGCAGCTCGACGACCAGCCGGGCAGCGTCGCGAATCGCCTGCGGCAGCGGCTCGGTCGCCGCGCGCACGTTGGCGACTGCCGCCCGCAGCCCGGACTGCGTGTCGTCGCCGAGTACCTCGTTGAGCCGGCGGGTGACTCGCGTCGCATCGGCCACGAGCTCCGGCAGTCCGCTGACGAACAGGTCGAAGTCCGACGGCACCGAGCGAATCACCGGGTACTGCTGGCTCGGTACCTCCGGACTCACCACGGCGTTCTGCGCCGACTGGGACAGGTCGATGAACAGCAGCCCGGTCACGCCCTGCATCGCGAGGCGCGCGAGCGTGTCGTGCGTAACGGGCGTCGCCTTGTCGACGTCGATCAGCGCGACGACGCGGTCCGCGGCCCGGGGGTCGAGACGGATGCGTGCCACGCGGCCGACGTTGACGCCCAGATAGCGCACCGTGCTGCCCTCGTTGAGGCCGCTGACGCTGCCCGAGAAATACACTTCGTAGCGCTGGTACTCGCGCCGTTCCTGGGTCTTCGTGTACCACAGCACGAACACCGTCGCCATCGCCAGCACGACGATGACGAACGCACCGACCGCCACGTAGTTGGCATCGCGGTCCATCACTGCCTCCCAGGCGAGCGAACGACGCCCGCGTCTTGGTGCGTAGCCTCGCTGGCCGACCGGCCCCGCGGACCATGAAAGTACTCCTGGATCCAGGGATGCGGGTTGTGCACGATTCCCTCCAGCGAGTCCGAAATCATCCGGCCATCGACGATCACGCCGACCCGCGCGCAGGTGCGGTAGATGGTATCGAGATCATGCGTGATCATCACCACCGTGAGGCGCAGCGACCGGTGCAGGTACAGCAGCAGCTCGTCGAAGGCGCTGGCCGCGATCGGGTCGAGCCCGGAGGTTGGCTCATCGAGCAACAGTAGCGGCGGGTCGAGCGCCAGCGCGCGGGCAAGCGCCGCGCGCTTCACCATGCCGCCCGACAGCTGCGCCGGGTACTTGCCGGCCGCGTCGGGCGCCAATCCGACGAGACGGATCTTGAGCTCGGCGAGCCCGGCGAGCACCTCATCCGGCAGCCGGCAGGCCTCGACCAGCGGCAGCTGCACGTTCTCGGCCACGGTGAGCGAGCTGAACAGCGCACCATGCTGGAACGTCACGCCATAGCTGCGCTTGAGGGCACGCAGTTCTGCACCGCGGAGCTCCGTCAGGTCCCGCCCCCCGATCGACACCGTTCCCGCCCGCGGTACCTGCAAGCCGAGAATCGTTCGCAGCAGCACCGACTTGCCGCTGCCGGCGCCGCCGACGATGCCGAAAATCTCGCCGCGGCGGACCTCCATGTCGAGTCCGGCGTGCACGACCTGCGTGCCGAACCGGTTGACGATGCCGCGCACCGAGACGGCGGGATCCGCGGGCGCGGTTGCGGCCATCAGAAGTCCAGCTCCCAGTAAATCACCGCGAACACGGCGTCCACCAGCAGCACCATGAAGATCGACTCGACCACCGCGACCGTCGTCAGCCGCCCGAGCTCGCGCGAGGAGTCACGCACCTGCAGGCCGCGGAACGTTCCGATCATCGCGATCACGAAGGCGAACACCGGCGCCTTCAGCAGCCCGGCCCAGAATGTCGTCGGTGCCATCGCTTCCTGCATCCGCACCAGGAACTGGTTGAACGGGATGTCGAACGCCAGCCACGACATCACCGCACCGCCCGCCAGCCCCATCGCGTCGGCAACGATCGTCAGCAGCGGCAGCGCGATGATCAGACCGAGGAGCCGCGGCACCACCAGTACCTCGACGACATTGAGGCCGATGGCGCGCAGCGCATCGACCTCGTCGTTGAGCTGCATCACGCCGATCTCGGCGGCGAACGCGCTGCCGGAGCGGCCGGCGACGATGACCGCCGTCAGCAACACGCCAAGCTCGCGGAGCACCGATATCGTCACGAGGTCGACGACGAATACCTCGCCGCCGAACTGGCGGAGTTCCTGCGCTCCGATGTAGGCGATGATGACGCTGATCAGCAGTGCGATCAGCGCGACGATTGGCACCGCCTCGATGCCGGTCTCGTAGACATGCCGGATCACCGACTTGAAACGCAGGCTCCGCGGCCGGCGAAACGCGCCGCCGATCACGAACAGGATGCGACCGAGGAACTCGAGCTCGTCCCGGGCCTGGCCGCCCCGCTGTACGGTCCAGCGGCCGAGGGCACCGAGCGCCTCCTCGTGCCGGCGCTCGGAGCCCTCGTGCGCAGCCGCGGGACCCGCGGCAAGCAAGGTCGCCGCAAACTCGAGCGCCTCGGGCCTGGCACCGCGCCAGCGAAACGGCGTACCGCTCTGCGTCAGCCGCTCCTCGAGGCGGCGCAGAAACCACGCACCGGTCAGGTCGAGCGTCTCGATTCCGTCCGCATCGAGCACCGCCGCCGGGCCTTCGAGCTCGACCTCGGCCACCGCGCGGGACAGCTCGGTGGCGCTCTCGGCACGCCAGCGTCCGCGGGCATGAAGCTCGCGCTCACCGTCAGCCACGCGCCACTCGAGGAACATCGGGCTCAGGGGGCGGCGAGCCGCGGCTCGCTCACAACCCGCGGCGGGTACCGTCGCACACCGGTGGTGGCTGCGACGCATCGCCGGTGCGCCGGGAGCCGGCGCGGCCGGCCTCGATGCTGGCGGAGAACGGGGTTCTGCTCGCGACAGTCGGCACCGCCATTGTCATCCTCCTCGGAGGAAGCCGCGGGCTTGCGGTCAGCGGCATGCTAGCAGGCGGGTGCCGGTGTCAGAAGGCGGTGTCCCGACCCGCGCGCGAGCCACCAGCCTGGCGTTCGGGCCGGGACGCCGACGGGTCCAGAGCGACAGGTGCCTCGCTGGCGCGCCGCGCCGGCTGAACCTTGGCTTCAGTTCCGGGCGGGTACCGCGGACCGCTCGCGGCGGCTGTCGTTCGGGCGCGGCGGTGCCGGATCCGGGGTGCACGCGGCACACTTGAACGTCACCCGCCAGATGGTGTTGCCGGCGTCGTCCGCGACCAGAAGCGCACCGTCGGTCGCGACCGCGAGTCCGGCCGGGCGGCCGTACACCTCGCTCCTCCCCGCATCTGCGATGAATCCCGTCAGGAAGTCTTGCGGCGGACCTGCGGGGCGGCCCCTGCTGAAGGGCACTTGCACGACCTTGTAGCCGGTGAACGTCGAGCGGTTCCAGGAGCCATGGAGCGCGATGAACGCGCCTCCGCGGTAGCTCCTGGGAAACTGCTCGCGGCCGTAGAACACCAGACCGAGCGGCGTGCCATGCGCCTCGAGCGCCAGGTCGGGTACGACCGCGCGTGCCACCAGGTCCGGTCGCTCGCCTTTCCGGCGCGGGTCCTCGTGCGCTCCGAAGTACGCATACGGCCAGCCATAGAAGGCACCGTCCTGGACGTGCGTCAGGAAGTCGGGCACCAATTCGTCGCCGAGCAGATCGCGTTCTTCGACCGTGGTGTACAGGCGCCCGCTGACCGGCTCAAAGGCGAGACCGACGGGATTGCGCAATCCGCTCGCGTACACCCGCAGGTCCCGCCCGTCGGGTTGCGCGACCAGGATCGCCGCGCGGAGCGGATTGTTGGCGTCGACGTGGCCCTCGTCGACGTTGCTGCTCGAGCCGACGCTGACGTAGAGGCGGGTCTCGTCTGGATTGAAGGCGAGATTGCGCGTCCAGTGATCACGGCCGCCGGCCGAGGGCAGCTCGATGAGCGTGCGGCACTCACCGTGCATGCGGGTCTGACCGACCAGGAACGGGCAGCTGAGGACCGCGTCGGTGTCGCCCACGTACAACCGATCCCGACGCAGCGCAAGTCCGTATGGCCGGTCGAGCCCGTCGAGCAGCACGAACTGCAGATCGGCGGCGCCGCCGCCGGTGGTGTCCCTGAGCAGCGTAATGCGATTGGCACTCGGCCGGATTTCGCCGGCGCCGCCGCGCGACTCGGCCACGAGCACGTCGCCGTTCGGCAGCACGAGAAGGGAGCGCGGGTTGTCGAGGCCGCGCGCGAAAATCGTGACCCGGAAGTTCGGCAGTGCCTGTGGCACCGTCCCCGGGGGCCAGCCGAGGACGCGTGGCTGCTTGACCGCGACCGGGGTTGCGTACGGTGCGGGCAGCTCCGGGGCCGCAGGCGCCTCAGCGACGGTGGGCGCCGGCAGCGCCACGGCCAACGCGGCGAGGAGCAGAACACGCATGGCGGGTCCCCGTGGGTCGCGAAGAGCGCAGTCTGCAACTCCCGGCGGCACGCGGCAACCTGTCGCGCGCAGCGCGTCAGGCGTCCGCCTGCAGTTGCGCCACGACGAGCCACAGTTGCGTGCCAGTGGCTCCGGCGGTCTCGGTGAACAGCTCCGCCGTGACCGTGTCGCCAAGCCCGTCGGTCGCGGCGCGCGGCGCGTGCGGGGCCGACGGCTGACAGGCGGTCAGCTGTTCGCGTCGCGGTACCGGCGCACCCAGATCGCGGCGGCGACGAAGCCGGTCGCGATCAGCACGCCGATCCACAGCGACGGGCTCGAGAAAAACTCTGCCGGACGCATCATGTCGGTGAGCGCTCGTGGAATCGTCAGCGTATCGCGGTCGAGCTTGACCGCGAAGGTGAAGCCGGTGGCATGGGGCATCCCGAACGCCCGCCCGAAGAGGCTGGCGTTGCCGACGCGCTCGCCGACCGCATGCAGCACGTAGGACGAGCGCAGCACGATGAGCTCGAGCAGGCCGAGCGCGAGCGGTGGCAGGGCTGCCCACATGAAGGGCGAGCGCGGCGCCCACGCGGAGGCCAGCAGCGCCCAGCCGATCAGCGGCAGATACCAGAGTGCGCTCGCGACGTACAGGTAGCCCATGACGAGCAGCGAGCCTGCCCAGACGATGGGGCTCCACACATGCCCGGCGAGCACGGACATCCCGGGGAGCTCGATGCTGCAGATCGCAAACATGATGACCTGCGTCACGAGTGCAGCGGCGAGCGCAGCCAGCGGGAAGATCAGGACCGCGACGGTGAGTTTCGCGAGCACCGATTCCGTGTCGCTTATCGGTAGCGACTTCCAGAACAGGATGCTGCGATCGCGCCTGTCCCCGTACAGTGAGTCGAGGGCATACAGGAACTGGGTGAACAGCACCAGGATGAAGAACGGCAGTGCGATCACGCCGAGCGCGAGGCTGGTGAATGCCTCGATCTTGGCGGGCGTCATCGCCTTGACCTGCGCCAGGTTGGCGGCGTCCTGGGAGTCGAGCCTGACCGTGCCGTGAAGGATGCTCGCAATGAGCACGCCACCGACGATGACCGCGGCGCAGATCGCCGGTGCGACCCAGACGGCGCGCGATTCCCAGAGCTCGCGGCGAATCAGCCACAGGAACCTGCTCACGCGACACCTCCCTGCATCTTCGCCACGAACAGGTCCGAGATCGATGGCTGGCGCACCTCGCCGAGGCCCCTCAGGGCCGCGAAATCGGCGCCCTCGTAGAGGAACACGTGCCGTCCGAGGAGCTGGCGCTCGGTCAGCGGCTTCAGCGCGCGCGCCGCCTCGGCGCGGTCCGGCGCGACCGTCAGCTGCGCGTAGGTCGTCGCGACCTCCTCCATCGGCAGGTCGAGCACGATCCGGCCGCGATCGATGAACACGAGGTCGGTCAGGATGTTCTCGACCTCCTCGACCTGGTGGGTGGTCACGAGGATCGTGCGCTCCGCGTCCATGTAATCGGACAGCAGGCTGTCGTAGAACTGCTTGCGGGACAGGATGTCGAGGCCGAGCGTCGGCTCGTCGAGGACCAGCAGCTGTGCATCGATCGCCATTACCAGCGCGAGATGCAGTTGCGTGATCATTCCTTTCGAAAGTTCGCGAACCCTGCTGGTGCGCTTGATCGTGGTGCGCACCAGGAACTGATCGCACAGCTCCCGGCGGAAACGCGGATGGACTCCGGCGACGAAGTCGATCGCCTGCTGCACGCGCAGCCAGCGGGGCAGGACGGCGACATCGGCGATGAAAGACACGCGCGCCGCCAGCTCGTTCCGCTGCCGGTACGGATTGAGGCCCAGTACTTCGAGCGTGCCGCCATCGCAGTGCGCGAGACCGAGGACGGCCTTCAGCGCCGTGGTCTTGCCGGCGCCGTTCGGGCCGATCAGCCCGACAATGCGTCCGGTCTCGACCTTGAAGGAGGCACCGTCGAGGGCGCGTGTGGTGCCGTAGGTCTTCGTGAGGCCGCGGGCGTCGATCAGGGTGGTCACCGGGTGGCTCCTTCGTCGGGCTCTTTCGCGTCCGGGTCGTCGTGGCCGGTGCCGGCCGCGGGCGTACCGCTGGGCCGGGGCTCGGTCGGCGGGGCTGGCGGAATCGCCGCCAGTTCCTCGAGCGTCAGGCCGAGCCGCTGGATCATCGCGTGGACGCGCGGCCACTCCTCCTCACGAAACCGCTGCCGTTCATCCTTCATCAGCGCGCGCCTCGCCCCGTCGGCGACATACATGCCGCGTCCGCGACGCTTCTCGACGAGCTGCTCGTCCACCAGCTGCTGGTACCCCTTGAGGACGGTCAGCGGGTTCAGGCGGAAGTCGGCTGCGACGTTGCGCACCGACGGCAGCGGGTCACCTTCCTTCAAGGTGCCTTCGAGGATCATCGCCACGACGCGATCCCGCAGCTGGCGGTAGATCGGCTGGCTGTCGTTCCAGTTGCCATCCATTGAGGGGCTCACGACCGGCCTATCGGGTACGCTTCACGGTGATCTGGCGCGGTACCAAAGTACTCTAGCAGAGCGCTTCAGCGCACTGCGGCGACGGTCACGGCCGCACCGGTCTCGAACTGCGCCGCCGAGTCGCGCGGCGCGGTGACCACGATCTGCGCGAGGAAGGTCTTCGCGGTCGGCTCGCGCGGCACGAGGACGAGCACTTCGCCCAGATCGTGTGGCGCATGGATGACGCCGGCACCGAAGTTGCCAGGCGCGTACACGACAACCTCGCCCAGATCGCCGCCCACGGTTGGGGGATCGATGCGCTCGATGGCGGCCGAGGACGCCTGGTGGGACGCACGGACCAGGCCCGAGGCGCTCGCGGCAGTGACGCCCGCGATCGCGACCAGCCCGACGGCAACCATCCAGTGACGAATCGTGCGGTTCAACATGGTCTTCTCCTTGTCTGCTCTGTGGAGGCCTCTGCCTCCGTTTGGGGTCACCCCCCGCCCGGGAAGTGCTATGCCCTTCTGGTGTTGTAGTTAACTATATCACCTACTCAGATGCAAGGACTTTTTGAAATCTTTTTTCCGACGCGCCGTATATCGTTTAAAAACAACGACATGCCATCAATAACAGACGATGTGTCGGGCTCCAGTGCCGGGCTTGAGCGCGGGGCGGATGGCCGTCAGGCGCTGCGCGGAGGTACAGCCAGGTCCTTGCGGTACGCCCTGAGTCTCCCGACCGCGCAGTGAGCCGCGACCTGGAGCGTCGTTGTTAGAATGCCGCGCTGTTTTGGTCCGGGAGCGACCGATGAAAAAGCCGATCAACGTCACGATCACGGGAGCCGCGGGCCAGATCGGCTACGCGCTCGCCTTCAGGGTCGCCTCCGGCGCGATGCTGGGTTCCGACCAGCCGATCAATCTGCACCTGCTCGAGATCACTCCGGCGTTGCCGCAGCTGCAGGGCGTCGTGATGGAGCTGTGCGACTGCGCATTCCCGACGCTGAACAAGGTGATCGCGAGCGACGATGCGCGCGTTGCGTTCCGGGACTCGGGCGTCGGGCTGCTGGTCGGCGCGCGTCCGCGCGGACCGGGCATGGAGCGCAAGGACCTGCTGCTCGCGAACGCGCAGATTTTCTCGGCGCAGGGCAAGGCGATCAACGAGGTCGCGAGCCGCGACATCAAGGTGCTGGTGGTCGGCAATCCCGCCAACACCAACGCGCTGATTGCGAGTCGCAATGCGAGCAGCATCGACCCGCGCAACTTCACCGCGATGACGCGCCTCGACCACAACCGCACGCTCGCCATGCTTGCCGACAAGACCGGGACGCACCCGACGGACATCAGCAAGGTGATCATCTGGGGCAATCACTCGGCAACCCAGTATCCGGATCTGCACCACTGCACAGTGAAGGGCCAGCCGGCCCTGTCACTCGTGGACGCGGCGTGGTATGCGGGCACGTTTATCCCGGCCGTGCAGCAGCGCGGTGCGCTGATCATCAAGACCCGCGGCGCCTCGTCGGCCGCCTCGGCCGCCTCCGCGGCGATCGACCATGTGCGCACGTGGGTCCTCGGCAGCCCAGCGGGCGACTGGGTCAGCATGGGCGTCGCGTCCGATGGCAGCTACGGAATCCCCGAGGGGGTCGTGTACTCCTACCCCGTCACGACCGCCAACGGGAGCTACACGATCGTGAAGGGCCTGCCGATCAACGAGTTCAGCCGCGCGCGGATGACGGCGACCGATAAGGAACTGCGCGAGGAGCGCGACGGCGTCAAGGACCTGCTCTGAGCCGCGGGGCTTCGGTTCACCATCTCGCGTCGGGCCCGGCATGACGACGTTCCTGCTGGCATTCACTGCGCTGTTCTCGATCGTCAACCCGCTGTCCGGCGCATTCATTTTCTTCAGCGCGACGCAAGGGCTCGCGCCGCGCGTCCGCGCCCAGGTGTCGCGCTGGGTCGCAATCTATGCGTTCGCGATCGTCACCGCCTCGCTGTACATCGGGGCATACGTGCTGAGCTTCTTCGGCATCACGCTGCCGGTGCTGCTGGTGGCGGGGGGCATCGTGATCGCGATGTCGGGCTGGCACATGCTGAGCGGGCCGGATGCCACCGAACAGCGCAAGAGCGAGACGACGCGCGCGCTGCCCGCCAGCATCGTCCCGAGCCGGCTCGCGTTTTATCCGCTGACCATGCCGCTGACGACCGGTCCCGGCACGATCTCGGTTGCGATCTCGGTCGGTGCCGAACGGCCGAACGGCTTCGGGGAGCCCTGGCTCGCGTTCGTGCTCGGGACGATCCTCGCGGTGCTGCTGCTGTGCCTGTGCGTCTACGTGCTCTATCGACACTCGGCCAGGATCGCGCGGGCGATTGGCGCGACCGGCACGATCATCGTCGTACGCCTGTCGGCGTTCCTGCTGTTCTGCATCGGCATCCAGGTGTTTTGGAACGGGGCCGCCCAGCTGCTCGCGACCCTCGGTCGCGGCGCCGGCGCACCGGCCGGCTGATCGGTGAGCCGCGGCCCGATCGCGCCGGCCGGCGCCAGCGCCTCGCGACAATCTTCGAAGAAAACCGACCGGTCGTGCTATTGATTAAACCCCCGATTCTCCACCCGATATCTTTCGGTATCATCGGCCGTACAGACTCCTTGGCCCGGAGTGACCGATGCTAAGCCTCGCTTGGCTGATCCTGTTCCTCGGCATACCCCTGTACCTCGCCTACCGGCGCGCGAGCCTCGCCAAGGCGACGGCCGTCATCGGAGTCGTGCTGCTCGCCTATACGCTGTGGGGCGACTCCGGGTGGGCGTGGAAGTGCGTGCTGTGGGTGCTGTACACCCCGTTCGCGCTGCTCAATCTCGCGCCGCTGCGCCTCACGTTCATCACCAAGCCGTTCCTGCTGATCTACCGGCGGCTGCTGCCGTCGATGTCCTCGACCGAGCGCGAGGCGCTCGAGGCGGGGACCGTGTGGTGGGATGGTGAGCTGTTCACCGGCGGTCCCGACTGGGACAAGTTGATGTCGGCCAAGCGCCCCGAGCTGACGGCCGACGAACAGGCGTTCCTCGATGGCCCCTGCGAGGAACTGTGCCGGATGGTGGACAACTGGGAAGTCACCCACGTGCTCGGTGATCTGCCACCGGCGGCGTGGGATTTCATGAAGGCCCGGGGCTTCTTCGCGATGATCATTCCGAAGCGGTATGGCGGCCTCGAATTCTCTGCCTACGCGCATTCGTGCGTGCTCGTGAAGCTCTCGAGCCGCAGCGCCACCCTCGCCTCGACGGTCGCCGTGCCTAACTCGCTCGGCCCCGGCGAGCTGCTGCTGCACTACGGGACCGAGGAGCAGAAGAATTATTACCTGCCGCGTCTGGCGCGCGGCGAGGACGTGCCCTGCTTTGCGCTGACGGGCCCGCGCGCGGGCTCCGACGCGGCTGCGATCCCCGACATCGGCATCGTCTGCAAGGGGACGTGGCAGGGACGGGAGACGCTGGGGGTGCGCCTCAACTTCTCGAAACGCTACATCACGCTGGCGCCGGTCGCGACCGTCATCGCCGTGGCGTTCCGGCTCATGGACCCGGACAGGCTGATGGGCGAGGTGGCCGACGTCGGCATCACGGTCGCGCTCGTGCCGCGCGCGACGCCGGGCGTCGCGATCGGGCGCCGCCACCTGCCGCTCAACGTGCCGTTCCAGAACGGACCGATCCAGGGCAAGGACGTGTTCGTGCCGCTCGACGTACTGGTCGGGGGACCGAAGCTGGCGGGCCAGGGCTGGCGGATGCTGGTGGAGCAGCTGTCGGTGGGCCGCTGCATCTCGCTGCCGTCCAACACCACGGGCGGCGCCAAGGCGGGCGTGTTCGCAACCGGCGCGTACGCGCGCATCCGGCGCCAGTTCAATGCCCCGGTGGGCAACTTCGAGGGTGTGGCCGATGTCATCGCGCGGATGGCGGGTCACACCTACATCATGGACGCGGCCCGGTCGGTGACGGCGGGCGCGATCGACGGCGGCGAAAAGCCTTCGGTTCCCTCGGCGATGCTCAAGTACCACTGCACCGAGCTCGGACGCATGGTCGCGAACGATGCGATGGACGTGCATGGCGGCAAGGGCGTGTGCCTCGGCCCTAAGAACTACCTCGGATCCGGTTACCAGGCCGTGCCCATCGCGATCACGGTCGAGGGCGCGAACATCCTGACCCGCAACCTGATCATCTTCGGCCAGGGCGCGGTGCGCTGCCATCCGTACGTGCTGCGCGAGATGACCGCGGCCAAGGATCCCAATCGCGAGCGCGGGCTCGCCGAATTCGACCGCGCGCTTTTCGGGCACATCGGTTTCACGCTGTCGAACGCGGCGCGCTCGCTCGTCATGGCCCTGACGCTCGCGCGATTCACGCACGTCCCGGACGCCGGCGCCAGCACCCGCTTCTTCCAGCACATCAACCGCTTCAGTGCGAGCTTCGCGTTCGCGGCGGACATCGCGATGCTGTCGCTCGGCGGGTACCTGAAGAAGAAGGAGACCCTGTCGGCGCGGCTCGGCGATGTGCTGTCGAACATGTACCTCGCCTCGATGGTGCTGAAGCACCACGCCAACCAGGGACGGCCCGAGGCCGACCAGCCGATCGTCGAGTGGGCGTGCCGGACGCTGCTTTATCGGGCCCAGGAGCAGCTGCACGCGTTTTTGAGGAACTTCCCCACGCGCTGGCTCGCGATGCTGATGCGGCTGTGCATCTTTCCGCGCGGGCTCACCTACTCCGCAGCCAGCGACCGGCTCGGCCGGCAGATCGTGGAGGTCGTGATGACGCCCTCGGAGGCGCGGGACAGGCTGACGCACGGCATCTACCGCACCGTCGAGCCCGGCAATCCGCTCGGGCTGCTGCAGGAGGCGCTGCTGCTGTCGCTGATCGCGGAGCCGATCGAGAAGCGCATCCGCGTCGAGGGCACCAAGACCGGCCGGGTCACCGCGCTCGAGCTCCCCGGCCAGGTGCAGCAGGCCCTCGCCGCCGGCATCATCACCGAGACCGAGGCGGCGCAGCTGCGGGATTACGACCGCAAGGTCATGGAGCTCGTGCACGTCGACGACTTCGATCCGCGCGAGCTCGGCCGGCGCGCTCCGGCGCCACCGCCGGCACTGCGCGAGACGCAGCAGGTCGCCTAACCCACCTGCGCGCCGCACTGCGTCCCCGGCCGCCGCGGCGGCGGGGCGGTCGGGGCTCATTCCGTGAACCGTTCGAGGTGACAGCGTCGCGCTCGATTGATAACCTATGCACATTATGAGCATAGCTAAGCAATTGCGCAGGCCGGTACCGGCCAGGCTGCGACCCGAGCGCTCGCTCGGCTACCTGCTCGCCGACGCCGTGCGGCTGCTGCGCCGCGAGTTCCGCGCGCGTTCGACGGGGCTCGAGCTGACGCCAGCGCTCGCGCGGCTGCTGTTCCACGTGCACCGCGAGCCCGGCTCGCGCCAGAGCACGCTCGCGGCGCGCCTCGAGGTCACGCCGGTCACGCTCGGCCGCATGGTCGACCGGCTGGCCACCCGCGGCTACGTGCGGCGGGTGCCGGACACGGTCGATCGCCGCGCGTTTCGCGTGTACGTCGAGCGTGCGGGCGAGCCGCTGGTTGGCCGCATGGAGAAGCTCGGGACCGTGGTCACCACCCGCGCGATGCGCGGCTTTGACCGGCGCGAGCAGACCGAGCTCGTGCAGCAGCTGGCACGGATCTGCGAGAACCTTGGCGGCGGGGCTGCCTGATGGATGCCGCCAACGAGGCCGCAGCGGCCATCGAGACGGACCGCCCGTCCTGGACCCGGCGCCTGCTGCTGTGGGGACTGCCGCTGATCGCCCTGCTGACCGCCGTGTACTTCTACGGCACCGCCGGCCGCTACGTGTCGACCGACAACGCCTACCTGCAGCAGGACCGCGTCGACGTCGCTCCGCAGGTGTCGGGCAACGTGCGCGAGGTCTACGTCGGCGAGAACACCCACGTCGTCGCCGGCCAGCCGATCCTGGCGCTCGATGACTCGTTGTTCCGGATCGCGGTCGCCGCCGCCGAATCGCACCTGTCGGTGGCGCGCACCGACGTTGCGGGGCTCAAGGCCGCCTACCGGGAAAAGACCGGCGAGATCGGCGTCGCCCGGCGCTCGGCCGAGTTCTCGACCCGCGAGTTCAAGCGCCAGCAGGAGCTCGCCAGGCTGAAGCTCAACTCGGTCTCGCAGCTGGACGCGGCCGACCGCACGGCCGATCTTGCGACCGGTGCCGTCGGCGTGCTCGAGCTGCAGCGCGCGCAGACGGCGGCGCGCCTCGGAGGCAACCCCGACCTGGCCGTCGACAGCTACCCCGAGGTTCTCAGCGCGCTCGCCGAGCTCGACCACGCCCGCCTCGACCTCGACCGCTGCCTCATCCACGCACCGCAGACCGGCGTCGCGAGCCACCTGCCGAAGGTCGGCAACCGCGTCGAGGTCGGCCGCGCCGCGTTCGCGATCGTCACCGACCGCAGCCTGTGGGTGGAAGCGAACTTCAAGGAGACCGACCTCGAGTGGGTCCGGCCGGGCCAGCCGGTCGAGGTCGACGTCGATACCTACGGACACCGCCGCTGGCGTGGCCACGTCGAGAGCATCGCGCAGGCGACCGGTGCCGAATTCTCGCTGCTGCCGGCGCAGAACGCGTCGGGCAACTGGGTCAAGGTCGTGCAACGGATCCCGGTGCGCATCGCGCTCGATCGCGGGCCCGGGGATCCGCCGCTGCGCGACGGCATGAGCGCGACCGTCGAGATTGATACCGGTCCGCACACGCGGTTCGATCACTGGTTCGGTCGCGGTCGTTGACGGTAACGCCGTGAGCCCGGCAGCGGTCCGGACCCGCTGGATTCTCGCCGCCGCAACGGTGATGGCGACGCTGCTCTACACGATCGACTCGACCATCGTGAACGTCGCCCTGCCCCACATCCAGGGGAGCCTGCAGGCCACCCAGGACCAGGCGGCATGGATCGTGACCGCCTACATCGTCGTCAGCGCGATTGCGACGCCGCTCGCCGGCTGGCTCGGCACCCGCTTCGGGCTGCGCCGGATCCTGCTGGTCGCCATCGTGGGCTTCACGGCCGGCTCGGTCCTGTGCGGGATGGCGAACGAGCTGACGCAGATGGTCGGGTTCCGGATGATTCAGGGCGCGTTCGGCGCCGCGCTGGTACCGCTGTCGCAGGTTGTGCTGCTGCAGGAGTTCCCGCGCTCGAGCCACGGCCGCGTCATGGCGCTGTGGGGTGTGGGCGTGATGGTCGGCCCGGTGATCGGGCCGACGCTCGGCGGCTGGCTGACGGACTCGCTGTCGTGGCGCTGGGCGTTTTACATCAACCTCCCGGTTGGTGTGCTGGCCTGGCTCGGCGTTGCGGCCGCGATGCCGAAGCGTCGCGGCGAGGGCCATCGTCCATTCGATATGCAGGGGTTCATCCTGCTGTCGCTCGCCATCGGGCTGTTCCAGCTGATGCTGGACCGCGGTGAGACCAAGGACTGGTTCGAATCTACCGAGATCGTCGCCGAGGCCTTCTTCGCGGTCGTCGCAATCTACATGTTCATCGTGCACTCGCTGACCTCGCGGCGCCCGTTCGTCGACATCCACCTGTTCCGCGACCGGAATTTCGCCGTCTCGCTGCTCGTGCAGTTCAGCGTCGGCATGTTCGTGTTCTCACCGAGCCTGCTGCTGCCGAGCTTCCTGCAGCAGCTGCAGGGTTATACGCCCGCCCAGGCGGGCGTGCTGCTGGCCGCGCGCGGTGGTGCCTCGATCGTCGCGATGATGATCTCCGGCCGGCTGGCCAACCGCCTAGACGCCCGGCCGACGATGCTGGCGGGTCTGCTGATCGTGTCGGGCTCGCTGTGGATGATGGCATCGTTCAGCATCGACACTTCGGCGCGGGACTTCCTGATCGCCGGGATCGTGCAGGGATTCGGGATACCATTCGTGTTCATGCCGCTCACGCTGGTCGCCTTCGCAACGCTGCCGGACGCGAGCCGGACCGAGGCCGGCGTGCTCCTGACGCTGGTGCGCAACGTCGGCGGCTCGGCCGGAATTTCTGCGGTCGTGGCACTGCTCGCACGCTCGGCGGCGGTCAACCAGAGCTACCTCGCCGAACATTTCACGCCGTTCGCTGCCGAGCGCTGGCAGCTGGTCGGCGCCGCCCCCGGCGCGAACGTGGCAACCGGATCATTGCTCGCCGAGATCAACCGCCAGGCGCTGGCGATCGCCTACAGCAATGACTTCCACCTGCTGGCCGGCTCGGCACTGCTGTGCCTGCCGCTGGTGCTGATGCTTGGCCACGCGCGGTACGCATCGCCCGGCCCCGAGCAAGGGCGCGACCCGGCGGCGGCCGCCGACGCCGCCCACTGACCGGCAGCGCAGACCAGCCGCCGTCGCGCAATAGCCATGGGCCACCTGTACCTCGTACGCCACGCGCAGGCCTCGTTCTTCGGCACCAGCTACGACGACCTGTCGACGCTCGGGCGCGAGCAGGCGCGCGCGCTCGGCGAGCACTGGGCCGCGCACGCCGTTGACTTCGAGGCCGTGTACATGGGCCCGCGCCGCCGCCATCAGCAGACCTGCGAGATCGTCGCCGGCGTGTATCGCGAACGCGGGTTGCCGTTTCCGATCGCCCGCGAGTTGCCCGAGCTCGACGAGCACCAGGGCATCAGGGTAATCAAGCACCACCTCGGTCGGGACGACGCGGTGAGCGATGCGCTGCACCCGGCCGAGGCGCCGGGCGCAGACCGCGAGCGCGCCCAGCGCGAGTTCGTACGTCATTACAACGAGATCATGCGCGCCTGGGCACGCGGCACGGTGCACGTACCCGGGGTGGAGACCTGGGACGAGTTCCGCGCCCGGTCGCTGCGCGCGCTCGATCTGCTGTGCGCCGCAGACGGGTCGGGGCGCCGTGTCGCCTTCACCTCGGGCGGCCTCGTGTCATCGGCAGCCGGCTGGCTGCTCGGCGTCGACACCGAACGGGTGATCGACCTGTCGGTCGTGCTGCGGAACACCGCGTTGACCGAGATCAGCTGGTCAGCCCGGCGCCGCAGCCTCGTGAGTTTCAACTCCCTGCCGCATCTGCCGGATCCCCGGACCGCGACGTCGCTGTGAGCTGCGCGGACGCCCGCGACCACCACAGGTAGAACGGCAGCCCCGCGAGCGTGACCAGAACGCCCATCAGCGCGAGCCGCGGCGTCGCGACGAACGTATTGACGATCAGCCAAAGCGTGACCGCGATGAACAGCGCGGGCACCAGCGGATAGCCGAACGCCCGGTACGGCCGGACCGCGTCCGGCAGCCGGTGGCGGAACACGAATAGCGATCCTGCGCTCAATCCGTAGAACAGCCACGCCATGAAGATCACCGCGTCGGTCAGCGTGTCGTAGGACCCTGACACCGCGAGGGCGCTCGCCCATGCCGCCTGCGCGGCGATCGCCCGTACCGGCACGTGCGTGGTGGGCGACACCCGCGCCAGGGCGCGGAAGAACAGGCCCTCGCGGGCCATCGCGAACGGAATCCGCGAGCCCGCGAGCACCGACGCCTGCAGCGAGCCGAACGACGACAGCATCAGTGCGGCCGCCACAAACGTGACGGCACCGGAGCCGGCAAAGCGCCGCATGACTTCGGTGGCGACGGACGAGGTGGCCGGGACGCTCGCCACCTGCGTCGGCGTCAGCACGTAGAAGTAGGCGAGGTTCACGGCCACATACAGCGCGGCAACCAGCAGCAGGCCACCGACGAACGCCCGCGGCAGGTTGTGCGCCGGATCCCTGACCTCCCCAGCCAGCGGCGTGACGTTGCTCCAGCCGTCGTAGGCCCACAACGCGCCGAGCATGGCGGCGCCGAAGCCGGCGATGCCACCGCGGGCGGTGGCGGCGACACCGTCACAGCGGGCGCCAACGGCCGGTTCTGAGAGGTGGGCGAAACTGCCGTGCGCAAGCGCGAACGCTCCGATCGCGAGCGCCGCAAGCAGCAGCACCTTGAGGGCCGTCAGCACCACCGCTGCGTGGCCCCCGGTCGCGACCGGGCGACAGCTGATCAACGTCACTGTCCAGATCGCGGCGAGCGCCACCAGCATCAGCCCGTTGACATGCAGCGCCGCTCCCCACGCCTCCCCGCGCACCAGATCCCGCTCGAGACCTCCGCCGAGTGCGACGTTGAGGAAGATCGCGAAGCCGACCGCGAGCGCGGCCTGCGCAGCCGCTTTGTGGACGGTGAACGCCGTCCAGCCGTACAGGAATCCAACGATGCGTCCGTACGCGCGGCGCAGGAACACATAGTCCCCGCCCGCCTCCGGCATCATCGCGGCGACTTCCGCGTAGGAGAACGTGCCGGCCAGCGACAAAAATCCGGCCGCGATCCAGACCGCGAGCACGGTCCTCGCGTCGCCGACGTTGCAGGTCATCACGCGGCTCTTCAGAAAGACGCCGGCGCCGATCATGTTGGCGACGTTGACCGCGATGGCCGCCGCGAGCCCGAGGCCGCGCACGAGCTCCGGGCGGCTGACGGCGGAAGTTGCCACGGCGGCCGGGCGGCTCCCGCCAGGGTCGCTCAGAACAACCCGACGACGCGTCCGCTGTCGTCGATATCAATGTGCATTGCGGACGGCACCTTCGGCAGACCCGGCATCGTCATGATGTCGCCGCACACCATCACGATGAACTCGGCGCCGGCGGCAAGCCGCACCTCGCGCACGTTGAGCACGTGCCCCGACGGCGCGCCGCGTAGCTGCGCGTCGGTCGAGAACGAGTACTGGGTCTTGGCGACGCACACCGGGTAGTGGCCGTAGCCCTCTTCCTGCAGCCGCTTGATGTGCGCCCGCACCTTGGTGTCGGCGGTGATGTCGCTGGCGCCGTAGATCTTGGTGGCCACCGCCTTCATCTTGTCCCACAGCGGCAGTGAATCCTCGTACACGAAGCGGAAGCCCTCCGTCTGCGTGGCCGCGAGCTTGACGACCGCGTGCGCGACCTGCTCGGCCCCGGCTCCGCCTTCGGCCCAGTGACGCGCCGAGATCACCGGCACCTGCAGATGCGCGAGCCGCTTCTCGAGCAGCTGCAGCTCGGCGGCAGTGTCGAAGGTGAAGTGGTTGACGGACACGACGCACGGCAGTCCGTACTGGTGGTGGACGTTGTTGACGTGCCGCTCGATGTTCGCGATGCCCCGCTCGAGCGCCGGCAGGTTTTCGCGATTGACCTCCTTGAGGTCGCAGCCGCCGTGGTACTTGAGCGCGCGAATGGTCGCAACCAGCACCAGCGCAGCCGGCCGGAAGCCGGCCTTGCGGCACTTGATGTCGATGAACTTCTCGGCGCCGAGGTCGGCCCCGAATCCCGCCTCGGTCACGACGTACTCGCCGAGCTTCAGCGCCGTGTACGTCGCGAGCACCGAGTTGCAGCCGTGCGCGATATTGGCAAACGGCCCGCCATGAATGAAGGCCGGGTTGTTCTCGAGCGTCTGCACGAGGTTCGGCTTCAGCGCCTCGCGGAGCAGCACCGTCATCGCACCGTGCGCCTTGAGGTCGCGGGCGCGCACCGGCTTCTGGTCGCGCGTGTAGCCGATCACGATGTTGCCGAGCCGCTGCTTGAGGTCGCCGAGGCTGGTCGCCAGGCAGAAAATCGCCATCACCTCGGAGGCGACCACAATGTCGAACCCGTCCTCGCGGGGGAAGCCATTGTTGGGCCCGCCGAGGGCGCAGGTGATCTCGCGCAGCGCGCGGTCGTTCATGTCCATCACGCGCTTCCACGTGATGCGCCGGACATCGATGCCGAGCTCGTTGCCATGATGGACGTGGTTGTCGATGAGTGCCGCCAGCAGGTTGTTGGCGAGCGCGATCGCATTGAAGTCACCCGTAAAGTGCAGGTTGATGTCTTCCATCGGCACGACCTGGGCATGGCCGCCACCGGCGGCGCCGCCCTTCATGCCAAACACCGGACCGAGGCTCGGCTCACGCAGGCAGATGACCGCCTTCTTGCCGATCCGGTTGAGCGCATCGCCGAGCCCGACGGTGGTCGTGGTCTTGCCCTCGCCGGCAGGCGTCGGGCTGATGGCGGACACCAGAATCAGCTTGCCGTTCGGCCGCGCCGCCAGGCTCGCGACGTAGTCGAGCGATACCTTCGCCTTGTATCGACCATAGGCGTCGAGCACATCGGCCGGGATCCCGAGCCCCGCGGCGATTTCGGTGATGGGCTTGAGCGTCGCCCGTTGCGCAATCTCGATGTCTGACAGCACGTGGTCCTCCGGTTAAGGGCGCTTGGCATCACGAATGCTCGAGTGGCGTGCCACCCGGCTGCCGCGCGGCAGCCGGCGGATTCTACACGCGGCTGGTGGCGTGCCGCGGCAGGCCGCGCCCCGCGGCCAGTCGTTCGGCCCGGCGGCGGCATTCCTCGACGGTGACGGCCTCAAGACCGCCGGGGACCGCCGCCTCAATTGCGGCCTCGGTGACTACGAAATCCATCAGCACGTCGTGTGGCTGCGGGTACGTCGTCGGGATTCTCGATAGCTCGAAGGCGTGCGCGACGCTCAGCGGGCGCGGCTCGAGGGCTGCGAGCGTGCGGTCGAAGAAGCCGCCACCGTAGCCGAGCCGGTCGCCCTGCTGACCGATCCCGACGGGCGGGACGAGCAGCGCGTCCGGCACGAGCGCCGCGGTACCGTCCGGCACCGGCAGATCGTAAACGCCGCTGGTCATCGCGACCCCGGGCCACCATTCGCGGAACTCGAGCGGATGGCCCTTGGCGATCACCATCGGCAACGCGAGGCGCGCGCCAAGCCCGCGCAGGTGCGTGGCGAACGGCCGGGCGTCGAATTCGGCCTGGAACGGCCAGCACAGGCCCACCACCCAGCCGGCGCCGAAGGGGAATGCCGCGCGCAGCTGTGATTCGATCGCAGCACTCCAGCGCGCGTGGTCCCCCGCCGGCGCCGCCAGGCGCCGCGCGAGCAGCACCTGCCGCTCGGCCTTGCGCCAGCGCGCGAGCTCGGGTGTCAGCCCCATGCATCCATCCTGGTCCGCATACTAACCGGTGGCACGACCGTCATCCGCGTCCGGTCGCAGGCAGGGGACGCCGCTCAAGCGCGCGGCCGCGGCAGCAGGAACGTCGCGCGGGCCTCCGGCGAGTCGAGCTCGCCCCGCGGGTAGTACCGCTCGAAGTAACCGCGGTTCGCAAGCTCGGGGTAGCGCTCCAGAAACGCATCGAACGGCAGGTCGGCTGGCTCCTCGATCAACCGCTCCGCGATCAGCGCCAGGTACGCAACCGTCAGGGTCTCGTGATAGAGCGTGCGTTTGCCGACCGCGGCCGCGAAGCCCTGCACCGCGCGCTTCATCGCGACGCACGCACCAGGAAAGTCGTGCTGCCGCAGGTACAGGAAGCTTGCCTTCAGGTGGCCGCGGTGGTTGAACTGGGCGGGGGGCAGCGTGCCCGCCTCGAGCGCGGCCAGAAACTCATGGTCCTCGGTATCCATCCGCGGCTCCCCGCCAGGCCGATCACCAATCTGAGACGCCCTTCTCAGCCCCGGCCGGGGCCGTGCCGTCGGCTGTGACGCCGCTCGCGCCGCCGGCGCGCCCGCGCATGCAATATGTAGCACCGGCCCCATTCGAGCAAATCCGCCAGCTATGGATATCAGGCTCATCGAGCAAAAGCAGCTGGTCGAGCGCTACCTGCTCGGGCGCCTGACGCCGCCCGAGGCGAAGTTCTTCGAGCGCATGGTGCGCGATTCGCCCGAGCTCGCCGAACGCATCGGCCTGCCCGAGGCGCTGCGGCGCACGATGCGCCTGCTCGATGAAACCGGGACCGAGTGGCGCGAGCAGCCGCCCCGGTTCTGGCGCCAGCCGTGGCTGGTTGCGGGCCTGGCCGCGGCATTGCTGGCCGCGATCGGAATTGCCGTCGCGCTGTGGGCGGGAAAGCGCGATGCCGCGGCGAGCTACCTGCAGCTGAAGGGCGAGGCCGAGCGGGGCCTGCTGGTCGCGCCGACGCGCTCCGCGCTCCTCGATCTGCACCCCGCTAGGCCCAGCGAGTCGGCTCCAAGCTATCTGATCGGCACGCGTACGGCTCCGACCCTCGCCGACCTCAGGGTCGACGTCTCTTACGTGCACGCCAGCCTCTTCAAGGTGGTCATCAAGCGCGACGACGGCACCTACTGGGCGCGCCTCGACAACCAGCTGCGCGACTCGAATGGCAGTCTGCGGCTGGCATTCAACACGGCCGCGTTCGCGGCCGGTACGTACGAGGTCGAGATTGAGGCGGTCGACCTGCACGGCAATGTGGTGCCGGCAGGCCGGTTGCGCCTGCGCATCGACCGGGGCTGACCGCGGTACGCTGCACCTCAGGCTTGCCTGAGCGTCGTCGTCGGCGGGGTATTGACCACCGAGCGCGTGGCGAGCGTGCCGGCAAGACCGACCAGCAGCGCCCCGGCGCCGAGACCGAGCAGCCAGACGCCGGGATCGAAGCTGTAGCCCAGGTTCAGCAGCCGGGTGGCGACCAGCCAGCCCGCGATCGAGGCAGCGCTCGCGGCGAGTACACCGGACAGCAGTCCGAGTGCGACGAACTCGGCGGCGACGCCGCGCAGCACCGTGCGGCGGCTGGCCCCCAGCGTGCGAAGGATCGCACTCTCGTAGCGGCGTTCGTCGCGCGTCGATTGGACCGCCGCGAGCAGCACGATGACGCCGGCCAGCAGCGTGAAAGCGAACACGTACTGCACGGCCAGCGCCGCCTTGTCCATGACTTCGCGAACCTGGCCGAGCACGGTCTCGACGTCTATCACGGTCACGCCCGGGAATCGCCGCACGAGGCCCGCCAGCGCCGGCCGCTGGGCGGCATCGAGGTGCACGCTGGTCATGAATGTGCCGGTCGCCGTGTCGAGAACGCCCGGCGCAAACAGCAGGAAGAAGTTTGGCCGAAAGCCGTCCCAGCGGACCTTGCGTACGTTGGCGACCGCCGCGACCACCGTCTCGCCGGCAACGTCGAAGGTCAGCCGGTCGCCGAGCTTGAGACCGAGTTCCTCCTGGTACTCGGTCGCGACCGACACCAGCGGCCGGTGCGGATCCGGGTCGTGCCACCAGCTGCCCTGCACGAGCCGGTTGTCGGGCGGCAGATCCCGGGACCAACTCAGGTTCTGCTCGCGTTCGACGAACGCCCGGCCGCGATCGGAATGCGGCATGCGCTTGCCCACCGGCTGATCGTTGATGGCCGTGAGGCGAGCCCGCACCCAGGGCGCGAGCTCGGGCACGACGACGCCGTTGCTGGTCAGGAACCGCTTCAGGTTGTCCGCCTCGGCCGGCGCAATATTGATCAGAAAATGGTTCGGAGCGTCCTTCGGCAGACTGTGGCGCCACTCATCGAGCAGGTCGTTACGCACCACGGCGAGCAGCAGCAGCACGGTGAGGCCGAGGCCGAACGCCACGATCTGCACGATGCTGTCGCGGCCGCGCCGCGCGACGTTGGCGAGTCCGTAGCGCCACGCCACTCCGGCGGCGCCCCGGACGCTGCGGGTCGCGCGCACCAGAAGCCAGCCCGCCGCGTACAGCGCCGCACCCGTCGCGAGCAGGCCGCCCGCAACGTAGCTGACGAGCTTGGCATCGCGCACGAGCGCATACAGCAGGGCCAGCAGTGTCCCGGCGGCGATCACGTAGGTGAAACCGTAGCGGAGCGGCGGGGGGCCGAGCGTGCGGCGCAGCACGCGCGCCGGCGGGACCTGCCTGAGCTGCAGCAGCGGCGGCGAGGCAAAGCCGATCAGGATCGCGACCGCCGTTCCTACTCCGAGCCACGCCGCGGCGAACGCCGGTGCGGGAAGTCCGCCGCGCACCAGTCCACGGGTCAGCCAGGCGAGCCCGGCCTGCGCGACCCAGCCGCCCGCGATGCCGGCGGTCGCCCCGGCCAGCGCGACCGACAGCAGCTCGAGTCCGGTGACGGTCAGCACGAAACGCTGCGTCGCGCCCATGCACTTCATCAGCGCGATCGTGTCGAGGTGGCGCGTGGCGTAGCGCCGCGCGCCCATCGCGACCGCGACCGCGGCGAGCAGCAGCGTCGCGAGGGCGGCGAGGTTGAGGAAGCGCCCGGAGCGCTCCATCGCGGACTTCAGCTGGTCACTTGACTCGGCGACGTCGACCAGGCGCTCGGCCGCGCTCTTGCGCCCGCGCAGCCATCCCTCGAACTCCTCGACCGCCGCGCTCGGGCCGGCGAACAGCAGGCTCCAGGTTGCACGGCTGCCCGGCTGCAGCAGCTGGGTCGCCGCGATATCCTCATAGGACACGAGGAGCGTCGGCGCAAAGGCCACGAACGCCGACCCCTGGTCCGGCCGGTAATCGAGGACGTGGGCGACGCGCACCGTGAGCGCACCGACCTTGAGCGTGCCGCCGACCGGCACGTCGAGACGCGCAAGGAGCCGCGAGTCTGCCCACGCCTCGCCGCGAGCCGGAATTCCCGTCGTGGCCCGGCCGGGCGCGTACGGCGCGTCGGCAATCCTGAGCCTCCCGCGCAGCGGATACTGCGGGCTCACGCCGTCGATCAGCGCGAGATTACCCGTCTCCCCCGAATACACGACGCTCGGAAAGGTCAGCGTCCGCGCGACCAGAAGTCCGCGGCGCGCCGCCTCACGCGCGTAGCTGTCGTCGAGGTCCACGGGCCTGCCCGCCTCGAGCCGCAGGTCCCCGGCCAGCACCTCGCCGGCCTGCTGCTGGATCGCCTGCGCGACCCGGCTCGTGAAGAACCCGACCGCCGTCAGCGCCGTCACGGCCACGGCAAGTCCCCAGAACAGCACCGCGAGCTCCCCGCCGCGTGCGTCGCGCCCGAGCGCCTTGAGTGCGAACCCGAGGGCCCCCACGGCTAGCCCGCCCGGCGCACGAGGCGTCCGGCCTCGAGTTCGATGACCCGGTCGCAGCGCCGCGCGAGGTGGTGCTCGTGCGTGACCAGCAACAGGGTCGTGCGGGCGGCGCGGTTAAGGTCGAACAGCAGGTCGGCCACGTGCGCGCCGGTCGCTGTATCGAGGTTGCCGGTCGGCTCGTCGACGAACAGCACGTCCGGTCGGCCGACGAACGCGCGCGCGATTGCGACGCGCTGCTGCTCGCCTCCCGACAGCTGTCGCGGGTAGTGGGCGGTGCGGGCCGCGAGTCCGACCTGGTCGAGCGCGCGGCGTGCGGTGCGGGCCGCATCGGGCTCGCCCGCCAGCTCGAGCGGCAGCATGACATTCTCGAGGGCTGTCAGCGACGGGACCAGGTGGAAGGACTGGAACACGAAGCCGACGTGCCGCGCCCGGGCCGCGGCCCGCCCGTCCTCGTCGAGCGCCGTGAGCTCGGCGCCGTTCAGGAACACCTGGCCGCGAGTCGGCGTGTCGAGGCCGGCGAGGATCGCGAGCAGCGTCGATTTGCCGGCGCCCGAGGCGCCGACGATCGCGACCGATTCGCCCTGCTCGACGCCAAGGCTCACATCGTCAACGATGGTCAGCGTTCCGTCCGGGCTGCTAACCTCTTTGGTGAGGTGGCGCGAATCGAGTACCTTCAATGCCGACCTCGAATGGCTGATGTGAACGGCCTGTTCACCTTGCCGGGCGCGCCAGGCCGCCGTGCGCCCGGCTGCGTGCTGGCGCTCATCGCCGCGCTCGCGGTCCTGACCGGCGTCGCGGCCGCGGAATCGTCGCCGCCGCCGGGCGGCGCCCCCGGACCGACCCTGGTGGTTCTCGGGGATTCGCTGAGTGCGGGCTACGGAATCCGCGTCGAGGACGGCTGGGTCGCGCTGCTGGCACGGCGTCTTGAGGCCGAAGGGTACGGGTACCGAGTGGTCAACGCCAGCGTCAGCGGCGAGACGACCGGCGGCGGCCTCGCCCGGCTGCCGCGGGTGCTCGCCGTGCACCATCCGGCGATCGTCCTGATCGAGCTCGGCAGCAACGACGGGCTGCGGGGACTGCCCGTCGGCGAGATCGAGAGGAACCTCACCGATCTGATCGCGCGGTCGCGGGCCGCCGGCGCGCAGGTGCTGCTCATCGGCATGCGCATGCCGGGGAATTACGGCCCCGAGTACACCGCGAAGTTCTACGCCACCTTCGGCAGCGTCGCCAAGGCCGAGCGCGTGGCGCTGGTGCCGTTCCTGCTCGAACGGATCGCGCTCGACGAGGCGCGCTTCCAGGCCGACCGGCTGCATCCGGACGCGGTCGCGCAGCCCGCGCTCCTCGAGACGGTGTGGCCGGTGCTGCAGCCACTGTTGCGCGGCGCCGGGCGCGCGTCCGCTCGGCCCACCGGGACCACGCCCTGATGGCAACCAGCCAGTTCAGGCTGCTGCTCGAGCGCCGGTTCCTGCCGTTCTTCGGCACCCAGGCGCTCGGGGCCTTCAACGACAACGTCTACAAGAATGCCCTGCTGATCATCGCGACCTACGACACGGCCGCCTACAGCTCGCTCGACCCGCGGCTGCTCACCAACCTCGGCAACGGCCTGTTCATTTTGCCGTTCGTGCTGTTCTCCGGGCTCGGCGGCCAGCTCGCCGACCGCTTCGACAAGACGGTCGTCATGCGCACCGTGAAGGCCTGTGAGGTCCTCATCATGGCGCTCGCCGGGTTCGGCTTTGCAACGCACAGCCTGGCGCTGTTGCTGGCGGCGCTGTTCCTGATGGGCGCGCATTCGACGTTCTTTGCGCCGGCCAAGTACGGGCTGCTGCCGCAGGTGCTCGTGGAGGACGAGCTGGTCGGCGGCAACGCGCTGCTCGAAATGGGCACGTTTCTCGCCATTCTGCTGGGTACGCTGCTCGCCGGAGTGCTGGCCTCGTACCACGACGTGCCGATGTTGGTCGGGGTGCTGCTGCTGATCGCGCTGTTGGGCCTCGGCGTCAGCACCCTCATACCGCGCACTGCGCCGCTCGCGCCGCAGCTGAGGATCGAGGCGAACCTGCTGCGCTCCTCGCTTGCCAACATGCGGGCCGCATCCGTCGACCGGGTCGTGTTCCTCGCGATCCTCGGGATCTCGTGGTTCTGGTTCTACGGTGCGCTGGTCCTTGCGCAGCTTCCGCTGTACGCGAAGCTGACCTTGAACGGCACCGAGACCGTCGTCACGCTGATGCTGCTCGGGTTCTCGCTCGGTGTGGGCACCGGATCGCTACTGTGCGAGCGTCTCTCCGGCCGGCGCCTCGAGATCGGCCTTGTGCCATTCGGGTCGCTCGGGCTGACTGCATTCGGCGTCGACCTGTACTTCGCGACGCCGTCCGCCCCGGCGGCCGCGCCGCTGTCCTGGGCCTCGTTTCTGGCCTTGCCGGCGGGCTGGCACGTGATACTCGACCTCACGCTGATCGGCGTATTTGGTGGCCTGTACATCGTGCCGCTCTACGCGCTGATGCAGCGGCGCACGCCCCGCGACGTCATGGCCCGGGTGGTCAGCGCGAACAGCATCTGGAACGCGCTGTTCATGGTGGCTGCAGCAGGATTCGGCGCGCTGCTGCTCAAGCGCGGGCTGTCGATCCCGCAGCTGCTGCTGGTGGCCGCGCTGCTCAACTTCGCGGTCACCGCGTTCATCTACGTGCTGGTGCCAGAGTTCCTGCTGCGCTTTCTCGCCTGGATGGTCGCGCGCGTGATGTATCGGCTGCGGATCAGCGGTCTCGCCAACGTCCCGGCCGAGGGGCCCGCGCTGGTCGTCTGCAATCACGTCAGCTTCGTCGATGCGCTGGTGCTGTCCGCGGCGATTCACCGGCCGATGCGTTTCGTGATGGACGCGGCGATATTCAAGATTCCGCTCGTCAACCTGGTGTTTCGCGGGATGAAGGCGATCCCGATCGCCTCCAGCAGCGAGGACCTTGCGGTCCGCGAGGCGGCGTTCGCGCAGATCTTCGCCGAACTCGCAGCCGGCGAGCTCGTGTGCGTCTTTCCCGAGGGGCGGCTCACGGCCGACGGGACGGTCGGGGAGTTCCGACCCGGGATGATGCGCGTCATGAAGGAGCGGCCCGTGCCGGTCGTGCCGCTCGCGATCTCAGGGCTCTGGGGATCGCCGTTCTCGCGCCGCTACCACGGCCTCGCCCGCTACCTGCCGCGCCGGCTGTGGCCGCGGGTCCGGGTCCGCATCGGCATACCGGTCGAGCCCAAGGACGTGACGCCCGAGTCGCTGCGCGCGCGGGTCGTCGGGCTGCGAGGCCCGATCGCCTGACGGGGCCTGCCGCGGGGATCGGTGCCGGCGACCGATTCGACCGCCGTCAAGTGACGCTGCGCGCCGGTGCCGGTCTCGCTTGCGCGATGCTGCGGCGCTAGATAGCGTGGTGCAGGCCGGCGACAGACCGGTTCTTGCATCGCAACAATAATCGGCGGGGTCGTCGTGGAAAAAGTCTGGCTGAAGTCGTATCCGCCCGGCGTGCCCGCCGAGATCAACCCGGAGCAGTACGCCTCGCTCAAGGAGCTGATCGAGGAGGCCTGCGCAAAGTACCCCTCGCGGCCGGCCTACTCGAACCTCGGGCGCACGATCACCTACCGCCAGCTCGACGAGATGAGCCGGGCCTTCGGTGCCTGGCTGCAGAAAGAGGCGCGGCTCGAGCGCGGCGACCGGATTGCGCTGATGATGCCAAACATCGTGCAGTACCCGGTCGCGCTGTACGGCGCACTGCGCGCGGGTCTGACGGTCGTCAACACCAATCCGCTGTACACGCAACGCGAGCTCGAGCATCAGCTCAAGGACTCCGGCGCGAAGGCGATCGTGGTGTTCGAGAACGCGGCGCACCTGCTGCAGCAGTGCCTCCCGGAAACCGACATCAAGAAGATCATCGTTACCGGCGTCGGCGACCTGCTCGGCTTCCCGAAGGGGGCGTTCATCAATTTCCTGATGCGTGTGGTCCGCAAGCAGGTCAAGCCCTATGAGCTACCCGATGCGTATTCCTTCACGAGCGTGCTCGAGCAGGGCAAGTGGGTCGACCTCGAGGATGTGGCGCTGAGGCCCGAGGACGTCGCGTTCCTGCAGTACACCGGTGGCACCACCGGAGTCGCCAAGGGCGCCGTGCTCACGCACCGGAACATGGTCGCCAACACGCTGCAGGCGGGCGCCTGGCTGCTGCAGTTCTTCGAAAAGCCCGCGGAGCCACAGACGGTGCTCGGCGCGCTGCCTCTCTATCACATCTTCGCGCTGAGCGCGGTCGCGCTGCTCTGGCTGCGCGAGGGCGGCCATACGATCCTGATCACCAACCCGCGCGACATGAAGTCCTTCGTCAAGGACCTCGAGAAATACCGCTGCACCGTCTATTACGGAGTCAACACGCTGTTCAACGGCCTGCTCAACGCGCCGGGCTTCGAGAGGGTCGACTTTTCCCACGTCATGTCGTCCATCGCCGGCGGCATGGCGCTGCAGGGCGCCGTGGCGGAGCGCTGGAAGGCGCGCACCGGCTGCATCCTGTCGCAGGGCTGGGGACTGACGGAGACTTCACCGGTCGCGACCATCACGCCCCGGAACGTCGACTTCAACAACTCGATCGGCCTGCCGGTGCCCTCGACCGAGGTGTCGATCCGCGACGACTTCGGGCGCGAGCTGGACATCGGCGGGGTCGGCGAGATTTGCGTGCGCGGCCCGCAGGTCATGCGCGGCTACTGGAACCGACCGGACGAGACGGCGAAGGTGATGCTGGAGGACGGCTGGCTACGGACCGGCGATATCGGCCGGATCGACCTCGCCGGCTTCATCTACATCGAGGACCGCAAGAAGGACATGATCCTGGTGTCGGGCTTCAACGTCTATCCCAATGAGGTCGAAGGCGTGATCGCACGCCATCCGGGCGTGCTCGAGGTCGCCGCCGTGTCGCAGCCGGACGAGCGTTCCGGCGAGGTCGTCGCCGTGTTCGTCGTGCGCAAGGACGCCTCGCTGACGGCCGAGCAGGTGACCGAATTCGCGCGCGGCGAGCTGACCGGCTACAAGGTGCCGAAACACGTCTACTTCCGCGACGAGCTGCCCAAGACCAACGTCGGCAAGATCCTGCGGCGAGCGTTGCGGGACGAGCTCCTGAAGAAACCCTGACGCGGGAAAGGCTACGCGCCGAGGTCGCGCCTCAGCACCACGAACCTGAGGTCGGTGCGCAGCGGGATCCCGAAGCGCTCGTCCCCGTACGGGAATGGCCGCAGCTCCGCCGTCCGCCGGTAGCCGCGCCGCTCGTACCAGGCGATCAACTCCTCGCGCACGTCGATGACCGTCATTTCCACCACCCGCGCCCCGAACTGGCGGCGCGAGTAATTCTCTGCGGCCGCCAGTAGGTGCCGGCCCATCATGCTCGCCTGCAGCGCCGGCCGGACCGACAGCATGCCGAGATGGACCACGCCGTCGCGCTCTTTGCGCAGGTGTACGCACGCCTTCAGGCCGGACGGTCCGCGGACGACCAGGATTGCATTGTCGGGCGCGGTGACCAGCGAGCGGATCGCCTCCGCATCGGTACGCTGGCCTCCGAGAAGATCGGCCTCCGTCGTCCAGCCGCGGCGGCTCGGCTCGCCGCGATAGGCGCAGTTGACCAGTTCGACGACGGCGGGCACGTCGGTTTCGCGCGCGACCGTCGTGAACAGCTCGTCCGGCCCCGCATCAATGGTCACCGGGTACCTCCGCTGAACGGTCCGCGGCAGTCAGCGGTCGCGCTGGCCCGCAGGCGCGCGAGGCCACCGGGCACCGCGCCAGATGCATTCCCCGGAAGACTCATATACCCGCAACGATACCCGAAGCGGGCGACCCGCGGCGCCGGGCGCGCGCCTGGCATCGGGCGCTGCACATGCATCCTCGAAGCTCCCGGGCAACGCCTCAAGCGTGATAGGCAGGCGACAGCTCGTGCACCGCCGCCACCATGGCGGCGACGTGCTGCGGGTCGACGTCGGGGTGAATGCCGTGGCCGAGGTTGAAGACGTGCCCGCCGCCGCGGCCGTAGCTCGCGAGCACGCGCCCGACCTCCGCCCGGATCGCGTGCGGCGCTGCGTACAGTGTCGACGGGTCGAGGTTACCCTGCAGCGCGACCTGGTCGCGCACGGCGCCGCGGGCGGTCGCGAGATCGGTACACCAGTCCACGCCGAGCGCATCGGCGCCCGCGCCCACCATGTCCGCAAGCCACTGACCGCCACCCTTCGTGAACAGGATCGACGGCACCCGCCGGCCGTCGTGCTCCTTGACGAGCCCGGCGACGAGGCGCGTCAGGTAGGCGAGCGAGAACTCGCGATAGGCGGCCGGCGTAAGCGCCCCGCCCCAGGTGTCGAATACCATCACCGCCTGCGCGCCGGAGCGGATCTGCGCGTTCAGGTAGTCGGTGGTGGCGCGCGTGAGCTTATCGAGCAGCCGGTGCAGCTGTTGCGGATCGCCGTAGAGCATTGCCTTGATGCGGGCGAAGTTCCGGCTGCTGCCGCCTTCGACAACGTAGGTACCGACGGTCCAGGGGCTGCCAGCGAATCCGATCAGCGGCACGCGCCCGGCGAGTTCGCGGCGGATCAGCCGTACCGCATCCATCACGTAGCGGAGCTCCCGCTCGGGATCGAGCGTCGGCAGCCGGTCGATGTCGCCGGCCGAGCGGACGGGACGGGCGAGCGTCGGGCCGTCGCCCGCTTCGAACTCGACCCCGAGCCCGAGCGCGTGCGGAATCGTCAGGATGTCCGAAAACAGGATGGCCGCATCGAGCGCAAACCGCGCCAGCGGCTGCAGCGTGACCTCGCAGGCGTAGTCGGCGTTCATGCACAGCGCGAGGAAGCTGCCGGCCCGCGCCCGGGTCGCGCGGTACTCGGGGAGGTAGCGTCCCGCCTGGCGCATCATCCACAGCGGCGTGCGCGGCGTCGGCTCGCGCAACAGCGCTCGCAGCAGCAGGTCGTTGGAGAGCGGCGCGTTCATCGCGCCTCAGGCGCGCGCGCAGCAGGCGGCAATCGCTGCCTGGATCGCTTCCGCCGCCGCGCGCGGGTCGGCGGCGTCGCGGATCGGGCGGCCGACGACGATGTAGTCGGCGCCCGCCGCGAACGCGCGCTCGACCGTCAGGACCCGCTTCTGGTCGTCCTCGGGCCGGTTCTCGACGGGGCGGATTCCGGGCGTGACGACCAGCAGTTTCTCGCCGAGCTCGCGGCGGACGGCCTCGGCCTCCAGCCCCGATGAGACGATCCCGGCGCACCCGGCTGCGAGTGCCCGCCGGGCCCGCGACAGCACCAGCGTCTCGACGTCGCAGGCAAAACCGAGATCGTCGAGATCGCCGCGGTCGAGGCTCGTCAGCACGGTCACTGCGAGAATCTTGACGTCGCTGGCCGCGGCTACCGCCGCTTCCATGATGCCCTGGTTGCCGTGCACGCTCGTGAATGTCACGCCGCGGTTGTTGAGGCGCTTGACGGCCGCCGCCACGGTCGCCGGAATGTCGAACAGCTTGATGTCAGCGAAGATCCGCTTGCCCTTGCCAACCAGCCAGTCCATCAGCTCGTGGTAACCGCCGCCCATCAGCAGCTCAAGACCGAGCTTGTAGAACACCACCGAGTCACCGAGTCTGTCGGCCGTACGGCGCGCAACACCGGCATCGGGGAGGTCGAGCGCGAAGATCAGGCGTTCCCGGACCGGGATGGATTTCATCCCGTCATTATGCCGTGGCCGGCGCCCGGCGCGCGACCATCACCTGCGCACTCAGCCCTGCGGGACACTCGGATCGTAGAGACGCGAGTGCTCGAGGATCGCGTAGCGGTCCGTCATTCCGGCGATGTAGTCGGCGACGGCGCGCGCCCGGCCGTCGGTCCCGTGTTGCGTCTCGAGCCGCCGCGCCGCGTCGCGATGCTCGTCCGGCAGCAGCCGCAGGTCGTCGAAGTAGGCGCGGAACAGCTCCCTGACGACGCGCTGCGCCTTGGTCGTCATGCGCACGACACGGAAGTGCCGGTAGACGCGCTCCTGCAGGAAGCGCTTGAGCTCCCGATGCTCCCCGGCCACCCGCTCGCTGAAGCCGACGAGCGGCTGGCCGAGCGTGCGCACGGCAGCGACGTCCGCTGGCTGCGCCTGCTCGATGCGGGCGCGGGTGGCATCGATCAGGTCCGTGACCACCTCGTTGATCATGCGGCGCACGACTTCGTGGATCAGGCGACGCTCAGCGATGCCCGGGTAGCGGCGCTCGACCTCGTCGTAATGCCTGGCAAAGAGCTTCACCTCGCCGAGCTCGCTGCAGGTGACGAGGCCCGCCCGCAGGCCGTCGTCCACGTCGTGGTTGTTGTAGGCGATCTCGTCGGCGACGTTGGCCAGCTGGGACTCGAGTGGTGGCTGCTGGCGCTCGAGGAAGCGACGGCCGAGCTCGCCGAGCATCGCCGCATTCTTCGCCGAACAGTGCTTCAGGATTCCCTCGCGGCACTCGTAGGTCAGATTGAGTCCCGTGAACTCCGCATAGCGTTCCTCGAGTTCGTCGACGACCCTCAGCGACTGCAGGTTGTGCTCGAAGCCGCCGTAGTCGCGCATGCACTCGTTGAGTGCATCCTGGCCGGCATGCCCGAAGGGCGTGTGACCGAGATCGTGGGCGAGGCAGATCGCTTCGCACAGCGCCTCGTTCAGCGCGAGTGCACGGCTCACCGAGCGTGCGATCTGCGCGACCTCGAGGGAGTGCGTGAGGCGCGTCCGGTACAGATCGCCCTCATGGTTGACGAATACCTGCGTCTTGTAGACCAGCCGCCGAAACGCCGTCGAATGCACGATACGGTCGCGATCGCGCTGGTACTCGGTGCGATGCCCGGTCGGTGGGGGCTCGGCGTGCACGCGGCCGCGGGAGTCCGCCTCATGGCACGCGTAGGCGGCGAGTCCAGCGTCGGCAGACGGCTCTGGCACACGCGCCATCAGGCGACTTCCGCCTCGAGCACGGCCTCCAGCGCGCGCGGATCGTAATCACCGGTGACGATGGCCTCGCCGAGCGACTTGAGCAGCACGAGGCGCACCGTCCCGCCCAGCACCTTCTTGTCGAAGGCCATCAGTTCACGGGCCCGCTCCACACCGATTCGCGGCGCGCTGACCGGCAGGCCGGCGCGCTGCAGGAGCTCGCGGACGCGGGTCACTGCGGCGCGATCGAGCCAGCCGAGCTGCGCGGAGGTCTCGGCGGCCAGCACCATGCCGATCGCGATCGCCTCGCCGTGCAGCCATTCGCCGTAGCCGGCCGCGGCCTCGATCGCGTGGCCGAAGGTGTGGCCAAGGTTCAGCAGCGCCCGCGGCCCGCTCTCGCGCTCATCGAGCGCGACGATCTCGGCCTTGATTGCGCAGCAGCGCCGAACCGCCTCGGCGAGCGCGGCAGTGTCGCGGCTGAGGAGCCCCGGGAGCTCGCGCTCAATCCAGTCGAGGAATCCGCGGTCGCGAATGAGGCCGTACTTGATCACCTCGGCCAGCCCGGCGCGCAGCTCCCGCTCCGGAAGCGTCGCGAGCGTCTCGAGGTCGGCGATGACGACGTTCGGCTGGTGGAACGCGCCAATCAGGTTCTTGCCGGCCGGGTGGTTGACGGCAGTTTTGCCGCCGACCGAGGAGTCGACCTGGGCGAGGAGCGTCGTCGGCAACTGCGCGTAGGCAATCCCCCGCTGCCAAGTCGCGGCGGCGAAGCCGGCAATGTCGCCGACCACGCCCCCGCCGAGCGCGAGTATCGCCCCGTCGCGAGTCACGCGCGTGGCGGCGAGGCGGTCGTAGATCCGCGTCAGCGTCTGCAGCGTTTTCCACGCCTCACCATCCGGCAGAACGCACTCGGCGAGCTGCCGGCCGGCGAGCGCTGCCGTCAGTCGCGGCAGGAAGAGGGGCGCAACGGTCGTGTTCGTGACGACGAGCAGCGGTCCGGCCGGGAGTTCTGCCTCGAGCCGTCGCCGGTCGATCAGCACGCCGGTGCCGATGTGGATCGGGTAGCTGCGCGGGCCGAGGTCAATCGAGAGCGTGATCGGGGCCAGGGGCATGCCGGGGACGATAACAAGAACGACCGCCGCGGTCTCGGGTCGGGGCCGCGGCCGCCGCGAAACCGGACGAACGCGCGCGTCGCCCCATCCGCCGACGAAACCCGGACGCTCTCTCGAGTTCGGTCCGCGACGATCGACCGGATCGCGGGCCGAGTTTTATGCAAATCAATGGATTATCGAACGGGAACTGCGGCCTCAACCCGCCGCGGCGGCAGGGCTAGTCGACTCCCAGCTGCTTCAGCTCCGACAGAACGTGCTCGGCGACGGCCTGCACCCGGCGGTGATCGGTCGTCACCGTCACCTGCGCGAGCGCCGTGTAGAGCGGCTCGCGCACGCGCAGCAATTCGGTCAGCCGCTTCCGGGGATCCTCGTCATTCAGCAGCGGCCGATTGCGCCCGCGTCGGGTCCGCTCGACCTGCTGCTCGATCGAGGCCTGGAGATAGACGACGATACCTCGCGCTGCGAGGCAGCGGCGGTTCTCCGGTAGCAGCACGGCACCGCCGCCCGTCGCGAGCACCACACCCGGGCGCTGGGTCAGGTCGTCGATGACTTCGCGCTCGCGGATCCGAAAGCCGGACTCGCCCTCCTTCTCGAAGATCAGCGGGATGTCGACGCCGGTCCGGCGCTCGATCTCCGCGTCGCTGTCGATGAAGCTGCGCCCGCCCAGCCGCGCCAGCGCGCGCCCGACCGCGGACTTTCCCGAGCCCATCGGGCCGATCAGGAAGATGCTGCGTAACGCCGCGGCGTGGACGCCCCCCGGCGATGACGGTTGCTCGGCCATGGGCTCAAGTGTAGTCGAGACCGCCGCAACGAAAACGGCCGCCCGGTAGGGCGGCCGTCGTGCTCGTCAGGCTCGGTGCCTGATCAGGGCACGTTGATGTGGTAGTTCGCGATCGTCACCACGCCGCCCGGCGAGGTGATGGTCAGCGTCAGCAGACCGGTCGTCATGCTCGCCGGCGAATTGGTCACGATCACGCCGATCGACGTCGGTTCCGTCGTGCACGGGACGGTGAAAGACGATGGCGCCCCGAGCGTCAGGTTATTGCCGGTGATCGACGCCTCAACCGTCGTGCCCTGCGGCATGGGGTTGTTGTTCAGGTCAGCGAGCAAGAACGAGAACACCACCGTCGCACCCTCTGGTGCGATGTTCGGCAGCGTGGTGCCCGCCGCCGGTGCCAGATTGGCGGGGTAGCTGGCCGACATGATGATCAGATTCTGAGCGCCGATACCAACGGACGGGTAGCCGCAGACCCCGGTGTGGTTCGGATCGTTGCACAGCACGCCGTTGAACTTGCCGTCGCCGCAATACTTCGCGGTACACGCCGGCACGTCCAGCGGGTTGTTGGCGTCGGCCGAGCCTGGAGTCGGGTTCGGGTACTCGTACGCCCCCAGATTGAGGAAGTCGTAAAAGTAGTCGCCGGCAACGTACGAGCCGCTCTCGTTGTTGTCCACGAAACGGTACGGAATGTCGACCCACGGCTCGCCTGGATCGTACTCGCCGTTGCCGTTGAGATCGGTGAAGGACTCCTCGCCGATTGCGACCGCGAGCAGGCTCGAGCGACCGGGGCGGTCGCAGGTACCGGCGATCGCTGGCAGCGTGCAGGCCGGCAGATTCGGATCCTTGACCGGCCGCGGATTCTGGCTGGTCCAGTTGACGGTGCAGCTGCTGTTGCCATTGGTCGTCGTCGTCGTGCACGACCCGTCAATCGAGCCGCCCTCGGTGTGGAACGACACGGCTGTGCCGTCCGGCACCGGGTTTAGGAACCGGTCCGCGAGGCGCGCGGTCACCGGTACCTGGACGCCGTCGACGGCCCAGGCCTCGACGTTGGGGCACTTGACCGACAGCGAGAAGGACCCCTGCGTCGGAATGCCGGTCGAGACGATCAGCTGGCTCGATTGCGTCGAGATCGCGGGGCTGACGCCCTGCACGATCGCGGTGACACGCACCGGGGTTGCGACCGTGCCGCTTTGCACGACGGTCTGCACCGAGCCCGTCGCATCGGCGGTCGCCGATGCGTTCAGCAGCGCGATCCCGCCGACCGAGGTGTCCAGCGAGAAATTAACTATCGCACCGGGGCGCGGGTTGCCGCTCTGGTCGAGGACCTTGAAGATAACGGTCGAGGACTCGGGGAGGCTGGTGGAGCCGATGCCCTTGAGCGCGATGATTGTCGGGGTCGCCGACAGGAACTCGATCGAGCCAATCGCGGCCTGGGCGACGGTCACCGTCGCACTCGCCGACAGCGCTGCGCCGTTGATCGTCGTCGTGGCGGTGATGACGTCGGTGCCGGCGCAGCCGCTCGCCGAGTAGTTTCCGTTGGCGACGCCGGTCGTCGTCGTGACCGACGGCGTCAGCGTTGCGAAGCTCTGCGCCGCGCACGGCGAGCTGAAGTTGATGGTGGCGGACTGCGTATACAGCGTCCCGTTGCTCTGCTCCAGCACAACCGAGAGGCTGGTGCTGCCGCCGGCTGACAGGACCGGATTGGAGACCGCGATCGTGTTGGGCACGAACGCAGTACCGGTACCGCTGCCCAGCTGCACGGTGACAGGCGGTGGAGTCGCGATGACCTGTACTGTCGTGGTGGCGGTCAACGCATTGACTTGGGCCGTGACCGTGATCGTCCGCAGCGTGGGATCGCCGCCGGTGATCAACACCGCTTTGAGTGTTCCGGACGCGTCGGTGGTCGGGGGAGAAGAGGCAACCTGCAGCAGGCCCGAGGACGCGCTCAGCGTGACCGGGACATTCGGCAGGGCATCGAAGCTCGAGTCGGACACGAATACCGTGATGTTGGCGCTCGTCGAGCCGTCGGACAGGATCGTCGGCGTATCCGAGGTCACTTTGAGGTGCGAGGCCGGGGAGGCGGAGGCCGATGCGACCACCTGTACACCACCGGGGACCGTCGCCGACAGCGTTCCGGACGTCGCCGTGACCGTGATCGTCCGCAGCGTCGGGTTGCCACCGGTCGACAGCGTGGCCGTGATCGTGCCGCTGGTGCCGGTTCGGGTCCCGGAGGCGGCGCCGAGAACGCCGCCGACCGCCGCCAGCGTGATCGGCACGTTCGGCAGCGCCGCGCTGTTGGCGTCGAGCGCGGTGGCGGTGATCGTCGACGTCGTCGACCCGTCAGCCAGGATCGACGCTGGCGAGGCGGATACGATGATCGACGTCGCCGTCGCCGGAGGGCCGGTCGTGGTGCCGCCGCCCGAGGAGCCGGTCGCTCCCGTCAGCGTATTGGACGCACCGCCGCAGGCCGCAAGCAGCAGCGCCGTTGCGATGATCGCACCTAGAAACTTGAGAATCTTCATCCGTCCTCCCAATCGTTGTCAGCTGCC
>Ga0209415_10001214_pt1 | contig 49255 bp, 46 predicted proteins | sample PeaSoiSIISIP2007_FD_187696 | JGI IMG/M metagenome (GOLD analysis project Ga0209415, IMG submission 187696) | Peat soil microbial communities from Weissenstadt, Germany - SII-SIP-2007 (SPAdes) (version 2) | ecosystem: Environmental > Terrestrial > Soil > Wetlands > Peat | place: Germany... | reverse complement strand
TCGGTGCTCTCGGAGCCGTAGCGCGAGAGCACCTCGATGTTCTCCACGGGCACGAACAGCTTGTCGTCGCCGGCGTAGAGGATGCGCAAGCAATCATGGGGCGCGCCGGCGACGTCGAGGGTGACGAGCCCATCGTAGCGGCCGACGCCGTGGTCGACGTGCACGACCAGGTCGCCCGCGATCAGGGTCGAGATCTCCGAGATCAGCTGATCGAGGTTGGCGCGGCGGCGCGCGGGACGCGCCAGGCGGTCGCCGAGGATGTCCTGCTCGGTCACCAGCGCGAAATCATTCGTGGCGTAGCCGCTCTCCAAGCCGAGCACCAGGAGGCCGACGCCGCTGGCGGGCAGCGCGATCAACTCCTCCCGGTGCTCGACGCGGGTGAGCGCGCTCAGCCCATGCTCGGCGAGCAGCGTCTTCAGGCGCTCGGCGGAGCCGGTGCTGTAGGCGGCGATCGCGGTCCGCCGCCCGGCGCCCTGCTCCGCCTCGAGCGCATCGCGCACGGCCTCAAAGACGTTGACGTTGGGGTTGGCACGCGCTTCCGCGAAGTCGCGGCCTCGGCGGCCGCCGGCGTCATAGGCGAGCGCCGCCTCGGGCGGCGCCGCGAACGGCGACAGCTGCGCCACGCGCCGTTCGCCGAGGCGGCGCTGCCATTCGCTGTCGTCGAGGAACAGCTGTCCCGGCGGAACCGGGCGGTAGACCGGCGCCGCGCTCTTGGCCTCCTTGCTCCGCAAGAGCGACTGTCGCGCGGCGTAGAAATCGGCGATGCCCGCGAGACGGTCGGCTCGGATCTCCTCCACCTCATGGTCGAGGCTCACGGCGGCGCCCGGGGCATAGTCGAAGATGGTCTCGAGCGTCTCGTAATAGAACGGCAGCCAATGCTCCATGCCCGCGTAGCGGTGCCCGGCGCTGACGGCGCCATAGAGCGGATCGTCGTCGGCGATGGTGCCGAACTGCTCGCGGTAACGGCCGCGGAAGCGCTGGATGACCTGCGGATCGAGCAGCACCTCGCTCACGGGCTTGAGGCTCAGCTGCGGCAACGTGCCCGTCGAGCGCTGGGACAGCGCGTCGAACCGCCGCATGCTCTCCAGCGTGTCGCCGAAGAAATCGAGCCGGACCGGTTCGGAAGAGCCCGTCGGGAACACGTCGAGGATGCCGCCGCGCACCGCGTATTCGCCGGCCTCGCGCACGGTCTCGCTGCGCTGATAGCCGTTGTGCTGGAGATGCGAGATCAGGCGGTCGCGCGGGATGCGGCCGCCGACGCCCAGCTCCAACGAGCGTCCCTCGAAGAGCTTGCGCGGCGGCACGCGCTGGATCAGCGCATTCACCGTGGTGAGCACGACGCGCGGATGATCGTGTTTGGTATCCGCCAGCCGGGTAAGCGCCTCGATCCGCCGGCTGGCAATCTCCGCGTTGGGCGACACGCGATCATAGGGCAGGCAGTCCCAGGCCGGCAGCGTCAGCACCTCGAGGTCGCCGTGGAAGAAGACCAGTGCCGCCGCCATTCGCGCCATGCGGCCGTCGTCCCGGCAGACATGGAGCAGCGAGCCGACGCTGCCGCGCGCGACGAGGCCACCCAAGACGAAGGCATCGTGACCCTCGGGCATGCCGCAGAGGGCGAGCCGGCCGGCGGATGCTCGTCCGCCGGTGAAGAAGGTATCGAGATCGGTCATGCCGGCCTGGGTGCGTACTTGAAGGCGAGTAAAAGGCGCAGGACGTCGCTCTCGCGCTCGGTCGGCGGCGCGGCGCGGCCCGCGATCCAGGCCAGGATGTCGGCATCGTCAGCCGCGAGCAAAGCCTCGTAGCGGTCGACCTGCTCCGCTGTGAATCCCGGTAAATGCCGCTCGGCGAAGGAGCCCAGCAGCAGGTCCGCTTCCTTGGTGCCGCGGTGCCAGCTCCGGAACAGGAGCCGCTTGCGGCGGATGTCCAGCGCCTCGCTCATAAGTGCGGGCATTATAGCCGCTCGGGGCGGAAAGCCAGGACCGAAGCCAGCATGGCGGGCATGATATAGAAGGGACACGAGAACCGCGCCCCTATCGAAGCCGCCCGTGCGCCCACAAATCCTCTTTCCGCTCTTCGCCCAAGTCACCACCCTGCCCGGCATCGGTCCGCGCTTCGGCAAGATGCTGGAGGGGCTTTGCGGGCCGCATGTCGCGGACCTGCTGTGGCATCGGCCGTCGGGACTGATCGACCGGCGGTTTCATCCCAAGGTGATCGAGGCGCCCGCGGGCGCCATCGCGACGCTCACGGTTACCGTGGACGCGCACGTGAAACCCTACCATCCGCGTCAACCGTACCGGGTTCGGTGTCGCGACGAGACCGGATTCCTGCATCTCGTGTTCTTCCACGTGAAGGGCGATTACCTAGAGCGGCTCCTGCCGGTGGGTGCCGTGCGCGTCGTCAGCGGCCGGATCGAGCACTTCAACAATCAGATCCAGATCACCCACCCCGACCACATCGTCGATGCGGCGGAGGCGGAAAAGTTGCCGGCGATCGAGCCGGTCTATCCGCTCACGGCCGGCCTGCCTCTGCGTACCCTGCACAAGGCCGTCGCGGCGGCGCTGAGCCGCGCGCCGGTTCTAGCGGAATGGACCGACCCCACGCTGCTCGCTCAGCGCAAGTGGCCGAGCTGGCGCGACGCGGTGCTGGCGCTCCACGCCCCCGCAAGCGAGGCCGATCTCCTTCCCGAGGCGCCAGCCCGCGAGCGCCTCGCTTACGACGAGCTGATGGCGAGCCAACTCGCGGTCGCCCTACTGCGCGCGCATACCAAGCGCTTGCCCGGCCGCGTGCTCAAGGCGCCCGGCGTGCTCCGGGACAAGGCGATCGCCGCCCTCCCCTACAAGCTCACGGGCTCGCAGCGGCAGGCCTCCGCGGAGATAGCGGGCGACATGGCGGCCACACACCGGATGCTGCGGCTGTTGCAAGGCGACGTCGGCAGCGGCAAGACCGTGGTGGCGCTGATCGCCATGCTGGACGCGGTGGAAGCCGGCTCACAGGCCGCGCTGATGGCGCCGACGGAGATCCTGGCGCGCCAACACCACGCCACGCTCTCGACGCTCGCGGCCCCGGCGGGCGTTTCGGTGGCGCTCTTGACCGGCCGTGAGAAGGGCAAGACCCGCGAGGCTCTGTTGGAGGGACTGCGCTCCGGCGACACGAAGATGGCCGTCGGCACGCACGCGCTCTTCCAGGAAGGCGTCGAGTTCAACGATCTCGCCCTGGCGGTGATCGACGAGCAGCACCGCTTCGGCGTCGAGCAGCGCGCGGCGCTCTCGGCCAAGGGCAAAGGCGTGGATATCCTGGCCATGACGGCGACGCCGATCCCGCGCACCCTGATGCTCGCGGCCTACGGCGACATGGAGCATTCGCGGCTCACCGAGAAGCCCGCGGGTCGCCAGCCGATCGTTACGCGAGCAGTGCCAATTGCCCGTCTGGAAGAAGTGGTGGCAGGAGTTGATCGCGCACTCAGCAACGGAGCAAAGGTGTACTGGATCTGTCCGCAGATCGATGAGCCTGATGAGAACGCGATTGCCGCTGCCAGAAGGGATTACCGATATCAGCCTCCGACAGGATCCGGATGGGATCCGTCCGCGGAGAGAGCCGTACGAGAGCGCTACGCCTACCTCCAAGAACGCTTCGGCAATCGAGTCGGCCTCGTGCATGGGAGAATGAAGAGTGCCGAAAAAGATGCAGCAATGGAATCATTTGCCCACGGAGACACAGATGTCTTGGTTGCCACAACTGTGATTGAGGTTGGCGTCGATGTTCCGAATGCCACAATTATGGTGGTTGAGAATGCCGAACGCTTCGGGCTAGCGCAGCTCCATCAGCTCCGAGGGCGGGTGGGACGCGGTGACAAGCCCTCTGCATGTTTGCTTCTGTACTCGAGTCTGGACAAGCTTAGCGAGGCCGCCAAACAGCGTCTCGCGATCCTGCGCGAGACCGACGACGGCTTCCGCATCGCCGAGGAAGACCTGAAGCTGCGCGGCGCGGGCGAAGTCCTGGGCACGCGCCAGAGCGGATTGCCGGAGTTCCGGCTCGCGGACCTTCTAGCGCACGCGCCGCTCGTCCAGATGGCGCGAGACGATGCGCGGCTGGTGCTGCACCGCGATCCCGAGCTCACGAGTCCGCGCGGCCAGGCCTTGCGCACCCTGCTCTACCTCTTCGAGCGCGACGCCGCGGCGCGCTATCTGCGGTCGGGCTGAGTCCCCTCGCCCTTACTTCGCGGGCTTGCGGCGGTCGGGCGGCGCAACGATGCCCCCGGAGACCACGAGCTTGATGCCCTCTTCGACCGTCATGCCGAGCGACCGCACGTCCTTGCGGGGAACGTAGATCAGATAGCCCGATGTCGGGTTGGGCGTGGTCGGCACGTAGACGCCGATGCTGTCGGGCGGGTTCAGATCCCTGAGCTCGCCTTCGGGCGGGACGGTGACGAACGCCACCGTCCACACGTCGCGCCGCGGCCATTCCACCAGCACCACTTCGCGGAAGGTGGTGGATTGCTTCGAAAGCACGGTCTCGAAGATCTGCTTGGTGGCGCTGTAGAGGCCGCGCACCACGGGCATGCGTTCGAGGATACGCTCGCTCGCGCGCACCAGCACACGGCCGAGGTAGCCCGCGGTGAGCGCGCCGACGAGCGTGAGGCCGATCACCAGCACCACCAGCCCGACGCCCGGGACATAGAACGGCAGATATGTGGACGGGTTGTATTCCGCGGGCAGCACCGCGCTCACCGCGCTGTCGACGGTGCGCACGAAGGACCAGGCGAGATAGAGGGTCAGCGCGGTCGGGCCGGTGACCAGGATGCCCGCGATGAAATACGTCCGAAAATGCTCGCGCAGACGGAAGCGAGAAGGATCACGCGCCATTGGTGTTACGCCACCAGGAATTCTTGCAGCGCCATCAGCGTCTCCCGCGGTGCCTCCTCCGGGAGGAAGTGGCCGCAGGGCAATGCGCGGCCGCGGACGTCGCTGGCCTTCTCCCGCCAGAGCGCAAGAGCATCGAACATCTTTCCAACCACGCCCTCGGCGCCCCAGAGCACCAGCAGCGGACAGGTCACGCGCTTCCCCGCGTCGGAGCGGTCGTGCTCGAGATCGATGGTGGCGGCGGCGCGGTAATCCTCGCAGGTGGCGACGATGCCGGCGGGATCACGGAAGCAGCGGCGATATTCCGCCAGCGCGTCGTCCGTGAACACGCCGGGTTTGCGGCTCCAGTGTCCGAGCAGACGCTCGAGCCAATAGTCGGGATCAGCGCCGATCATGCGCTCCGGCAGGTCGTGCGGTTGGATTAGAAAGAACCAGCGGAAATAGGCGGTGGCGAAGGCCTTGTCGGCGCGGGCATACATGCTGGCGGTGGGGCCGATATCGAGCACGGCGGCGCGCTCGACGGCATCGGGATGGTCGAGGCAGAGGCGATGCAGCACCCGGCCGCCGCGGTCGTGACCCACGGCCTGGAAGCGCATGAAGCCAAGCGCGCGCATCACGTCAATTTGATCCTGCGCCATGGCCCGCTTCGAGTACTGGAGGTGTTCACCATCGGGCGCGGGCTTTCCGGAATCGCCATACCCGCGCAAATCCGGCAGCACAACAGTGAAGCGCTCCGCGAGCTTCGGAGCAATCTTGTGCCACATGACATGCGTTTGCGGATAGCCGTGGAGGAGAAGAAGCGGCCGGCCGTTTCCTCCGACGGTGACATGAATTTCAGCACCGGTCGCCGTCTTGACTTCGGAAGATGCGAAACCCTCTAACATCGGACGCGTGGAGAACCTCTCTTGGACGACAGGGTGACCTTTGACGTGAGACCGGCGGCGGGTCGGCGCCGGACGCACTCTAGTGAGGAACGGGGTCGCTCGCCAGCATCGATGGCGCGCCCGGGATTGCTCGGTCTTTCCACCGCCGTGCCGCCCTACATCATGGGCCAGCGCGACGTCGCGGCGCGGGTCCGGGCGATGTTCGCCGATGCCGGCGCCGAGCTGGTCGAGCGCCTGATGCCGGTCTACGGCAACGCCGGCGTCGAGCGGCGTCATGCCTGCGTTCCTATCCACTGGCACGACAGCTTGCATGGCTGGCGAGAGCGCAGCGAGATCTATCTCGAAAATGCGGTGGCGCTGCTCGAGCGCGCGGCCGTCGATTGTCTCGCGGAGGTCGGCCTTCCTGCGCGCGACGTCGACGCGGTCGTCGTCGTCTCCACCTCAGGGATCGCGACGCCGAGCCTCGACGCGGTGCTGATCAATCGATTGGAGCTGCGCCCGGACGTGACGCGCCTGCCGATCTTCGGCCTGGGTTGCGCCGGCGGAGTGCTGGGCCTGTCACGCGCCGCCGATCTCGCGCGCCTCGACCCCGATGCGAACGTGCTCTTCCTCGTGGTCGAGCTCTGCTCGCTGTGCTTCCGCGGCAACGACAAGACCAAGTCCAATTTCGTCTCGACCGCGCTGTTTGGCGACGGCGCCGCGGCCGCGCTCGTCTCCGGTCGGGGCGACGGTGTCGTGCTCGGGCCTTCGGGCCAGCACACCTGGTACGACACGCTCGACATCATGGGCTGGGACATCGAGGACGACGGCTTGCAGGTACGGCTGTCGCGGGACATCCCGAGCCTGGTGCGGGCGCGGATGCGCGAGGTGACGACGGAATTCCTCGGCCGTCACTGCCTCGATCTGACGGGTATCCGGCATTTCGTTTGCCACCCCGGCGGCATGAAGGTACTGGCCGCGCTCGAGGACGCCTTCGGCATTGCCGACGGCACGCTTGCCGCAGGTCGCGAGGTCCTGCGGGACTACGGCAACATGTCCGCGGCCACGGTATTGTTCGTGCTCGACCGGATGCTGAAGACCGGCGCTTCCGGCCCGATGCTGATGACCGCGATGGGCCCCGGCTTCACCGCGGCTTTTCAAATGATCGAGCCTGCGTGAACGCGCTCGCCGCCGGCGTGGTGGTGTTGGTGGCGCTCGAGCGGCTGGCCGAGCTCTGGCACGCCCAGCGGAACACACGCGCCCTCCTGGCAGACGGCGGTATCGAGGTCGGCCGCGGGCACTATCCGCTCATGGTGGCGCTGCACGCCGCATGGCTGCTCGAGATCCTGTTGACCGTGCCGGCCGAGGCCGCCGTCTCGATTCCGCTCCTGGCTGTGTTCGCGGCCCTGCAAGGCTTTCGCGTCTGGGTGCTCATGAGCCTCGGGCGATTTTGGACCACGCGGGTCATCACGGTGCCGGGCGCACCTTTGGTGCGGCGCGGCCCCTATCGCTTCCTGCGCCACCCGAACTACGTCGTCGTAGCCGCGGAGATCGCAGTGCTGCCCCTCGCCTTCGGTGCCTGGGCCGTGGCAGCGGTGTTCTCCGCCCTCAACGCCGGTCTGCTGGCCTGGCGGATCTCCTTGGAAGACCAAGCGCTTGCGCCCCGGCGCCAAGCCTCGCACACCATCCCTTAACCAGTCTCCGCTAGGCTCCGGCGGTCTTTTTCCTGCGTCCGGACCCGCACGCCCGCGCTCATGCCCGCCCCGTCCCACCCGCTGCCCCAAGGCGCCGCCGCGATCGATCCCGCGGTCGCCCGCGGCATCCGCCAAGCGAGCGCCGCCACGTCCGTGGATTTCGGTTTCCTGGTCTCGGCCGCGACGCAAGAGAGCGGCCTTCAAGCCGACGCCAAGTCCCGCGCGGGAACCGCGACCGGCCTGTTCCAATTCATCGAGGGCACCTGGCTGCAGATGGTGCAGCGCTTCGGCGCGAAGTACGGCATCGGCGATCTCGCCCAGCAAGTGTCGCTCGACAGCGCCGGCCGCGCTCACGTAGCCGACCCGGCGACGCGCCAGCAGATCCTCGGCCTCCGCACCGACCCGCGGCTCTCCGCGGCCTTCGCCGCCGAATACACGAAAGAGAACAAGACCGAGGTCGAGCGAGCGCTCGGCCGGCCCGTCGGCAACACCGATCTCTACATGGCGCATTTCCTCGGGGCTGGCGGCGCGACGGAGTTCCTGAAGGCGATGCGCAGCAACGCCGGGGCCATCGCAGCGGACCTGCTGCCGGATGCCGCCGCCGCGAACCACGCGGTGTTCTACGACAACCGCACCGGCGCGCCCCGCACGGTCGCCGAGATCTATCAGGGCTTCGCCGACAAGTTCACGAAGAGGGCGCATGCGCTCGACGCGACGGCTCTCGTGGCCGATACTGCCGAGCCAGCCGCCGCCAGCGCCACGAAACCCGCCGCCGGCGGTTTCGCGACCCTGCTCGGCCGCATCGGCACCGTGGGTGCGATCCTGAATCAGCCCATGCGCCCGATCCTCGACGCGCTCGCAGCCTCGGCGCTGAAGCTGCTGGGCAACCGGTCGAGCGTGAGCTCGGCCGCGACGGCCCACCGTCACCGCGACACCGACGAAATCTGATCCCCCGCCGTTGACCGCGCGCGTCCGCGCGCCCTATTGTCCGCGCCGTCTCGAGGCCGAGGGCATAATCGTGCCCCGTGCGGTCGCGCGAGCCCGTAGCTCAGACGGTAGAGCAACTGACTTTTAATCAGTAGGTCCCGGGTTCGAGTCCCGGCGGGCTCACCACAAAATCAATAACTTACGAGAGAAACCGATAATCGTTTGTATCTATGTCAGCGCCGTGTCAGCACCCTCATTGGGGCAACAGCAGCTCATGCAGGACAAGACAGAAAAAGCGCCGTCCGAATCGCCTGGCGATCCTTCTCCTAGCAATCTCGAGGCGACGCGCATCAACACCGAAGTCATCCCACCGCTATGGCAAGCCACAGACAACACGGCGTTTGAAATAGCAGAGCAGCATCGCAGAAGATCTCGTGCCACGATGCTGGCGTCAGCAACAGGCGACGTGCCGTTGCCACTTCGGGAGGCCGCTCGGACGGACGCCGCCGCTGCTTCTGCCGTCGTATCTCAGACCCTCGCGCCGATCAGCACTCAGGTAACTGCGTTCGTGCTACCTCCGAATTGGTCGGCGGAACGCGACGAGGTTCTTCGGCGCGTGGCCGAGCTGGAAACGGCCCTGAGGCAGATCGCGCCTCTCGTGGACGCGATTGCCACCCGCCCCAAGCGCGGCGAGATCGGCGACAACAACCCTCCCGAGCCCATCGATGCCGCAGGAGTGCAACCGGACGATGTCAAAGAGGCCCTCGTCACTGTCGAGGTACTCCGAGACGAGCTGACCGCGGAGCGCCCGAGATTCGCAGTGATCCGGCTGTGTGGCGCGTCTTGGAGCGCTTCGGCGTCGGAATCCGAGCGCTGGCCCGGTGGCTACCGCAGAAGGGCGATCTCTTCGTCGACGCTCTGGTGAAGTCCGCAGGCGAGAGCATCGGCAAGAATCTCGCCAGGACTGCAACGCTCTTGGCGGTGCTGGCGGTCGCTGGAGCTGAGACGAGCGGGATCGCCGAGAAGATTCGCGATTGGCTTCAATCCTTGCATCTGCCGTTCTGAAAGAGAGCCCACGGCGAGGCCCAATTTCCCGGACTTCGCCGCCGTCTCCGCTGAGCTCGAGGCAATCCCGAATTGCAAGGTGGTGCGCGGCGGGCCAAGTCATCCGGCAGAGCCGGTCGGCTGGGAGATCAGAGACGAGATAGGTACCACCGAGGGGCATGCGCTATTGAAGGTTGGCGCCGCGAACGAGTCGAGAGGGCGCACCGGGAGCCGGGTCTCTCGGAAGGACCGGCTCCCACTTTCATCAAGGGCGGTGTGCGCGTAAGCTTTGCCGTCCATCGCGGGAGGAGCAAAGTGAGCAATCTACCCAGGCATCGAACCAGCCTCTGTCTCCCACTGTTCGCCGCCATTGCCCTGGCCGCGGCGGCACCCGGTCTTCTAATCGCCGGGCCTGCGTGCGCCGCCGAGACCGCGATCGTCGAGACACCACAGCCCGATCTCATCAAGCGCCTCCCCGCGCCGATCGCGGCCGCGAAGAAGATGACGGTCGCGGTCGCCGTCGGGTCGCCGCCCGACGACTTCAGGAACGAGGCCGGGCAGATCGACGGCTGGGAAATCGATATTCTCCGCACCGCGGCTCAGGCCCTCGGCCTGGAGCTCGATCTGCGGCCGACCACCTTCGATACGCTGATCCCCGGCCTGCAGGCGAAGCGCTTCGATGCCGCCGTGGGGCAGATGGGCGTGACGGAGATCCGCGAGAAAGTGGTGGACATGATCGGCACGCTGAAGGGCAACGAGCTGTTCGCCGCGCTCTCCGACAGCGACATCAAGGTCAACAGCCTCGACGACATCTGCGGGCGTACGGTCGCGACCACGCGCGGCTCGCGTGAAGTCGAATTCGCGACCGCGCATCAGCCCAGGTGCACGGAGCTTGGCAAGGAGCCGATCAACATCCTCACATTCAGTGACGGCACCTCGGCGGCCGACAGCCTGATAAGCAAACGCTCCGACCTCTTCTGGATCGGCTCGACCGCCGTCAGCTATTTCGTCGCGCAGTCGAAGGGTCGGACGAAGGTGGTCGGAAGCTATACCGATCTCAGCTACATCGGCATCGCGATGCCGAAGGGTTCCGAACTTGCTCCTGTCCTTGCGGCGGCGGTGCAGCACCTGATCGATGATGGGACCTACCAGAAAATCGTGCAGAAATGGGGCCTGGAGGCCGGCACGATCAAGACGGCGCCGTTGAACCCGACGGGTACACCGACCTGACGGCTCGTCCGGAGTGGCCGATGTCGGATGTGGCTGACCGGGTCCCGCCGGAGAAGGTCGTTCCGCTACCGCATGCCGGGACCTGGATCGCCGCGGTTCTCGTACTGCTCATCGTGGCGGGATGCCTGTACAGCGTCGTCACCAACCCCGCGTTCGAATGGCCGGTCGTCGCGGAGTACATGTTCAACGGACAGATCCTCACGGGGCTTGGCCGCACGTTTGAGCTGACGATTGCCGCGATGGCGATCGGCCTCGTGCTCGGCACCATGCTCGCGCTGATGCGGCTGTCGAAGAACCTACTGCTCTCGACGATCAGTTGGATCTACATCTGGTTCTTCCGCAGCGTGCCCGTGCTGGTGCAGCTCATCTTCTGGTACAATTTCGGCGCCCTCTATTCCACCATTTCGCTGCGCATACCATTCGGCGCCGCGCTGTTCAGCGCCGATACGAACACACTGATAACGCCGATGTTCGCGGCCCTGGCGGGGCTGGGCCTCAGCCAGGCGGCTTATACGGCGGAGGTGATCCGCGCCGGGATACTATCGGTCCATGCCGGCCAGAACCGGGCGGCGATGGCGCTGGGGATGCGGCGCGTGATGATCTACCGCCGGATCATCCTGCCGCAGGCGATGAAGGTCATCATCCCACCGGTCGGCAACGAAGTGATTTCCATGGTCAAGAATACATCGCTGGTGAGCGTTCTTGCGCTCGCCGAACTCTTGTACACCACGCAGCTCATCTACTCGCGCACTTACCAGACGATTCCGCTGCTGATCGTCGCCTCGCTCTGGTACCTGATCATCGTGTCGCTGCTGTCGGTCGGGCAGTATTTCCTCGAACACAAATTCAGGCCGCGCTGATGAATGGCGGCCCGATCCGCAACATGCTGGAGATCCGCGGGCTGCGGAAGAAATTCGGCAACCGCGAAGTCCTGCGCGGGATCGACCTGAGCGTTCCCAATGGCAGCGTGCTCTGCGTCATCGGACCGTCCGGCTCCGGCAAGAGCACGCTCCTGTCCTGCATCAACCATCTGGAACCCTTCGATGGCGGGCGGCTATGGGTCGGCGGTCAACTGGTGGGCTACCGAGAGCACAAGGGCCGGCTCTACGAGCTGCCGGAACGCGAGATCGCCCGCATGCGCCAGAACATCGGCATGGTGTTCCAGCAGTTCAATCTGTTTCCGCATATGACGGCATTGCAGAACATCATCGAGGCGCCGATCAGGGTGAAGCGAGTCCGCGCCGACGTGGCGCGCAAGCGCGCGCTCGAACTGCTGGATCGCGTCGGCCTCGGCGACAAGCCCGCGCGCTACCCGGCGCAGCTTTCGGGCGGAGAACAGCAGCGGGTCGCGATCGCCAGGGCGCTCGCCATGGAGCCCGAACTGATGCTGTTCGATGAGCCGACCTCGGCACTGGATGCCGAGCTGGTCGGCGAGGTACTCGCCGTCATGAAGGATCTGGCTCGGTCGGGCATGACGATGGTAGTCGTGACTCACGAGCTGGGATTCGCGCGCGAGGTCGCGGATAATCTGGCCTTCATGGACGCGGGCCGGATCGTCGAGCAGGGCGATCCCCGCGGACTGCTGAGCGCTCCGGCGGAAAGGCGAACGCGCGATTTCCTGTCCAAGGTCATTTCCGCCGCATGACGGCGCGGGGCGGCCCGCGCCATGGAGAAGAACATGTTTCGCAGACTGAAGCCGGTGACGAACGACATAACCATCTATCTCGACGACCGGCCGATTACCGTCGCCGCCGGCGATACCGTCGCCGCGGCGCTGCTGGCCGCCGGGGTCACGGATTTCCGGTCGTCCGCGGTCATCGGTGAATCGCGTGAGCCCCACTGCATGATCGGCAACTGCTATGAGTGCCTGGTGGAGATCGACGACCTGCCCGACCGGCAGGCGTGCCTCGTGCCGGTCGCCGCGGGCATGCGCGTGCGCCGCCAGGTACAGGGGCCGCGGGCGTGAGCGACGAGCGGCATGAACTCGCGATCATCGGCGCGGGGCCGGCCGGCATGGCTGCTGCAATCACCGCCGCGGAGCTTGGGCTGGACACCGTCCTGCTCGATGAGCAGGGCGTTCCCGGCGGGCAGATCTACCGCAATATCGAAGCGCTCGACCGCGACGGCAGCATCGGCAGCCTCGGCGAGGATTATCGGCGCGGCGTCGATCTGGCGCGGGAGCTTCGCGCGAGCCGCGCGAGCTATCGGCCGTGGAGCACGGTGTGGCAGGCGGCGCCGGACGGCCGCATCGGCGTCACCTCGGCGCAGGGAGCGCGCATGGTGCGCGCGCAACGCATCCTGCTGGCGACTGGGGCGCAGGAGCGGCCGGTGCCCGTCCCCGGCTGGACCAGGCGCGGCGTCATGACGGTCGGCGCGGCACAGACGCTGCTGAAGGCCTCACAGCTTGTTCCCGATGTGCCGGTCGTGCTCGCGGGCTCCGGACCGCTGATCTACCTGGTGGCGATTCAGTTGGCGCGCGCGGGATGCACGATCGCGTCGATCCTCATCAGCACACCCGGCAGTCGCATCGCCGGCGCGTTGACCGAACTGCCGCGGGCCTTGCTGGCCGGACGCGCTCTGGTGAAGGGGATCGGTTGGATCAACGAGGTGCGCCGGCTCGGCATACCCACGACTAGCGGGGTCGCGCATCTGCGCATCGAAGGCGCCGAGCAGGCCGAGGCGGTGTCGTACGACGCCGACCGCAAACGGCAACGCGTTGCCGCGGGGCTCGTGCTGCTGCATGAGGGCATCATTCCGAACGTGCAGCTCAGCCTCGCCGCCCGTTGCCGTCACGTCTGGGATGAATCGCAGGTGTGCTGGCGGCCGGATACGGATCAATGGGGCGCGACCTCGCAGGAGCGTATGGCGGTCGTCGGCGACGGCGCCGGCATACACGGAGCACAGGCGGCCGAACCGCTGGGGCGGCTTGCGGCACTGGATGCGGCCTTCCGGCTCGGCCGTATCGACCGCGCGGAGCGTGACCGCCGCGCCGCCGCGGAACGCGCCGAGCTTGTCCGCCACGACCGGATTCGTCCGCTCCTCGATCGGCTGTTTCAGCCGATGCCGGGCATGCTGCTGCCGGACGATCCGGACACCATCGTCTGCCGCTGTGAGGACGTGACGCTCGGCGCGTTGCGCGATGCCGTGAAGCTGGGCGGGAACGACCCGAACCGGGCGAAGCTGCTGACGCGCTGCGGCATGGGGCCGTGCCAGGGCCGCATGTGCGGCCCCACGGTCGCGGCGGTGATTGCGCATGAAACCGGGAGCAGCATGCAGGAGGTCGGCACCTATCGCATCCGCGTTCCGGTGCGGCCGGTTCCGCTGACCGCGCTGGCCGAACTGGTCGGCGACGATGCGGGACTGCCGAGCGCTGAGGCGACGCTATGAGTGGCATGCGCGCCGGCAGCGACGCCATCGTCATCGGCGGCGGCCTGCACGGAACCTGCACCGCCATTCACCTGGCGCTGAAAGGTCTGCGCCCCCTCGTCATCGAGAAGAATACAGTCGGCCGACACGCCTCGAGCGTGAATGCCGGAGGCGTGCGCCAGTTGCGGCGGCATCCGGCGGAAATCCCGCTTTCGGTCGCCGCCATGGACCGGTGGTTCAAGCTGGGCGAATTGCTGGGGACATACGCGCCGATGTGCGAGTTCGTCGGCAACGTCGGACAGATCGCGGTTGCCGAAACCGGCGACGACATGCGCCCGTTGCAGGCGCGCGTGGCCGAACTGCACCGGCTGGGATGGACGCACGAGGAGCTGATCGATCGGTCGGAGCTGCGCCGCCTCGCGCCGGCGCTGTCGGAGCATTGCATCGGCGGCCTGATCTGCCGCCGCGATGGGTTTGCGACACCGTATCTCACCATGCAGGCGTTCCGGTTGCGGGCGGTCGAACTCGGCGTCCGCTTTCAGGAACAGACTCGCGTCGTCGCACTGGAACACGGGGCGCGCTGGAACGTGAAGACCAGCAATGGCACGTTCGAAAGCGACGTGCTGGTGAACTGCGGCGGCGCGTGGGGCTGGCAGGCGGCCGAAATGGTGGGCGAGATATTGCCGCGCGGCTATTTCGCGCCCAGCATGATGGTGACGACGCGGATGCCGCATTTCCTCGATCCCGTCGTCATCGGCACCGGCCGCAAATTGTCGTTCAAGCAGACCGACACCGGCACCGTCGTCATCGGCGGCGGCATCATGGGCATTCCGCATCTCGATCAGGATATCGCCGATACGGTGGCGGAGCGGTTGCGCGTCAGTGCGCAGAGCTGCGCGATCCTGTTCCCGATCATGCGGCGCGCGATCATCGTGCGCACCTGGGCCGGACTGGAGGCGCGCATGCCCGACGAGATTCCCGTGATCGGGCCGAGCCAGACGGCGCCGAACATGTGGCACGCGTTCGGTTTCTCCGGGCACGGATTTCAACTCAGCCCGATCGTCGGTTCGCTGCTCGCCGATCTGATCGTGGAGGGGAAAAGTCCGTTGCCGATCGAGGCATTCCGGCCGGGCCGGTTCAACGAGGGCCCGCTTCGCATCGATCCGACCGCGGCATAGCGGAACCTCACGACGATTCCGCGTTCAATACGCTTTGCCGCAAGAACAAAAATTTCGTGATTCACCCACATCAAAAAATCAGATTCGCTTCGATCTTGTCAGTGGATTCGTCTGATGTCCGCACGAGGCATGGAATTAGGGCCCCTTCCGAAGAAGGCGGCCCACCGGATGCATGTGGCCGTCGAAACGATAATCCTGAGGCCAGACTTTGGCCGGGTATCATCGCATTCCTCGAATACGACCCTCATCCTGCGCGGGCTCCTTCAGTAAGTATAACCGGCCTTTTCCATGTATTTGCGGGCGAGATCGAGGTCGTAGGCGATCGGCTTCAGCAGATCATGGTCGTATTCCGGCGCCGTCCAGGCCATCGGCACCGTGCCGGGCTCGCCATAACCGCCGGCGATTTCCTTGACGATCTGGTCGCGCGGCATGGCGTGGCTGATGGCCTGGCGAATATAGGCGGCGGCCTCTGCCGCCCGCGACGGATCGCTTTTGCCGAGCGGGGTTTCGGTGCCCACGCCGAACACCGGGTGCTTGAGGTTGTAGCAGACGTGCTGCCACTTGTAGGAATCGAAGGTCACCACCTTGCCCCAGCTCGCATCGATCGTGCTGACGACGGGGCCGATATCGTACATCGGGTCGTGCGCGTCGATCTCGCCGGCCTTCAGCGCGCTCAGCGCCGCATCGGTGCCGTTGATGTTGACGACATAGAACGTCTTGACGTTGCCGGTATGCGGCTTCCAGTAGGCCTCGTTGCGCGTGTAGCCATAGGCCTTGCGTGACGGGTCGAAGCCGGTGGGGATCCACGGCCCGGTGCCGACGGCACCGTGGGCGGTGAAGCTTTTGCCGTCCGAGGTCTTGACGGTGTAGCTGCCGAGCCAGGTGCTGGCGGGGTGGCTGCGCAACGCTTCCGGCTTGATATCCTTGTAGGCGTGCTCAGGCATGATTGCGAAGGCGCCGAGCACGCTGTTGAGGAAATCGATGCTGTAGGCGGGCAGATCGACGGTGATCTCGTACTTGCCGGTGACCTTGTAGGCGCTCGGGTCGCCGAATACCCGCGCGCAGGTGGCCTGCAACTGCGAGCCATAGGCCTTGTTCAACATGGTGTCCCAGGTGAACTTGACGTCGGCTGCGGTGAATTCCTCACCCGAATGCCACTTCACCCCCTGGCGCAGCGTCACCACCCAATGCTTGCCGTCGTCGGACATGCTGTGGCCGGTGGCGAGCGCGGGGATGAGCGTCTTGTCCTGCCAGCTGCGGTATTCGTAGAGACGGTTGTAGGCGGGGCCGAAGATGTTCGATTCTTGGTAGCCGATCGTGTACATCGGAACCAGCGAGCTCGGCGGCGGCCAGGAGGCGAAAGCCGCCGTGGCATCGGCCCCGGCGCCTTCGATCGTCCAATGCTCGGGCTGCGGGTAGAAGATGGGAACGTAGGTGGTGGCGTCGAAGCCGGTGAGCTTTGGGTTCACCGCGATCACGTCCTGCGGATAGAACAGGATCGTCATCGGCTGGATATCGTACCAGCGCTTTTCGAAGTCGTGGTAGGCCTTCAGCCGGTCAGCGTCGTGCAGGTTGTTGGCGACGGCGAGCAGCGAGCGGTCGATCTCCTTGTCGTCGACGTAATAAAAGTTCTGGCCGTTGGGCGGCATTTCCGAGCTGCCGAACAGCGAGTACGGCGACGGTTTGATCGACACGTACAAATAGCGCTCCAGATAGCAGTCCCAGCCGCCATCGACGTGGGTCTTGCCGTCGCCACGCGCCCGCCGCGGCGCGATGACCGTGAACGGCACGAAGCTGGACACCACATCGATGCCGATGCGCGACATCTGCGCCGCCGCCAACGTGCCCCACACCATTCGCGCCGGCTGGTTGTTGGGGATCATCATGTAGAGCTTGAAAAATGGCGTCGCTGCCTTGCCAGGCCCCGCGACGGCGGTGAGCGCGGTGGCGAGCGAGGCCTGCAGAACGGTGCGCCGGCTTGCCGTGAGTTTCGGAGAAGATTCCGTGCTCATAGGTGAACTCCCTTTCGATCATGCTGGGTTGTGGCAGGCGGCCTGGGTGTTCGGGCCCATCCGTTGCAGTACCGGATCCTGCTCGCGGCAGATCGGCAGAGCGGCGGCGCAGCGGGGGTGAAAGGGGCATCCGGTCGGGCGGTTCATCGCGCTCGGCACCTCGCCGCGCAGATGCACGCGCTGGTCGACGGCGCCGGGGCTCGGCACCGGAATGGCGCTGATGAGCGCAGCGGTATAGTGATGCCGCGGCCATGCGAAGATCTCATCGACGGAGCCGATCTCGACGATGCGGCCGAGATACATCACCGCCACATGGGTGGAGATGAACCGGACTGAGCTCAGATCGTGGGAGATATACATATAAGCCACGCCGAGCCGATCCTGCAGCGAGGCCAGCAGGTTCAGGATCTGCGCCCGCACCGAAATGTCCAGCGACGACACCGGCTCGTCCAGCAGCACCACGTCCGGCTCCACCGCTAGGGCGCGGGCGATGCCGACCCGCTGGCGCTGGCCGCCGCTGAACTCGTGCGGATAGCGCACGCCATTATGCGGATCCAGTCCCACGGTCTCCAACAGGGTGGCGATGCGGCCGTCCCAGTCGCGCGCGTGCTGCGGCGCGTGCACCCGAAACGGTTCGCGCAGGGCCTCGTTGATGGTCCAGCGCGGGTTCAGCGACAGGTACGGATCCTGGAACACGTACTGCATCCGCCGGCGCACGGCTAGCATGGCAGCGCGGTCGGCCCCAGCCAGGATCGGGCGGACATCCTGCCCGTCGAGGCGGATCTCGCCGGCATCGGCGCGCACGAGATCGAGGATGCTGCGCGCGGTGGTGGTCTTGCCGCAACCGCTCTCGCCGACGAGGCCGAGGGTCTGGCTCGCCTGCAGCACGAAGGAGACGTCGTCCACAGCGTGCACGATGCGGGTCTGGCGCCGCCCGATCAGGCCGCGTTTGACGGCGGGGTAGTGCTTGCGCAGTCCACGAACATCGAGCAGCGGGGTCATGGCGCGGCCTCGCCAGGCGAGCCACGGCGCAGGCAGCTGACGGTGTGGCCGGGGGCCAGCAGATGCTCGCGCGGCATCACCCGGCGGCACTCGGGCGCCGCTTCCGGGCAGCGGTCATGAAAGCGGCAGCCAGGCGGGGCGTGCAGCAGATCCGGCGGCCGTCCGGCGATGCTTGGCAGCACCCGCCGGGCGCCGCTGTAGCTGTGGTCGATCCGCGGCACGCTTTCCAGCAACGCCAGAGTGTAGGGGTGCTGGGGCGCGTTGAAGATCGTGGCAGCGTCAGCGGTTTCGCAGACGCGGCCGGCGTACATCACGGTGATGCGGTCGGCCATGCGGGCGACCACGCCCATGTCGTGCGTCACCAGCACCATCGACATCGCGAGCCGCTGGCGCAGCCCGGCCAGCAGATCCAGGATCTGCGCTTGGATGGTGACGTCGAGCGCCGTCGTCGGCTCGTCCGCCAGCAGCAGCGCCGGTTCGCATAGCAAGGCCCGGGCGATGCCGACGCGCTGCTTCATGCCGCCGCTCAGTTCGTGCGGATATTGCCGCAGCCGCGCCGTCGGATCGCTGATGCCCACCAGCTCTAGCAGCAAGGCCGCCCGCGCGCGCGCGGCCTTACTTGAGACTCCGGTGTGCCATCGCAGGATCTCGGTCAGCTGCTGGCCGATGCTGAGGATCGGATTGAGCGAGGTGGCCGGATTCTGAAAAATCATCGCCATCCGCCGTCCGCGGATCTGCGCCAGCCGCTTGTCGGATTGCCGCAGCAGGTCTTCGCCCTCGAGCAGCACGCGGCCGGCCACGATCCGCGCCGGCGGCGGTGCCAGGCGCAGCAACGTCAGGCAGGAGACGGTCTTGCCGCTGCCGGATTCGCCGACGATGCCCAGCGTCTGCCCGGGGCCGACCTGGAAATCGACGCCATCGACCGCCCGCACCACGCCGTCGCGCGTGTGGAAATGCACCTTGAGCCCCTCGACAGCCAGCAGCGGCGCCGCTTGCCTCACCGTCGGGGGCGGGGGTTCAGGTTCGGACACGCGGGTTGACCGCATCGGTCAGGCCATCCGCAAGGAGATTGAAGCCGAGTACGGTCACGAAGATCGCGGCACCGGGCACCAGGCAGGCCCAGGGCGCCACCTTCAGGGCTTGGTAGTTGAAGAACAGCATCTGTCCCCAGGAGATCGATTTCGGATCGCCAAAGCCGAGAAAGCTCACCATCGCCTCGGCCAGGATGGCGCCGCCGATGCCCAGCGCCACCAGCACGATCAGCGGCGGCAGGGCGTTGGGCAGGATGTGGCGAAACAGGATCTCACGCCGCGTGGTGCCGATGCAGCGCGCCGCCTCGACGAACTCTGCATGGCGCAGCCGCAGGAATTCGGCCCGCGTCATGCGCGCGATCGGGGGCCAGGAGAACAGGCCCAGCAGCAGGATGATGGTCATCAGGTTGAGGTTGGGAATGCGCTCCAGCGGTGTGCCCACCACGATGATGCCGAACAGCCGCACCACCGCCAGGATCACCACGAAAACCGGCACGATCATGAAGAACTCGGTGCCGCGCATCAGCGCCTCGTCGGCGAAGCCGCCGATGTAGCCGGCGACACCGCCGACGAGCACGCCGATGATGGATGCGATGACCATCGCCCCCAGCCCGACCGCCAGTGCCGTGGGGGCGCCGTAGATACCGCGGCTGAGCACGTCGTAGCCGTTCTGGTCGGTGCCGAGCCAGTTGCGCGCGCTGGGGGCTGCGTGTGCGGCGCCGCGCAGCATGGCGGACTGGTCGTTGGGATCGTACGGCGTGAGAAATGGCCCGATGATCGCCGTCAGCACCACCAGGGCGACCAGGAAAAGGCCGATCATGCCGGCGCGGTTGCGGCGGAAACGATGCCGGGATTGCCGCCAGACGCCGGAGGGCGGGTGCCGAAGCGGTGTGGTTTCGGCCAAGGCCGCGGGGGTGAGTTCAGCGTTCATCTCAGGCCAGCCGGATGCGCGGATCGATCGCCACATAGGCGATGTCGGTGAGCAAAGTGGCCAGCACGAGCATGACGGTGATGATCATCGTCTCCCCCATGATCACCGGATAATCCAGTTGCTGGATGGCGGAGATGTAGAGCGCGCCCAGGCCGGGCCAGGTGAAGACCGTTTCGGTGACCGGTGCGGTGCCGAGCATCAGGCCGAACAGCGTGCCGAGATAGGTCAGTTGCGGGATGAAGGCGTTGCGCAGGGCATGGTGCAGCACCACGCGCCGCGCTGGCAGGCCGGAGGCCCAGGCGGCGGTGATGTAGTCCAGCCGCAGCACGTCCACCAGCGAGGATCGCATCAGCAGCGTCAGGGTTGCGGTGTTGAACACCGTCAGCATCGCCACCGGCAGCACCATGTGCCACAGCCCGTCGATGACGATGCTGCCCATGACCAGGTTGCGGGTGGAATAGGCACCGTAGGACGGCAGCACCCCGAGCCAGTAGGAAAAGATCAGGATCAACAGGATGCCGACCAGAAAGCCCGGCAGCGAATGGCCGAGCATGGCCGAGGAGACGATGCTGAAATCCGCCCAGCCATGCTGCTTCATCGCCGCCACCACGCCGGCCGCCGTAGCGATCAGCGAGGACAGCAGGATCGCTGGTACCTGAAGTTTCAGCGTCTCCAGCCCCCACACCTGGAGCAGATCGGCGACCGGCTGATTGTAAATGATGCTGGTGCCGAAATCGAAGTGCAGGATCGCCCACAGCCACGACCAGTAGCGGTCGATAAAGCTGCCGTCGAGGCCGTAGAACTTGCTGAGCGCGGTGACCATCTCGTCTGACATGCCCGGCGTTTCCGCCAGCAGGATCTGGATCGGGTTGCCGATGGCGTTGATCAGCGCGAACAGAATGAAGCTGACGCCCAGGATCAGCACGGCGGAAAATGCCAGGCGGCGCAGGATGAAGCGTAAAGCGCCCATTTACGTCGCCCTATGAGACATGGTCATCCGGACCCCTTTGGCACACGCGGTGCGGATGTCGTCTTCCCCCAGAACGCCAAGCATCGAAATCAGGCGGACCGCATAGTCCGCCCAGCCATTGCGGTTGATGGCGGCGACCATGCGGAGCGGCAGGCCGAACGACGCGAGCAGCTCATGACGGCGCTCATCACGTCGGTCCCCATGCGCGCCCTCGCCTCGTTTGACAGATCACGCTAGACGTTGAAGACAAGAACGTCGAATTCTTAATTAAGCGAACTGTATTCCAGGAGGTTATGCCAGGCGACGCCATCTTAGTCTGCGCCGAGCCAGCGCGCGGCGCTCGCCGGCGAATAGGCACCGGCGAACAAGCGCGGATCGCTCACCCCTGCCCGGTCAGCGTCTCCCGCGACAGCGCCCCGAGTTGCGGCAGGATGTCGTTCTCCGCTGCAAAGTCGCGGCCGTAGAGCGCTGACATGATCCGAACGCCGCTCTCATGCAGCGGCGCCGGCACGCCTGCGAGCGCCGCCAGCTGAACCGTCGGCACCAGGCCGAACGGCACGTCCTCGGTGACATAGCGGCTGTCGAGCGTGGCGGGACCGTTCATGACGAGCGGACGTTGCGCCAGCGCTTTCGCCATCTCGACGAGCGAGCCCAGCGGCACGTTGAACGACAGATGAAAATGCTCGTGGATGGTGCGCACCGCGAGGCCGAAGGCTTGGGCGATCGCCAGACGCTCGGCGTCGAGCGCCTCGATCAGCCGGGCGACTGCGGGCGTGATGTGGTGGTTCTGCCCCCAGGTCTCGCCGAGCTCCATGCGGGTGAGGTTGCACAGCGCAATCGCCAGATGGTTCTGCGGATTGAGATTGCTGAGCGCGATCGCCAGCAGCGCGGAGTGCTGCACGAAACGGTCGCCGAACAACGCACGGCAGACCCCGATGCCCCGGGCGGTCGCTGATTCCGGCAACACGGCGACATCCAGCCGAGCGCGAACGGAGCTGACGGTGACGGCGTCGGGCGCCGTCTGCCGCCCGGTGGTCACGGTCGTGCCGAGAGCGGCGATCGGCGTCGTCACGCCGCGCTTGAGCAGCAGCTTCTCCAGGTACAACGCCGCCAGCGACATGTGGGAGCTGAAAACCAGCACTTGCTCGCTGCGTAGATGCGGCGCCGCGGCGTCGAGCACGCGGCGATGGGCGTAGCCCGGCACCGCCACCACCACCGCCTCCGCACCCGCCAGCGCGTCGGCGCAGCTTGCGGCGATGCGTGGATGAAATCGGCCCGCGACGGCGCCGGTCGCCACCAGCGGCGCCCCCGCGGCGAGTGTCACGGTGCGCTGTCCGGAGGGAGACCACAGGGTCACGTCGTGCCCGTCGCGGCACAGCAAGGCGGCATTCCCATAGGCGATCGCGCCGGCTCCGAGGATGGCAACCCGCATGGGACAATCTCCAGATCTAGTTACGGCGATAACGCGACGGTTCCGCAAAGGATACCGCGATGCCATCTCTCATGATGGTCACGCGGATCGACGGCTCACGCAGTCCGCGAAACATCGAACCTCCTGGAGTGAAAGGCGGAGAAGTGTTCGGGCAATTGTCCGTCAGCCACGAATTGGGCGAAGCGCAGCGCATGCGCCCCGGCAAGCGACACGCCGCTGTGGCAGGTCGCAATGACAGCGTCTTCGTGGCCCGGCACCGTCTGATAGATCGGGAATTCATCCGGGGCGAGAATGCGCAGCGCCCCCCAGGCGCGTACCACCCGCGCATGGGCGAGGCGCGGAAACATCCGCGTTGCCCGGCGTGCGATCGCCTGCATCACGTCCACCGTGGTCGCGGTGTCGTAGCCGACCTCCTCGCGCGAGCTGCCGAGCATGACGGTGCCTTCCTCGGTCTGGCGCACGCCGCTGACGGGATAGTCGAGAAAGGCGGGCAGCCGCTCGGTCACCAGGATCTGGCCGCGCTGGGGGCGTACCGGGAGCTTGAATCCGAGCATGGCACAAAGTCCGAGGTTGCCGAGCCCGGCCGCCAGGACGATGCGTGGGGCACTGTGCACCATTCCCCCGGCGGTGATCGCGAAGCCCCCACCGGAGGCCTGGAGCGCCGATACCGTGCTGTTGGGGCGATAGGCCGCGCCGATCGCCCGATGCAACGCCTTGAGCAGGCGCAGAGGGCTGACATGGCCGTCGTGCGGGCAATACGTGCCGCCGATCACCTCGGGACCCAGGCCTGGCACCATGTTGTCGAGCCGTTCACGATCGACGACCTCGCAGTCGTAGCCTTTGTCGCCCTGCTGCGCGCGCAATTTGTCGATCGTCGCCACACGGTTGGCCAGATCGCGCTCGCTGAGGCAGATATCGAAGCCGCCGGTCTTGCGATAGTTCATGTCAATGCCGGTGCGCTCGATCAGCTCGGTCGAGAACGCCGGCCAAACATCGGCGGAGTACCGCGCCCAATCGGCATAGGCCGGCATGCCCAGCCCTTTGCCCTGTACCCAGACCAATCCGAAATTGCCGCGTGAGGCGCGGAGCGCGACGTCGCCTTCGTCGAGCACAAGCACACGCTTGCCGAGCCGGATCAGACCGTAGGCGATGGCGCTGCCAACCAGGCCGCCGCCGAGAACGATGACATCGGCGTCACGCATGTCCGGTCTCCGCGGTTCGCGGATTCAAGGCCGGGATGGAGGTCATGTCGGCACGTCGTCGCGCAGCAACGCCGCAACCTCACCAAGGGTGAGCGGCTTCAGCGGCGGGCGAACGCGGTAGAAGCCGATTTCGGCGGACGACACGCCGCGGGCAGCGGCGATCGTGGTGGTCACCGACAGGCCGCAGATGCGTCCCTGGCACGGCCCCATGCCGGCGCGGGTGAACGATTTCGCCTGATTGGGTCCGAGGCAGCCGAGATCGACGGCCTCGCGGATCTGCCCGGCGGTGACGCCCTCGCACCGGCACAGCACGACATCGTCGGCCGGCGCCAGGAGGGACGGCGGCGGCGCAAACAGATGATCGAGGAACGGCCGGATCGCGACGTGCGCTGCAAGCTCGCGCCGCCATGCCGCCGCCTGTCGGTCGCGCTCTTGCAGCGGAACCTTGCCAAGTTCGGCCGCGGCGCCGAGTGCCGCCAGCTTTCCCCTTATTTCCGCCGCCCGCGCGCCGAAAATGCCACCGGCGTCACCGGCGACGATGACGCCTCTGGTGTCGGTGCGCCCCCAGTCGTCGAGCCGGGGCCGGAAACAGCGTTGCACCGGATCCCAGTCATGCGTGCAACCGAGCGACATCGTCATGTGCACATGCGGCACCACGCCCTCGTGCAACAATAGCCCGCCGGCCTTCTGTTCGTGCCAGACGCCGCGCTGGCGCCAGCGAACCGACGTCAGCCGCTCGGCGCCAACCGCCTCGACGGCGTCAACCTCGGTGATCCGGGGAATGCCGGCGCGGCGCAGGATGCGAGTGGTGGCGATGCCCTTCTGCAGATAGGGCCAGTTGCGCAGCGCCCCCGGCAGATGCGCCAGCGCCCGCCAGCGGTTGGCGCTGCGACGCGTGTCGATGAAGCCGCCGATGCGGCCGCCGGCTGCGATCACCTGAGCGGCGTAGAGCAGCGGCAACGGCCCGCTGCCGGCGATCCAGACATCCTCGTCGGGCAGCACGCCCCCGGTCTTCAGCAGGATCTGTGCGGCACCAACCGTCATCACCCCCGGCAGCGTCCAGCCGGGGATCGGGACCGCTCGCTCCAGCGCGCCGATGGCGATGACCAGCCGGCGCCAGCCGATCTCTTCGGTCCGGCCGTCGGCATTGGCAAACAGCCGCCCCTCCGGCTCGATCTGCCAGACCTGCCAGCCCGGCAGATAGATCACCCCGCTCGCGCGCAGGGCTGTGGTGAGGCTGGCGCCGCGGCGATAGTCCGCCCCCAGCCCCGCCGCGTGGCCGAGCGCCTCGGCGCGCTCGACATTGCGATAGATCTGCCCGCCCGGCGCCGGCTGGTCGTCGATGAGCAGCACCGACAGGCCGAACCCGGCGGCGGTGGTCGCGGCTGCCAGCCCGGCTGGTCCGGCGCCGATGACGACGATGTCATGGGTCTGCATCACGACAGCCCCCGCACGCCGTGCTGGCGCGCAATCCGCATGCCCTGGCGCACCCTGGTCAGACAGGCCTGCCGGGAGGGTACGCCGTCGATGATCATCAGGCACTCGAAGCACACGCCCATCAGGCAATACGGCGCGCGCTTCTCACCGGTGGCGGGCGAGGTCCGCGTGTAATCGAGCCCGGCGAGCAAGGCGGCGCCGGCCGCGGTCTGGTCGGCGTCAACGCGCAGCCACTGTCCCTCGACTTCGACCTCGACGGTCTCTGCGGATGGGTCAGGCGGATTGTGGAACATCGAAGCGCCTCGGATGGAAGGGGGTGAACGAGTCCGGCAGCGCGCCCGCCACGATCGCCGCCGCCAGATCCGCGGCGTGCGCGGCCGCAAGCGTCACGCCGGAGTGACAGATGGCGACGAAACTGCCGGGGCAGGTTTCGGATTGCATGTAGGCCGGGCAGCCGTCCGGGGTCAGCACGCGCAGACCAGCCCAGACGCGCGCAACCTGCACGCTCGCCAGGCTCGGCAGCACCCGCACCGCCCGGTCGACGAAGCGCGCGGCGCCGCGCGGCGTCGTCGACAGATTGTAGCCGACACGCTCATGCGTCGCGCCGATCTGCACCGTGCCGTCCCCGGTTTGCCGGAACTCGAGCGCCGGCAGCGGCATGAACGGGGCGACCCGCTCGGTGATCATGATCTGGCCGCGCTCGACGACGATCGGGGCCGCCAGCCCGAGCGACCTGGCGAGAACGGGAATGCCGTGCCCGGCGGCCAGCACCAGCTTGCCCGCCTCGAAGCGACCGGCCGGCGTCTGGACGACGAAAACGCCGCGCTCCCAGGACACAACGCGCGCCGGCGCATCCGGGCGGTAGGCGACGCCGAGTCGCTTCAACGCGGCGTGCAACCCGCGCAGCAACAGCAGCGGATTGACATGGCCATCATGCGGGCAGAACGACGCCCCGGTCACTTCGCAGCCAAGCCGCAGTCCGGGCAGCAGGGTTTCGACCCGGGTGCGGTCGATCATCTCGATTTCATGCGTGTCGGTTTGATTGTGCAGGCGCCGAATGGTCCGCGTCCGCGCCTCGCTCTCCGAATCGCCGAGGCAGAACACCAGCCCGCCCGGTTGCCGGTGCTGCACATCGATCCCGGCGACCTCCTTGAGATCGTTCGCCAACCCGCCCCAGAGTTCGGCCGAACGCCGCGTCCAGCGCGCATAGGCGGGCATGCCGTCGCCCTTGCCCTGAACCCAGACCAGTCCGCCATTGGCGCGCGCAGCCCGGATGGCCGTATCGCCTTCGTCCAGCACCGTTACGCGCTGGCTGTGACGCCGAAGACCATAGGCGATGGCAGAGCCGACAAGTCCGCCACCAATGACCAGAACATCCAGCTCCGCCATGTTACTGCGCGTCCTCCCCTCGCTGAAAGATCACGCTAGACGTTGACGACAAGAACGTCGAAGTCGTAATTCAGCGAACTGTATTCCAAGAGGTTATGCATGGAACGCCATCTCAGTCTGCGCCAGGTCGAGGCATTCAAGGCGGTAATCGAGCATGGCCCCATCAGTCGGGCGGCGGCTGTCCTGCATGTATCGCAGCCGGCGATGAGCAAAATGATTGCCAGCCTTGAGCGGGATGCTGACCTCGTGCTGTTCGACAGGCTAAAGGGGCGCCTCGCGCCGACTCAGCGGGGGATGCGCCTTTACGACGAGATCGACCGCATCTTCGCCGGCGTGCAGCAGGTCGAGAACGCGATCGATGCGATCCGGCGCGAGGACCAGGGACGGATCGCGATCGGGGTGATGCCGGCATTGTCTGGCAGCTTCGTACAGCAGGTGACGATGGGGTTCCTGCAGCGCCACCCGCAAGCCTTCTGCGTCGTGGAGAGCCGAAGCTCGCCACGGCTCGCGGAGTGGCTGGTGACCCGTAAGCTGGATGTCGGCCTGGTTGAGTCCGACGTCGACAACCCCTATCTGCTGAGTGAGTCGCTGATGGAACATCCGCTGGTCTGCATCATGCCGGCTGGTCATGCCCTCGCGGCCAAGAGCCTCGTGCAGCCGGCCGATCTGGATGGGCTGCCCTTCGTGTCGTTTACCCCCGAGGGCGTCACCGGACGGCGCGTTGCCGCGATGATCGCGGAGCATAGGACCCGCCCCAATGTCGTACTGGTGGCGAGCATGGCGTCGACGCTCTGTGCGTTCGTCGCTGGCGGGCACGGCGTTTCCCTCGTGCATCCGGCGCTGGCGAAGGGGTTCGGCGAACGGCTCGTCGTCCGCCGGTTCGAACCCGCCATCCCGCTCGACTTCCGGATCTGCCGCAGCAGGGACAGCCGCAATGCCCGTCTGATCGCCGACTTCGTGGAGGTGGCGCACGAGACGGCACGCCGCGTCCTGACCGACGGAGACGGATCTTAATTGGAACGTCAGTCCCTCAAGGCAGGCCGTCAGAGCGGACAGGTCACCTGCACGGGCATCGTTGATGGCGCTGAGCACGTGGTTCTGCTGGGCATCGGTCGTGACCATGCGGGTTGCTGCGGCTGAACTTCGCCTCAAGAGCCTCCCAGGACAGCGGATTGGCCGCCTCACCTCGAGGCGCCGTCGGCGCTGTCGACGCGCCAGCTACCGCCGTCGCGCCGCAGCCCCGTTACCCGCGCGCCTTCGAGGAAGGCGACGCCGGCCCGTGCGCCGGCGCGGCGAAAGGCCATGGTGGTGCGGTATGGTCGCCAACTGCACGATCCGCGGCCAACAGCTCGCGGCGCAATGGCTTGAGGGCATTCGTAGTGGGTGTTCGACCGCGTGTGGTGCGCGATCGGTAACGAGCCGCGCATCTGACACCGCGAGGGGGTGTGCGCAGCGCCGGGCCGGTGCCCGTTGACGGTGATGTCTCCTGCCGCGAGACTCTTATCGATAGGCCAGGGTGTGGTCGCCTTCAAGACGGTCGGCGAGCTGCAAGCCGCTATATGCGCGATCAAGCGCACTTCGAGATCATCATGCCCGTTCATAGTGTACCCGTAAGATGCGCAAGCGAGAGCCATGGACCGTAGTACGCGCGAGAAACGCCTCTAACGTGCGATGGGCCAATCACAAAAAACCCCGAAGGATACGGTGACGACCCCGGAGCCAAAGCCAGATTCCTCTCGAAATTCGCGATGAGTTTACCGCGCGCACACTGCTCGATCTGTGGCTCAAAGACGGCAGCTGGCCACCGGGGACAATCATGATCGGGTTCTCAGGATGGGCCGAGCGATTCCCGGACAACGTGATTGCGGAGTACAAGTATCGACTGATCGCGAGCGGAGTGACGCATCGATGATGAACAAGGAAGCGTGTTCAATCAGTCCGCGCTCGAAAAACTCGGATGCGCTTGCCCAGCGTGGTTCGGTAATCGAGAGGAATATGGGCCCGGTGTCTTGCCCATTGCCGGTGACGCTAGCCGCGGAATCCCGGGCGAACATTGAGCTGTCAGGCTGCACTTTCGGGCATCCGATCGCGCCTTCTTGGCGCTCGCGTCGGTGACATAGTGCTTACACCAATCGCGGCGCTTCGCAGAAGCACCGCAGTTGCGTGGACTATGCGAGGCACCACCTCACTGATAATCAATCAGCTGCTAGCTGCCAACGCCCGGCCACAAAGCGACGCGACCGCCAGCCGAGAGTGCGGAAGGACACGACGCGCAGGGCGACGGTTTCGTCGGGCGGCTTCATTCGGGGTCATCGTCGAGCGGCGCGGGCGATAGTGTCCTAATTTGACCGTGATCTACTTCTTCACCTTGACGCCACGCTTCCTTGCGAACGTAGCAAATTGGTCAATCGTTACCCGTCGCCAAGTGTGCTTGCCCTTTGGGCGCCACAAGAGGCCGCTTGGGCGCACACGAACATGTCCGACGACCTTCCCTGCGTCCACGATGCTGAATGTAACCGAGACTGGCGCACGAAATTCCTTAGCCATCCTCTCTCCCCTCTTTTGCCCTCTGCTCTGCGATTATCGCCGCCCGCACCGCATCCCTCGGCGATTTGATCCCTCCCATATGCAGCACGGCGAAGAACCGGCGCTTGGTGCTGCCCTCAATAGGCGATGACCAGGCGTAGGCGCGCGTGGCTTTCGGATTACCCTTAAGGTCAAAGACGTGCACGACGCCTTCCCACACGGTCTTGCCCTCGAAATTTTCCTTCACGGGCACAGACTGAGCGAGCGTGGCTTTGCCGCCGTGCTGGGATTCGATGGCTTGGCGTAGCTGGCCTGCCTCAACCTCTTCCATGCTTGCCAATATAGCGGGGTTTCGCCGCGCGGTCTTTCCGCACTAGCCACCTCCTTTCGTCCTGGCCCGATTAAATCCCCTGGCCGGTATCAGAATTGCCGTCGTAGTCGAACGACAATTGCTGCGCTTTCCCAAGTGACCTCACATCGAGCTTAGGTCGCAACCTGTCCAGCTTCGCCATGAAGTCGTGCCAGCCCGAGCTTAATTGCATCATTGTAAGGACGGCGCCCAAATGCTCGCGTAGCTTCGGATAGCCCTTGTTCTGCGTAAGGCGCTGGAACAGTTTGTTCTTGTGTCGCCCAGATTGCAGTTTAGGCGTGACTCGCTTCAATTCGTCGAGAACGCCCGGCGCCAATCGCTTGTAGACAATCTCGTTAGTCAGGACGCCAAAGTATCGCGGGCGCTGGACGGTATCTTTCGGGTACTCCATGCCGCGCAGCCGGAAGATTTCCTCATAGTAGGCGGGAGGGAACGTCGAGACGTACGGTTGCAGTTCCTTGGCGATGAACGCCTCAAGAATCTTCGTAAGCGCGTCCTGCGCGCGGAATGTCTGATAGCCTGTTACCTCATCAACGAGGGCAATGATGCCCGTATGTGCTAAGCCGCGCATGAGGATTTCAGCGCGCGTCGCGACTGGCCTTTGAATCTTCGTCAGATCTCCGGCATCCCTAGCCTTCAGCCAGACTTCGCAAACCTTGGGAAGAAGGGACGCCTCTAGACCGATTCGGATAGGGCCGCCTCGGGGATCGCGATACTTCATCGGTACCGACACCAGGGTGCGTAAGTCCGCAGAAATGTGGTCTTTTAGCGATGCCGCGACCAAGAAAGCCGGCAAGTCACCAGTGTCCTCATCAGCCTGTTTGCGCTTTTGCCAGCCACCCGTGACGGGGCCAAACGCTGTGGTTACACCGCCCTGAGAAAGCACCCGTCTGCCGTCCGGCAGCACCGCACACGACAACACCGCATCCCCAATTCTCAACTCGCCGGTATATTCGGCCATCGGAATATCATTGGCCTTATCCCAGCGCGCGCTGGCTGCCTTCCGCGCAATTTCCTTGCGCTGGTTCTTGGTGAGCGATTCAGCGCGAGCCATGCCCCCTTTCGCTCGTCCCGTTATTTCGCTGCCTTCCGCCATTTTCGTCTCCATGCATGCAACATGTTTTGCAAGAATATGCTTGCTAGGACGAAAAAGCAAGCATATGCTCTCGGCAAGCTTAGGGGATAGCCATGAACCGCACGCCGCTCGGCCGCCGAACCCAGATCATCAACGCACTGGTCGAAGGCAATTCCATCCGTTCCACCGAGCGCATGACGGGCACGCACAGGGACACGATTTGCCGCTTGCTGGTCGAGGTCGGCACGGGCTGCCACACGATCATGAACGAGAAGATGCGCGAGCTTCCCTGTCGTCGTATGCAGGTAGACGAGATTTGGTGCTATGTGGGTAAGAAGCAGCGCCAAGTCACGCCCGAGGATGACCGCTCGCGCGTTGGCGATATGTGGACCTTCGTGGCCCTTGATCCCGAGAGCAAGCTGGTCCCGGCCTATCGCGTCGGTAAGCGCACGAAGCCACATGCCGTCGCCTTCATGACCGATCTATCCGAGCGGCTGGCGAACCGGGTGCAGATCAGTTCCGACGCGCTCAAGAGCTATGTGGACGCGGTTGAGCGGGCATTCGGCGCGGATGTCGATTACGGGCAGGCGGTTAAATTTTACGAGGCTGAGCCTATCGGACCGGGCCGGTACAGTCCGCCGCGTGTTGTGAGCCAAGAGAAGTCGGTGATCGTCGGCGATCCCGACCAGCGCCATATTTCCACCAGCTTGGTCGAGAGGCAAAACCTGACGATGCGCATGTCGATGCGCCGCTTTACCCGGCTCACCAACGCGTTTTCCAAGAAGGTGGAGAACCTACAGGCAGCCGTGGCGTTGCACTTCGCGCATTACAACCTCGTGCGCGTCCACAAGAGCCTGCGGGTCACGCCGGCAATGGCGGCAGGGGTCGAGAACCGGCTATGGTCGATTGAGGAATTGGTGGACCGAACCTCTAGGTGACAGCAATGGAAGCGGACTTTTGGTGCATCGCTGAGCACTGGCTGCAGTTCGCGTCCGGGGTCCTTGCTGGCTGTGCGGCCATCACATGGTTCATGGCATCGCGTATAAAGCCCTCGGCGGCCCTCACCAGACTTGCGGAGGGGATTGCTCACGTCACCGAGCGGGAGTTTTTACACGAACAGTCTGCGATCGCCCAAATTACCATCCGCCAAAGTCGCACGAACGCGATTGCCGCATTATTCGCGGCTGGAGCTGCGATTATCCAGCTACCGCTCGCCTTTATGCCGACGTGCTGGAGCGGCGCCCCTTGGTTTTCAAATTAGGACACTACCGCGCGGGCGGTTCGCCGGCCGCTCGGGCTAGCGCGTGCTAAGGTGGCTCGTCAGGAGTGCGCAGTCCCGATCATCGAAGCGTATTGGGCCCCGGCGGCTCACCACCTCGCTCTCACTCCATTGCTGTCATGGCCGGGACAGGTCAGACTTGGTCCGGCGAGCAGCGCGATGCTGCAAGGGGATGCCATGGTCGAGCCGCGTCTCAAGGTCGGGCTCATGCTGCCTCAGATCGATGGCATGCGTCAGCGGGGCATCACGCGCTGGATCGATCTCAAGGTGATGGCGCAGCTTGCCGAGGATGTCGGCTTCGACTCCTTGTGGCTGGTCGATCACTTCCTCTATCAGCTTCTGGGAGAGGATCGCGGTCGAGGCGCGTGGGAATGCTGGACGCTCCTGTCAGCCCTCGCGGCCACGACGCGCAAGGTGGAACTCGGCACCTTGGTGCTGGGCATCGGATTCCGGAATCCCGCCTTGCTTGCCAAGATGGTCGACACCGCGGACGAGGTCAGCAACGGGCGGCTGATCCTCGGATTGAGCGCCGGTTACCACGAGCTCGAGTACCGCGCCTTCGGGTATCCCTACGATCACAGGGTCAGCCGCTTTGCGGAGGCGATCCAGATCGTGCATGGGCTGCTGAGGCACGGGCATGTGGACTTCGCGGGCGAGTATTATCAGGCGCGGGATTGCGAGCTGCGGCCGCGGGGTCCCCGGCTGAACGGACCGCCGATCATGATCGGCAGCATTCGCCCGCGCATGCTTGAGCTCACCGCGCGCTACGCCGATTCCTGGAACGCCTACTACGACGACACGCGGAACAGCGTCGAGACTCTTCGCCGCCTGCGCGAGGTCGTCGACGGGGCCTGCCGCGGCGCCGGCCGCGAGCCCGCGACGCTGGAGCGGACGGTGACCGTCCTGGCGGCCGATGCGGACGGCGATTCCTGGTGGAACCGGTTGCCGACGCCCCACGGCGAGCTTGCGCTCAAGCCGTTGAGCGGATCGCCCGCACAAATGGCGGCGGAGCTGCGCGCCTACGCCCGCGAGGGGATCACGCACATTCAGATGTGCGTCGACCCGACAACTCCTCAGACGATCGAGGCGTTCGCGCGCGTGCTGGAGAGTCTTCGCCAAGCCGAGCGGGCATGATCTGACGGAGCCGCGTGGAGGAGGCCAGATCACGATCCAATAGGCCGCGTCCGCTCCGTTGTCGCGATCCAGATCCCCGCGAAGACCGCGATGAGGCCCGCGATCAGGTTGAGGGTGATCGGCTCCGCGACCAGCTGCGTGGCGAGCAAACCAGCGGCGAGAGGATTGACGGTCATGGTGTTCGCGACGCGTGTCGGCGTCGCCCTCTGCAACGCCAGCACCCACAGTATGAACGCAAGCGCGCCGCCGCCGACCCCGAGGTAGATCCCCGCGATCCACTGCGATGCCCCGAAGCCGCGCAGCACCGCGAGGCGGCCCGTCGCCGCGCCTACCGCGATCAGCGCCGCGGCGCCCACTCCCATGCCGACCGCCAGGAATCCGAGCGCACTCGACCGCTGCATGAATGGGCGTGACCAGACATTGTAGAAAGCCATGCAAAGCACCGCGCCGGTCATGATGGCCGCGCCCCGCCACGCTCCCGCCGGCGCCGCCGACAAGCCCGAGGCGAGCGCCGCGACAACGCCGAGGACGGCGAAGCCGACGCCGACGGACTTGCGCGCAGTGAGCTTCTCGATGCCGAGCAAGGATCCCACGATCATCGTCTGCAGCGGCAGTGTGGAGAGCGCGAGGCTGGCGCGCGCCGCCGTCGTGTAGGAGACCGCGATGTTGTAGAGCACGAAGAACAGGCCGAAGAAGCCGAAGCCCAGCGCGGCGACGCCGAGCCAGTCGCTCCGCCGCGGCCATTTGACCCGCAGCAGCAGCGCGACCGGAAGCACAATCAGGAATCCGATACCCCACCGTAGCACGGCGAGCGTGATCGGATCGGCGTTGCCGACCAGATAGCGCGTCACCGCCGCTGCGGTGCCCCCGAGCGAGCTCGAGACGATCGCAATCAGGACTCCCCACCCTTCGCGCACCCACGTCTCCTGTCTTGCCCGCTCAGGCTATGCCATCCTGCCGCCCGGCACCGGCGGGACAACTACCTCAGAGGTATTCATGGGCAGCGAGCAGACTTTCGCATCCAGGCTGCGCTGGTGGCGCGAGCGTCGGGGTTCGTCGCAGCTCGATCTCGCGGGCCGTGCGGAGATCTCGCAGCGTCATTTGAGCTTCCTCGAGCTCGGACGTGCATCGCCCAGCCGCGAGATGGTGCTGCGCCTCGCCGCCGCCCTAGACGTGCCGCTGCGCCAGCAGAACGCGCTCCTGGTCGCCGCCGGCTTCGCGCCGGTCTGGCGCGAGACGGATCTTGCCGCGCCCGAGCTCGCCCAGGTCCGCGGCGCCCTCGACTACATCCTGGCGCAGCAGGAACCGTTTCCCGCGGTCGCCGTCGATCGCCGCTGGAACCTGCTCAGGAGCAACAACGGCGCGGGCCGCCTGGTCGAGTTCTTGGTCGGGCCCCTGCCGCCGGGCGCGCGGGTCAATCTCGCGGACGCCCTGGTGGCGCCGGACGTCTTGCGGCCCTATCTCGCGAATTGGGCGGAAGTGGTGCGCTATTTCATCCGGAGCGTCGAGGCGGACGCCGCCGCCGACGGCACCGCCGAGACGACCGCTCTACTCGAGCGGCTGCTGGCCTATGACGGCGTGCGCGCGGCCATGCGCGCCTCACTGGCGGCCGAGGCCGATGGCCCGGTTCTCCCTATGCACTTCCGCAAAGGCGATGTCTCGCTGCGGCTGTTCACCACCATCGCCACCCTCGGGACGCCTCGGGACATAACCCTGGAGGAAATGCGGGTTGAATGCTTCTTCCCCGTGGATGCCGAGACCGCCACCGTGCTGCGCGGCTGGGCTCACGTTGGCGGAGCCCATCCTGCGGCACCGTCCCGAGCAAACGCCTAGCCGCGCGCGACACCCGCTCGCGTCGAACGCTTCACTGTGCGGTGTAGCCGCCGTCGATCACTAGGCTGGACCCCGTCATGAAGCCGCTGTCGTCGGAGGCGAGGAACACGATGCCCTTTGCAATGTCATCCGCCGCGCCCAGCCGGCCGATCGGGTGACTGTCGAGGAAGCGCTTGCGCGTCGCCTCGAGGTCGTTGGTGCCGAGATTGCGCGCCCGGGCGGTCATGGCCTGCGTCCCCATATCGGTCTCGATCAGGCCGGGATGCACGGCGTTCACGCGGATGCGATAGCCTTTGCGGCTGAACTCGAGGGCGCTCGCCTTGGTGAACACAACCACGCCGCCCTTGGTCATGGAATAAAGCGGATCCATCTGCGAGCCGACTAGCCCGGCGATCGACGACAGGTTGATGAGCGAGCTGCCCTGGGCGCTCTTCTCGCCGCGCGCGCGGAGCGCCGGCAGCGCGGCCTTGGTTCCGAGAAACACACCGGTGAGGTTGACGCCGCAGAGCCGGTGCCAGTCCGCGAGCGTGGCGTCCTCGAGGCCCTTGCCCAGGATGATCGCGGCGTTGTTCACGAGGATGTCGAGGCCGCCGAACCGATCGACCGTGGCGCCGATGGCGTGCGCCCAGTCCTCCTCGCGGGCGACGTCGAGGTGGACGTAGAGCGCCTGGCCGCCCGCCGCTTCGAGGCCGCGCACGGTCTCGCGCCCGCGCTCGTCGGTCACGTCCCCGATCGCCACCTTGGCGCCCGCCTGCACCATCAGGCGGGCCGTTTCGGCTCCGATGCCCCGCGCGGCGCCGGAAATGAATGCGATTTTGCCGTCCAATCGGTTCATGGCGGTCTCCTTCCTGTGGTTCTCCCTGCCGGAAGGGTAGCAGAATCGGCGGCGCGGCTCAGCCTCTCCGCGGCCCGATCAGGATGCAGCGGCTGCCGTCATCGCGACCCGCTCGGCGGGAAACGCCAGGCGGACGAGCGTGCCGCGGCCGAGCTGGCTTGCGATCGAGAGCTTGCCGCCGTGCAACTCGGTCATCTTGGCGGCGAGCGGCAGCCCGAGACCGCTGCCCTGATAACTCCGGGTCAAGCTGTTCTCGACCTGGACGAAGGGCTCCAGCACCCGCTCCAGCTCGCTCGAGGGGATGCCGATGCCGGTATCTTGCACGAGGATCGATAGACCTCCGGGAATATCGAGGGACGCCGACACCTCGACGCGGCCGCCCGCCGGGGTGAATTTGACCGAGTTGGAGACCAGGTTGAGCAGGATCTGCTTCAGCTTGCGCTCGTCGGCCCAGAGCGGCGGCAGGCTCGGGGGTATCCGAGCGACCACGGTCAGCTGCGCCCGCTCGGCGCGCGGGCTGATGAGCCGGCAGGCGGCGGCGACAGCATCCCGGACGTCGACCCAATCCTCGTCGAGCTCGAGCTTGCCGGCTTCCGCCTTCGAGAGATCGAGAATGTCGTTGATGATCTCGAGCAAATGAACGCCGCTGTCATGTATGTCCTTGGCATAATCCCGATACTGCGCACTGCCGATCGGACCCAGCGTCTCGCTCATCATGATCTGGGAGAACCCGATCACCGCATTGAGGGGCGTGCGGAGCTCGTGGCTCATGGTGGCAAGGAATTCGGATTTCGCCTGGCTCGCCGCCTCGGCAAGATTGCGCGCCGCTTCGGCTTCCTCCTTGGCCCGGCGCAGCGCTTGATGAGCGGCCCGGCGCTCCTCTTGCAGCTGCCGGCGCTCGAAACAACGCTCCAGCACGGCATAGATCTCGCTCGGCTCGCACGCCTTGTCGCAGTAGTCGTAAGCACCGTGCCGTAGCGCCTTGATCGCCGTCTGCGTATCGATGTGGGCGGTCATCAGGACGCAGATCAGATCTGGCCGCTCGGCTTTCAGCCGCGACATCAGGTCCACGCCCGAGGTCACTCCCAGGCGGATGTCCAGCATTACCACCGCGACATCGCTGGACGCGACGGCGGCAATCGCGGCCTCGGGCCGATCGGCGATTTGCGTGTCGTAGCCTTGCGCCACGAGCAGGTCGACCAAAGACTCCGCGAAGTCGCGATCGTCGTCGACGATCAATATCCCGGGTGCGCTGCCGAGGATGAGGTCATCGTGCATGAACTTGTCCCGCCTGCCTCGGCGGAGCCGCCTCCTCCATGACGCGCAGGAGATGGGCGGGGTCGAAGGGCTTGACCAGCAGCCCCTCTCCGAATCCGTTGACCTGGCGCAGCGCGTCAGCGTGCTCGTCGGCGCAGCCCGTGACGAAGATGGTCGGCACCGGGGCGCCGTTCTCCTTCAGTCTTAAATAGACCTCCAACCCCGTCATCAGCGGCATGCGCAGGTCGAGCACGAGGCAGGTGATCCCCGGCGCCGACGCCTTTTCCAAGGCCTCCTGGCCGTTCCGGGCAATTTCCACCACGTAGCCGTGCTGCCGCAGGACCGGCTCGATCGAGCCGGCGAACTCCGGATCGTCGTCCGCCACCAGCACCATGCCCCGCGGCTTCACGCGCTCGAGAGTCTCGAGCAATTCGGCCACCGCGAAGGGCTTGCGCAGTACGCCGAGGGCCCCATTGCCCACCGCCTCCACCACCAACTCCTCGACGCTGAAGCCGGTCATCATTAGCACCCGCGCGCTCGGCCGGATCCGCCGGAACTCGGCGAAGGTCTCGACGCCGTTCATGCCGGGCAACTTCACGTCCATCAGGACGACATGAAAATCGCTCGCGCGGAACCGAACGACGCCCTCCTCGCCGCTCCCCGCAAGCTCGACGGAATAACCCCGCATCTCCAAGATGTCGGCGACGCTCTCCGCGTGGTCCTGGTCGTCGTCGACGATGAGTGCCCGGAGGATCACGCCGCGATCTCCTGGCTGCGCGGCAATGGCAAGCGGACGACGGCGCGGGTTCCCACCCCAAGCTCGCTCGAAAGCTCGATCTTGCCGCCGTGCTGCTCGACGATCTGCTTCACCGTTGGCAGACCGAGGCCGGTGCCGAAGCTCTTCGTGCTGAAGAGGGGCTCGAAGATTCTGGGCAGGACGTCGGGCGCGATACCGGGTCCGGTATCGGTTACCACAAGCTCGATGCTGTCCCCGTTCTGTCGGGTCGCCACCGTGATCTCGAGCGCGCGCGCATCGCGCTCGCTGTCCGGCATGGATTGGGCGGCATTGTCGACGAGGTTCACGACCACGCGCCGCAGCCGGTCGGGATCGAATGCGGCGACGACACCAGGCGCCCCGAGGTCGCGCGTGAGCTTGACGTGGCTGGGCAGCTTCTGCTCATCGAGAACGTCGCTAAGCCATTGGTCCAGCACCTGCGGCGCGCATTGCAACTGGCGACTGCGCGCGTAATCCAGGAGATCGGTGACGATGCTGTCGCAGCGCCCGATACTGCGCTCGATGCGCGTCAGCGGCCGGTCCAGTGCGAGGCCTTTGCTCGCGATCAACTCCCGGAGCGCATAAACCGAGTTGCGGATCGCGCTCAGGGGATTGCGCAGCTCGTGAGCGACCGTTGCGGTGAGCCGGCCCAGCACCGAGAGCCGTTCGCTGCGCAGCAATTCTTCCTGAGCGTGCTTCAGCTCCGCGGTGCGTTCCTCGACGCGCCGGGCGAGCTCCAGCTCGCTCATCACTTCGGCGGTGATATCTCGTGCCGTGCCGCGATAACCGCGGAACCGCCCGGTTTCGTCGAAGATAGGTTTGCCGCTGACGCTGATGTGCCGGAACTCGCCCGTCGAGGCCTTGCGCTGGAACCGGAAGTCCTGGAACGGATGGCGCGCGGCGAGGTCCGCGTCGTGTGCCCGCCACTGCCCCTCGCTCACGCCATGGAAGATTACCTCGTGACGGGTCTTGCCGATGTGGCTGAGCGGCGTCAGCCCCGATTCCGTCACGGGATCGGAGAGATAAGCAAATCTCAGGCTCTCATCTTGCTCCCAGAACCAGTCGGACGCGGTCTCCGCGAAATCCCGGAACCTCATCTCGCTGTCCTTCAGGCGCGCCTGCGAGGCCTCGCGCTCGGCGATTTGCTGGTAATGAAGCACCGAGATGAGCAGGCCGACACCCGAGACCGCGAGGAAGACGACGACCGCAAAGCCGACCGACCAGAGCAGGGAAGTCCGTAAGAATGCACCGGCTGGCACGTCGATGGAGAATGCGCCCATGACCTCGTTGAGTTGCCATGGCGGTTGACCGTTCGCCAGCTGCTGGTTGTGGCAGTCCACGCAGCTCTGCTGGCTCGCGATTGACGGGTAAACCGTCCGGAACACGAGCTGGCCGCCAACGCGCACGAAGCTCGATTGCGGCTTCATGCCGGGCTCGCGCGCGAAGGCCTCGATGGTGTCGGCCATCTGAGCGTCCGTCGGGGCGGTCTTGATCTCTCGCCCGGCACGTCCCACCCAGACCAATCGCAGCACGTCATCGCCTTGCCGGACCTTATTGAAGAGCTCGATCGAGTGCGCGCGGAAGGTCGCGGGCACCGGCGCATCCGCCGCGGCGAATTTCGCTCGCTCGTTCGAGTAAGTCGTAACGAAGGCGTCGATCAGCTGGAGAGCGGTAACCTTCTCGTCGCTCTTGGTCGTGGTGAAGGCACCGAGACTAAACTGGTAGACGCCGTAGCCCACTCCCATAGCAAGCACTGCGGCAAAGCACAGCAATCTCCAGAAGTTCGCCCCGGCTCTCGACCTGAGGAACCCGCGCCACTCGCGATGCTCGACCATAACGGCTCCCGAACTCCGCCGGAATGCCGTGGATACTGCCGATAAATCGCTAACCGAATGTAAACGCTGAGAAGGCGGCCGCGGCCCCTTCCCTGTGTAATCCTATGAAATAGCTTGAGCTATTTGCTCAGTCGCCGGGGACGCTTTGGAATCGCACGATTGACACAGATCAATGACGCCCTCGCGGGATGCTCAGGGTGCGAAAGTGAAATATCCGGCGGAGAGGACGCTGAGAACGCAGGCCAGGACCAGGACGGCATCGACCCACCAGCGCCGCGGTGCCGCGGGCCGCGCTACCACCGCTGCCGTCGCCGGCCGTGCTTGCGCCAAATCGGCCGCCAGCGAATTCGCCGTGAAGGCAGTCTCATCGGTCGATGCGTCGAGCGCCGCCACCTCGCCGATCTGGCGGGTCCAACTTCGAGTCTTTGACGTCGCCGCCGTCGCGAATTGGGTGTTCCGAAGCATGCCTTCGATCATGTCCTCGAGGTTCGCCGCGAGCGCCTGTTTGGCGGCAATCCGCTCCTCGCCAGCGCCATCGGAACCCGGCGTCTCCGGCAGGTTTGGCATCGGACCCGGCGGTGGTTCCGGAGAAATCTCCGGCGCACCTGCGCGCGCCTCACCGGGCTGCGCTGCTCGCCCTTGGGGAAGCAAGCTCTCCCTGGCGAGCAGGGTGGGTTTGGCGACGGCGAGATCGAGTGGCGGCTTTGCTTTTCGTTCGGGGCCCAGCATCGTTGGCACACGCGGTTCGAGGTTGCCCGGACGGCGGTCGAGCGCCGGCTGCGAGGGCGGCAATCCGCCATTGGTAATAGCTATGACATGGAGGGCATTGCTATCTGGTGAATCGCATCGGCCGCCGGGGGATTATCGACGCTCCCGTGAATTTATGATGGAATTCAGAGGCATTTCAGACGAATTGCGCGCATCCGCGGCGACCCCGGTGAGATCTCCAATGGCCTCCGGCAATGCTGGCTCTGCCCCTTTACGACGATAACCCGACCCAGCGGCTGCCGGTGGTCACCGCGGGGCTCATCGCGGCGTGCTCCATCGTCTTCCTCTGGCAGCTCGGGCTCGACGATAACGCCTCCGAGGACGCCAGCTTCAGCTACGGGATGGTGCCGGCCGTGCTGTTCGGCTACGCCGAGCTGCCGGACCGATTGCGGGCCGTTCCGGCCGCGGCAACGCTGATCACCAGCATGTTCTTGCACGGTGGCGTCCTGCATCTCTTGGGCAACATGCTGTACCTCTGGATTTTCGGCAAAGGCGTCGAGACGGCGCTTGGGCCGTCGCGATTCCTGGTTTTTTACTTGCTCTGCGGCGCGGCCGCGGCGCTGACGCAGGCCCTGACCGCTCCTACGGCCGAAGTGCCGATGATCGGCGCCAGCGGAGCGATCGCGGGCACGCTCGGGGCCTATCTCATATTGCATCCGCGCGCCAATGTAGTGGTCCTGCTCTGGATCATCATCTTCGTCCGTCTCATCACGGTCCCGGCGCTCGTCCTCTTGGGCATCTGGTTCGCCCTTCAGCTGTTGAGCGCCCTCTCGATGGATCCCGGCGAGCCCGGTGTCGCTTTCTGGGCGCATGTCGGCGGTTTTCTCGTCGGCATGGTTCTCGTGCTCCTGCTTCGGCAACGAGGCGTCGCCGTGATGCAGCCGCGAAGGACGCAGGCTTTTGCTGTGGCGCCGCCGCGGGCCGGCCGACGTTTCGGCGGCGGATCGGTCCCGCCATCAGGACGGTGGGAGTGACCGGCAGCACCCCGAGCTTTCTCCACGGGGCCACGCTCCCGAGATGCTCACCCTCTTGTGGTGGACCTGACACATTCGTCATTGGTTAGCAGCAGAGTTGAGGGTGACGCTCGGGGTCCAAGACATTGGGACGAGCGTCTCGGAGCCCGGTATGCTTGATTTCCATGTGTGGCGGGTATTGGTCGTGATTGTGAGCTTGCTTGGTGCGATGACGGCTTGCACCAATACCACCCCACGCCAAGAGCCCGGTGGAGCGCCCTATGACAATCATCAACCGCGCACGGAGCGCGGCGGTGGAGGCGGCGGTGGTTACTGAAAACCGGCCGCAACCGCGCATCCTGCTCTCTGTATTACTGCTTGCCGGGGCCCTGGCCGCCGCGGGAGCCGGTCGTCTTTCTGCGCCTGCGAGCGCGCGAGCCGTCGGCGGCGGATCGGTGAGCGTTGGCTCCTCAGGCGCCGGGCGGATGGTCTCGGGGCCCATGATGGGCCCCCGGCGGTCCAGCGCGCGCCGAGCGCAGCCGATGGCCTCGGTGCGCCGGTTCGGTTTCCGCCGAGAAGATTTCTCTGCATTTGAAAGCTTCGAGCGTGCTCGGGAGTTTCGACGCTTCCATCACCGCGATGGGGATGAGTTCACCGGCGGCTTCTTGCCGTTCGGGTTCTTTGCTGGCGGCGACTGGCCGGCCACCTCATCAGACCTATCGGCGATGGCTGCTTTCGAAGGGAATGACGACGGCGATTGGCGTGGTCCGCCCTTCTGGGTCCGCTCGGAGCGGTATGAGCGCCCGACCGTCGAGAAGACGCCGTCGGGTGTCACGATCATCCGCGGCCCCGGATCGCACCATTTCTCGCCCTAGCCAGAGATCCGCCCCCCAGAGGGGTTGAGCCGCCTCGACGAAGGCTGACCCCGAGTCCGTTAAGCGAAAGAGCTGCTCTCCAATGTCGTCGCATCGGGGCCGATCGGTCGTAGATTCCTGAAATACCAGCCCTACCAAATACTTGCGCCGATCGGCCCATACGGTCACTGCGGCGTTAAGGATTTAGTTACCTTAACCTTCGTAGGGTTCCGACTACCCCCACGGAGGGGAGTCGCGCGCGTCACCTTCAGGACAGTGTCGATGGCCTTCATCGCTCAGGAAACCTCCTACACGCCGGGCAGTCGCTCGGAGCTGACAGATCTCCTCTATGCCGGGGAATGGCCCACCGTGGCGAGCGCGGTGGGGGCGCTCTTGACGGCCATCGTCCTTTGGTTCGATCTCCCGATTCCGCTGGTCCTGGGTTGGGTGGCCTTGGCAGCGGTCGCACACGGTGCGCGGTTCGCCCTGCAGCGAGCTTACCTCAACTCGCCGCCTCCGGTCGCGTCGACGCTGTGGCTCGGGCGTTTCACGCTCAATGCGCTCGCTATTGCCCTCGTTTGGGGCGCGTTGGCCATCGCCATCGCGGCGGGCGCCAGCGACGCCAGCCAGGTATTCATCTACGCCGTGGCGGTGGCGATCGTCGCGGGTGCCGCCGTGGTGCACTGTGCCTACGTGCCCAGTGTCGATGCGGTCGTCTGGCCGGTATCGGCACCCTTGGCGCTCGCGTCATGGTGGGTGGGCGACGTGCCCCATCTGGCGCTCGCAGCCCTGCTCCTGCTCTTCGCCTCAACCATAAGCATCGTCGGGCGCCTCCTGCATCGCATCATGGCGCAAGCCATCGCTTCCCGCCATGAGCGCGAGCATCTGGCGGCGCAGCTCGCGGCCAGCAACCAAGACCTGGCGGCGGCCAGCGCGGAACTCGCCATGGCCAACCGGCGGCTCGAGACCGCCGACAGCAGCTTGGCGCGGGCGCATGCGGACGCCGAGGCTGCCAGCCGGGCCAAGTCGGAGTTCCTCGCGAACATGAGCCACGAGCTGCGCACGCCCTTGAACGCCATCATCGGGTTTGCGGAGGTGATCGAGCGGGAGACCTTCGGCCCGACCGGGCAGCGCTATCGCGAATATGCCGGCGATATCCACGGCAGCGGCCGGCATTTGCTTCAGGTGATCAACGACATCCTGGATCTCGCGAAGGTCGAAGCCGGACAGATGCTGCTGCACGAAGCGCGGCTCGACCCCGCGCTCGTCATGCAGGGTTGCGTTCGGCTGATCAAACCGCGTGCGTCCAAATCGAACGTGCGCATCAACACGGCCTTCGATCCGAACCTTCCGGTGCTCCTGGCCGACGAGGCAAGGCTGCGCCAGATCGGGCTCAATCTGCTGTCGAACGCCGTCAAGTTTACCAAGGCCGGCGGCCGCGTCTCGATCTCGACCGGGCTCGACCGCAACGGCGGAATCGTCATCGCCGTCACCGACACCGGCATCGGCATGACCGCCGACGAGATCGCCATCGCGCTCGAGCCGTTTCAGCAGGTGACGTCCTCGCTCTCGCGCACGAACGAAGGCACGGGATTGGGCCTGCCCTTGACCAAGACGCTGGTTGAGCTTCATAGCGGTCGTCTGGATATCGCCAGCGTGCCCGGGCGCGGCACTACCGTGACCGTGACCTTTCCCCCGTCGCGTTCCCTGGTGCAGCCGGCTGAGGTTGCGGTTTAGACGGTCCTGGAGGCTGGGTGCGGCGCCCAACCGCTGCGCGGGTTGGCAAAGCGTCGGCCGCGAGGTATCGTGCGGCCGTATCGGAATTAGGGGCGGTGGCGACTATGAAATCCGGGCTTCTCGGCGTGGCGCTGGTAGCGGCGGCGGTTCTCGTGGGCGCTCCCAGCGCCTTTGCGTTTCAATTCGTGAATCCCGACACCAACCCCGACGGTACCTCGACCAAGTTCAGCACGAACCTCGACCAGCAGCCTGGTCCGAGTCCGATCCCGGCCAGCCGCTTCCAGTCCGGTGACACCGGCAGCGGTGGCACCCTCAAGTTCGGCAACACGACCCTCCAGTTCGGGATGTACGGCGGCGGCAACAACTACGGCCCCTCACCGGCCCTTCAAGAGCGCTTCCTGCAGAGCCCCGCTTCGCGCACCGTCCCCTCGCAGGGGTGGTAGCTCCTTCCGCTCTGCCTCGATCCAACTCGATCCGCGTCAATCCGGTCGCTGGCGCGCTCGGCGCGGAGATTGACGGCGTCGACCTCGACCGGCCTTTGGCTGAAGAGACGGTCGCGGAGCTTCGGCGCGCGCTGCTCGATCATCTCGTTCTGTTCTTCCGGGATCAGCATCTGACGCCGGAGGCGCTCCTCCGCGCCGCCCGCCAATTCGGAACTCCCGTCGAATATCCCTTCGTAAAGGGCATCGAGGGCTATCCCGAGGTCATCGAGGTTGCGAAGCTCGAGCATGAGCGCGTGAACTTCGGGGGCATCTGGCATTCGGACACGACCTATCTCGAGACGCCGCCGATGGGCACGCTCTTGCTCGCTCGGGAGGTGCCGCCGGCAGGCGGCGATACGCTGTTCGCCAACATGTATCTCGCGTGCGAGACCCTCTCGGACGGCCTGCGCGGGATGCTCGAGGGCTTGACCGCGATCAACAGCTCCTCCAAGGCCGACGTCTCGCGCACCCGCGAGGATCGAGTTCGATCGGCGCCGAAGGATGGCGGTGATCGCGCCTTCGAGGCGCGCCATCCCGTGCTGCGCACGCATCCCGAAACCGGACGCCGGGCGCTCTATGTGAATGTCGCGCACACCGTGCGCTTCGACGGCATGACCGAGGCCGAAAGTGCGCTCCTGCTGGGCTATTTGTTTCGCCACCTGACCAAGCCGGAGTTCACATGCCGATTTCGGTGGGAACCCGGATCGCTGGCGTTCTGGGACAATCGCGCGGCGCAGCACAACCCGATCAACGATTATCATGGCTACCGACGCGTCATGCATCGCGTTACCTTGGCGGGCGACCGCCCACGCTGAGGGGTGAAAAATGCGTCGTCTTCTCGTTGTTGCTCTCCTGACCTCGGTGGCAGCCTGTGCCGACCGTCCGCCGCCGGTGCGCACGGCCGTCACCGAGGGTACCGTTCGCGATCAGGACGTCTTGGAGTGCCGTGAGCAGGCCGATCGGGACCAGCCGGTCATGCAAGCCGCCCGTGGCGCCTTGATCGGCGCGCCCGTGGGCGCCGGCATCGGCGCCATCATCGGCGGGCTGCTGTTCGCGAACCCCTACCCCGCGATCTGGACGGGAGCATTGGCCGGAGGCGTCGGCGGCGCGGTTCTCGGCGGCGCCGAGGGCGCGAACCTCGAGCGCGCGGTCGATAATTGCCTCAACTCGCGGGCCCGCTCCTCGATGACGCCGGGCTGACTCGCGGGCCTACTGAGCGGCAATTCCGGACGGTGCGGGACGCGGGCGGGCGATCTTCGCGCCGGGCCAGGCATCCGCCCGTGCGCGCGCATATTGCACGGGATTTGAAGCGGTGGCGCCCAGCGCCTCGGCCGCATGCCAGACCCATCGGGGATTGTCGAGGAACGCGCGCGCCATCGCGACCATGTCGGCCTCGCCCGAGTTCACGATGCGCTCGGCCTGGTACGGATCGGCGATCAGGCCGACGGCGCGGGTGGCGATCCCCGCCTCGCGGCGGATGCGCTGGGCCAAGGCAACTTGATAGCCGGGCCCGAGCGGGATCGAGGCCTTCAGCGAGATGCCGCCGCTGGAGGCGCAGATGTAGTCGACGCCTCGCTTCTTGGCGGCCCTGGCGAAGACAACGGCATCCTCGACGGTGAATCCGTCCTCGAGCCAGTCCGTAGCGGAAACGCGCACGCCCAGCGGCTTCTCCTCGGGCCAGACCGCGCGCATCGCGTCGATGACCTCGAGCGGAAAGCGCATGCGATTTTCCAGGCTACCGCCGTAGCGATCCGCACGCCGGTTGGAGACCGGCGACAAGAATGCGTGCAGGAGATATCCGTGCGCGCAGTGAGCCTCGACGAGATCGAGACCCAACCGTTGCGCCCGGCGCGTCGCGTCGACGAAGGCGCTCTGGATCCGCGCCAAATCGGCGCCGGTCGCTTCCCGGGGCGTTTGCCAATTCGTATCCATCGGGATTGCCGATGGGGCCACGGTCGGCCAACTATCTTGGTCGGGCTTCAACGAGCCGCCGCCCTCCCACGGCCGCTGCGCCGACGCCTTGCGGCCGGCATGCCCGAGCTGGATACCGATCGGCGTATTCCCGAGGCGCCGGCAGGCCGCAAGCACATGCGCGAGCGCGAGCTCGTTGCTGTCCGAATAAAGTCCGAGGCAGCCGTGGGTGATGCGACCCGGCCGCTCCACGGCCGTTGCCTCGATCATCAAGAGGCCGGCGCCGGAAATCGCCAAGCTGCCGAGATGCATCATGTGCCAATCGGTGGCACTGCCGTCGTCGGCGCTGTACTGGCACATCGGCGCGATCACGACGCGGTTCGGCAGCGACAAGCTGCGCAAGGCGATCGGCGTGAAGAGCTCGCTCGACATTTTCATTCACTCAAAGGTTTGGAAGACTCATGGCGGGAACGCGCGCCACTCTATAGGCGCGCGGTCGGCGGTGGCAATCGCGCAAGGGCCCTGAGAGCCATGCGCAGGTTGCAACGATAAGAGTGAGGTAGGCCGGGGCCCCGCCTGCGGCTTTGGAGGGAAGACACGCAGGCGGGGGGAAGACCCAGGAGGTCTCCGCCCGCCAAGGGGGATCAGCGGGTGGGGCGGCAGAGCCGCCTGGCGCATTAGCGCCCATCCCAGAGCGTGGTACAAATTAAATGATTGTAATCCATAAACGCTTGGAAACCCCTGTGCGGCAGGGCTTTGTGCGCGGTTCCGGAAGGCGGCTATACTGCGTCGACAAGACGATCGGAGGAGAGCCATGACGACATCGGCGATGAGCGAGCGCGCGGCCGCGGTCCAATCCGCGGTCGAGCAGATCAAGCGGCTCGAGGCGGACGGCGGCGTTACGCGCGAGACGTTGGAGCGCATGAAGACCGTCGTCATCGGCCTTGCCTCGAGGACCGAGCTCTTTCCGCCCGAACATTTCCCTGTGCCCGCGGGCTCTCACGGCGCGATCTATCGCCTCTCCGAGGAGCGCGACCGCCGCTTCGCCCTTTATGCCTCCGCGGGGATCGCCGGCAAGGCGCAGCCGCCGCACAACCACACGACCTGGGCAATCATTTCCGGCATCTACGGCGACGAGCACAACGTGTTCTACGATCGCATCGACAACCGCGCCACGCCTGGTTTGGGACGCCTCGAGCGAAAGAGCGAGCTCACCATTCGCCGCGGCAACGCCTGCGCTCTGATGCCCGACGACTTTCACACCATCGAGGTCGTGAGCAGCGGGCCGGCGCTCCATCTCCATGCCTACGGCATGAGCCTGGAGAACATGCCGGAGCGCATCACCTTCGCGATGTCCGAGGGCGGAGCCTATCGGGTCTTCCCCGCCAATCCCAACATCGCCGCTCCCGTCGTGTCGCCGCGGGAAGTCAAGTCGATGCTGCGGGACGACGGCGAGCTGGCGCTGCTCGACGTGCGCGAGGAAGGCGTGTTCGCCCGCGACCACCTTCTCTTCGCGACGCCCTTGCCGCTCAGCCGGCTGGAGCTCGATCTCGCGGCGCTGGTGCCGCGGCGCGCCACGCGCATCGTGTTGATCGACGACGCCGACGGACTCGCGGACCGCGCGGCGGCGCTGATGGTGCGGGTCGGCTACCGCAACCTCGCTGTGCTCGCGGGCGGCGTCCGGGCCTGGCGGGACGCGGGCTACGAGCTGTTCTCGGGCGTGCATGTCCCCAGCAAGGCGTTCGGCGAAGTCGTCGAGCACAGGGCGGCCACGCCCAATCTTTCGGCGCAGGAGCTGAAGGCGAAGCTCGATGCCGGCGAGAAGCTGGTGATCTTGGACAGCCGTCCCATGGACGAGTACCGCGCCATGAGCATCCCTGGGGGCGTCGATTGTCCCGGCGCGGAGCTGGTGCGCTTCGTGCACGATGTCGCGCCTTCGCCCGACACCTTGATCGTGGTGAACTGCGCGGGCCGCACGCGCAGCATCATCGGTGCGCAGTCGCTGATCAACGCGGGCGTACCGCACAAGGTCATGGCGTTGCGCAACGGAACCATGGGCTGGCACCTCGCCGGCCTCGAGCTCGAGCACGGCTCGTCCCGGCGCCCGGCGCCGCCCACCCCTCAGGGTTTGGCGAAGGCGCGCGCGGCGGCGGAGCGGGTGGCGGCTCGCGCGGGCGTGACGGTTATCGATGCCGCGGCACTCGCTCGGTTTCGCGCGGAAGCGGACCAGCGGAGCCTCTACGTGTTCGACGTCCGCAGCCCCGAGGAATACGCCGCCGGGCACCTTGCGGGGTCGCGCTCGGCGCCGGGAGGACAGCTGGTCCAGGCCACCGACGCCTATGTCGGGACGCTCCATGCGCGCCTGGTGCTGATCGACGACGATGGCGTCCGCTCGCTGATGACGGCTTCGTGGCTTCTGCAGCTCGGCTGGAACGAGGTCTATGCGCTGCCGAGAGCGCTCGCCGGCGCCGCCTTGGAGACCGGTCGGGAGTCGCGCCAAGTCCTCTCGGCGCATGATGGTCGTCCGAGAACGATCTCACCGCGGGACCTGAAATCTCTGCTCAATGGCGGCGATGCGATCTTGATCGATCTCGGCACCAGCTTGCAGTATCGCGATGGTCATATTCCCGGCGCGCTGTGGGTGATCCGGTCCCGGTTGGCGACGGTCTTCCCGACCCTGCCGGCCCTCGGCCACATCGTCGTGACGTCGTCCGATGGGCGCCTCGCGGAGCTCGCCGCGCTCGATCTCGCAGCGTTGACCAAGGCGCCCGTGCGCGCCCTCGAGGGCGGCACGGCGGCGTGGCGCGCCGCCGGGTTCCCGCTGTCCTCCGGCGCCGAGCACATGGTGAGCCCGCCCGAGGATGTCTGGTATCGGCCCTACGATCGCGCCCAGGATCGTGAAGCCGCGATGCGGGAGTACTTGAGTTGGGAGGTCGATCTGGTCCGCCAGGTCGAGCGGGACGGCGACGCGCGGTTCAAGGTCCTTGTCTAGCAGGCTGCTGAAAAACTCTGCACTGATTGCGATTTTCTTTGGGGATGCGAGCGGTGGCGAGTTTGATGTGTG
>Ga0209415_10001212_pt1 | contig 49282 bp, 45 predicted proteins | sample PeaSoiSIISIP2007_FD_187696 | JGI IMG/M metagenome (GOLD analysis project Ga0209415, IMG submission 187696) | Peat soil microbial communities from Weissenstadt, Germany - SII-SIP-2007 (SPAdes) (version 2) | ecosystem: Environmental > Terrestrial > Soil > Wetlands > Peat | place: Germany... | reverse complement strand
GGCTGCTCGTAGTTCTCGTTCATCACGGTGATGTAGTAATAGACGTCTTCCTGCTCCTGATACATGCGGCGCAACCCGTCCTGGATGATCACCGCGAGTTCGTAGGCATAAGTCGGGTCATACGATACGCAGTTCGGGATGGTCGCGGCGAGCAGGTGGCTGTGGCCGTCCTCGTGCTGCAACCCTTCGCCGTTCAACGTGGTGCGGCCCGCCGTGCCGCCGAGCAGGAAGCCGCGCGCGCGCATGTCGCCCGCCGCCCATGCGAGATCGCCCACGCGCTGGAAGCCGAACATCGAGTAGAAGATGTAGAACGGGATCATCGAGATTCCGTGCGTGCTGTACGCGGTGGCGGCCGCAATCCACGATGACATCGCGCCGGGCTCGTTGATGCCCTCCTGCAGAACCTGGCCTTTCTGGTCTTCCTTGTAGAACATCAGCTGATCCGCGTCCTGCGGCGTGTAAAGCTGTCCCACGTGCGAATAAATGCCGAGCTGGCGGAACATCCCTTCCATGCCGAACGTGCGCGATTCGTCGGGCACGATCGGCACTACATACTTGCCGATTTTCTTGTCGCGCACGAGCGTCGTCAGTATGCGCACGAATGCCATCGTGGTCGACAGCTCGCGCCCCGCGCCGCTGGCCTTGAGCAGCGCCTCGAACGCGGAGAGCGGCGGGACCTCGAGCGGCGCCGCTTTGCGCCGGCGCGCCGGCAGGTAGCCGCCCAATGCCATCCGGCGCTCGCGCATGTAAGTGAGTTCGGGCGAGCCCTCCTTGAAAGTAACATAGGGAACTTCCTCGAGCTTGTCGTCGGGGACCGGGATCGCGAAGCGGTCGCGGAACGCTTTGATCGACGACGTTCCCATTTTTTTCTGCTGATGCGTGATGTTCTGCGACTCGCCGGCTTCGCCCATGCCGTAGCCCTTGATGGTCTTGGCGAGGATCACCGTCGGCTGGCCCTGGTGCTTCATCGCTGCCGCGTATGCGGCGTAGATTTTGTGCGGATCGTGGCCGCCGCGGTTCAAGCGCCAGATGTCGTCGTCGGACATCGTCGCGACCATTTCCAGCAACTCGGGATATTTGCCGAAAAAATACTTGCGCACGAAGGCGCCGTCCTTCGACTTGAATGTCTGGTACTCGCCGTCGACCGCCTCCTCCATGCGCTTGAGCAGTATGCCCTTGGTGTCGCGCAGGAACAGCGGGTCCCAATACCCGCCCCAGATCACCTTGATCACGTTCCAGCCGGCGCCGCGGAAATCTGCTTCAAGCTCCTGGATGATTTTGCCGTTGCCGCGCACCGGGCCGTCGAGCCGCTGCAGATTGCAGTTGATAACGAAAATCAGGTTGTCGAGCTTTTCGCGGCCGGCAAGCGAAATCGCGCCCAGCGATTCCGGCTCGTCCATTTCGCCGTCGCCCATGAACGCCCACACCTTGCGGCCCTGCGGCTCGATAATTCCGCGGTCCTTCATGTAGCGCATGAAGCGCGCCTGGTATATCGCCATCAGCGGCCCCAGCCCCATCGACACCGTCGGAAACTGCCAGAAGTCCGGCATCAGCCACGGATGCGGGTACGAGGACAATCCTTTGCCATCCACCTCTTGGCGGAAGTTGTCCATCTGCTCTTCGGTGAGCCGCCCCAGCATGAAAGCGCGGGCATAGACGCCGGGCCCGGAATGCCCCTGTACGAAGACCAGGTCGCCGCCGAAGTTCTCGCTCGGCGCGCGCCAGAAATGGTTGTAGCCGACGTCGTAGAGCGTGGCTGCGGACGCGAAGCTCGCGATATGCCCGCCCACGTTCGTATGTTTGTTGGCGCGCACAACCATCGCCAGCGCATTCCAGCGCACGTACGCACGGATGCGGTTCTCGAGCTCGTGGTCGCCGGGCGAACGCTCCTCCTGCGCCGGCGGGATGGTGTTGCAATACGCGGTGTTGAGCGAGAACGGGAAATATGCGCCGCTGCGGCGCGCCTTCTCCACCAACTGCTCGAGAAGGTAATGGGCGCGTTGCGCGCCTTCGTATTTGAGGACGCCGTCGAGCGCTTCGAGCCACTCCTGGGTTTCCTGCGGGTCGGCGTCAGGAATGTCCTTCATGTCCATGGCATCACCTTTGTGGGGTTTGCGGCGTCCGCCTGAGCGTGCATTGTCAGCCGGGCCTGAGGCACTTTTGGTGCCGTGCTTTTCTCAATAATTATAGCATTGGCGCCGCTCTGATCACCGTGCGCGCGCATGCCGCGCGCACCCGGAGCTTCAGGATTTGGGAACGCGTCCCAGCAGGTAAAACTCATCGTTTGGACGCATCTCGATCAGGTTCGCCATGCGGTTCGATAAGGCGAATAACGCCGCGATTGCTCCGATATCCCAGATGTCCTCGTCGGAAAAACCGTGCTCGCGCAATTGCGCGAAATCCGCATCGGCGACTTCATGCGAGCGCAGCGCAATCTTGAGCGCGAAGTCCAGCATCGCTTTCTGGCGCGGCGTCAGGTCGGCCTTGCGGTAATTGACCGCGACCTGGTCGGCGATCAGCGGATTCTTGGCGTAGACGCGCAGGATCGCGCCATGCGCGATCACGCAGTAGTGGCATTGATTGGCGGCGCTGGTGGCGACGATGATCATTTCGCGCTCGGCCTTGGTAAGCCCGCCATCCTTCAGCAGCAGCGCGTCGTGATAATCGAAGAACGCCCGGAACTCGGCGGGCCGGTGGGCGAGCGTGATGAATACGTTGGGAATAAAGCCCGCCTTTTCCTGCACCTTGACGATGCGGCTGCGCACGTCCGGCGGCAGATCTTCGAGCTTCGGTACCGGGTAGCGGCTGATCGCGTTTTTGGACACGGTTATACTCCTTTCGCCTTTCTTGTTCTTACTTGCCTTCGAACTTCGGCGAGCGTTTTTCTAGGAACGCGGTCATGCCTTCCTTGCGGTCGGCAGTGCCGAACGCGACCGCGAACAGATTCGTTTCCAGTACGCAGCCGTTGGCGAGATCGAGGTCGAGCCCGCGCTGCACCGCCTGCTTGCAGGCTCGTATCGCGACAGGTGCCTTCGACGCAAGAAGCCGCGCCGTCTCAAGACCCTTGCCCATCAGCTGTTCGGCCGGCATGAGCTGATTGACCAGCCCGATCGCCAGCGCTTCGTCGGCCTTTACCTGACGGCCGGTCGTGACCAGCTCCAGCGCGCGCGCGCGGCCGGTAAGCCGCGCCAGCCGCTGCGTGCCTCCGAACCCGGGGGGAATGCCGAGGTTCACTTCGGGTTGGCCGAAGACAGCGCGCTCGGATGCAAGGATCCAGTCGCATGCCATCGCGAGCTCGCAGCCGCCGCCGAGAGCATAGCCGTTGACGAGCGCGATCACCGGTATCGGCAACGCCTCGAGCGCATGCATCACACGTTGACCTTTCTCGGAGAACGCGTGCGCTTCAAGCGCGCTCATGGTCTGCATCGCGCTGATGTCAGCGCCTGCGACAAACGCTTTATCGCCCGCACCGGTGACGAGGAGCACGCGCGCCGCGGAATCTTCTGCGACGCGCGCGATTGCATCGGCAAGCTCGTCGAGCGTTGCAGCATTAAGCGCGTTAAGCGCTTTCGGACGATTGACCGTCAGCACGCAGATGCCGGGCTCGGCGTGCTCGAGGATGATATTTTGATAAGTCATAAAGGTGTGTGAATGGTGAATAGTGAATGGTTAGCCTGCGTATGGGTCACATGGTGCTTTCTATTTACGATTCACCATTCACCCGACTCTACTTCGCCGCCATGCGGATAGCGCCGTCCAATCGTATGACCTCCGCATTGAGCAGCGGGTTCTCGATGATGAATGCAGCAAGCCTCGCGTATTCCTCGGGCCGGCCCAGGCGCGACGGGAACGGCACCTGCGCGCCGAGCGAGGCGCGCACCTCCTCGCTCAGGCCCTGCAGCATCGGGGTGTCGAAGATTCCCGGCGCGATCGTCATTACGCGAATGCCGACGCGCGCGAGCTCGCGCGCGACCGGCAGCGCCATCGCGACGATGCCGCCTTTCGACGCGCTGTAGGCGGCCTGGCCGATCTGGCCCTCGAATGCGGCGATCGACGCCGTATTGATGATGACGCCGCGCTCGCCGTCGGCGTTGGGTTGATTGGCGCTCATTGCCTGCGCGGCAAGCCGCAGCGCATTGAAACTGCCGATGAGATTAATGTTGATCGCGCGGCTGAAAGCCTCGAGCCGGTGCGGGCCGTTCTTGCCGACCACGCGCTCGCCCGGCGCGATGCCGGCGCAGTTGATGAGGCCGTGCAGTGCGCCGAACGCTTGTACCGCGCCATCGACCGCCTGCTGCATCTGCGCTTCGCTGGTCACATCGGCGACGACGAAGCGCGCCCGCGCACCCAGTCCGGCGGCGAACGTCTCGCCCGCCTGCCGGTTGAGATCGGCGAGCATCACCTTGCCGCCCGCCGCGGCGAGATGCTTCGCCGTCGCGGCGCCGAGCCCGGATGCCCCGCCGGGAATCAGGAATACGCTGTCCTTGATCTGCATGTCTAGTCGTACTTGCGCACGTCGTCGATGACCTTCCCATCGTTAGGCAATGCGCCGGCCGGTTTGAACGCGATTTCGCCGCGCAGATTGCAGACTTCGCGTACCGTCGCCGCGATTTTCTGTGCGAACGCATCATTGCCCGTGCCTTCGATTTCGCAATTGAGCGTCATGCGGTCGGTTTTCCTGTCGTCGTGATCGATGACCAGCCGGTACTTGCGGATTTCGGGATGGCGTTTCGCGATGTCGGCCATCTGCGACGGCTTGACGAACATGCCTTTCACTTTCGCGGTCTGATCGGCGCGTCCCAGCCAGCCCTTGATGCGCATGTTGGTGCGGCCGCACGGGCTCGCGCCGGGCAGCACCGCCGACAGATCGCCGGTCGCGAACCGGATCAACGGATACTCGGGCGTCAGCGTCGTCACCACGACTTCACCGACTTCGCCCGGCGCAACCGGCTCGCCGGTGCCGGGTCGCACGAGCTCGATCAGCACGCCCTCGTCGACGATCATGCCTTCCTGCGCGGGCGACTCGTACGCGACCAGGCCGAGATCGGCGATCGCGTAGCACTGCAGCGTTTTGACGTTGCGCCCGTTGAACCAGGTGCGCAAGCTCGCCGGCAGCGCTTCCGCCGATACCAATGCTTTTTTCACGCTCGACAGGTCGGCTTTGAGCTCGTCGCCTTTCTCGAGGATGATGCGCAGGAACGACGGCGTGCCGATGTAGCATTGAGGCCGCAAGGCCGCGATCGCCGCGACCTGCATCTCGGTCTGCCCCGTGCCGCCCGGGAAAACCGTGCAGCCCAGCGCATGAGCCCCCATGTCTGCCATTAGACCGGCAGGCGTGAAGTGGTACGAAAACGTGTTGTGCACCAGCTCGCCTTTGCGAAAACCGGCCGCGAACATCGCGCGCGCGAGCCGCCAGTAATCGTCGCGCTTGCCTTCGGGATCGAACAGCGGGCCCGGCGACATGAACACGCGGCCGAGCCCCGGCACCGGCAACGTCGTCATGCCGGCAAACGGCGGGCTCGCCGTCTGCAAGCCGGCCAAATCGGATTTGCGCGTGACCGGCAGCCTGGCGAGCGCGGCGCGGTCCCTGATGTCGGTGGCATCGACGTCGGCGAGTACGTGCGCGAAATACGGCGCCTTTTTCTGCGCGTTCGAAATCTGTTCGCGTATCGCGGCGAGCTGCTGCTCTTCGCGCAGCGCGGGATCGCGCGTCTCCAGGGTATCGAAAAAATCCATCATCTAATCCAAGACAAACCCTTTAACCGCCAGGTACGCTAAGGACGCCGCAAGATTACAATAAAGCGCGACTTTATATTCCGGTATCAGCAACACGGTTGGGGCGGCGCACGGTTGAACGGGAACGACAAGCTTTCCCGCGGTTTTCCTTCGCGTCCTTGACGTCCTTTGCGGTGGGTCTTTTGATCTTCAAGCAAGCCAGCGCTTGCGCCGGCGATAGTGTTTCGCGTCGCGGTAATTCTTCCGCCCGCCCGCGCTCAGGCCGAGATAAAACTCCTTCACGTCCTCGTTGGCGGACAGTTCTTCGGCGCTGCCGTCCATCACGACGCGGCCGGTTTCGAGTATGTAGCCGTAATCGGCAAAGCGCAGCGCGACGTTGGTGTTCTGTTCGGCCAGCAGGAAACTCACGCGTTCTTTCTGATTGAGGTCGCGCACGATCTCGAAAATCTCCTCGACGATCTGCGGTGCGAGCCCCATCGACGGTTCGTCGAGTAATATCATCGACGGCTGCGCCATCAGCGCGCGCCCGAGCGCGGTCATCTGCTGCTCGCCGCCCGAGGTGTAGCCCGCGAGGCTCGCGCGCCGCTGCTTCAGGCGCGGGAAATAGACGTAGACTTTCTCCAGCTCGGCGGCGATCTGGCCTTTGCCGCTGCGGGTAAATGCGCCGGTCAGCAAATTCTCCTCGACCGTCAAGTGCGCGAAGCAATGCCGCCCTTCCATCACCTGCACGACACCGCGCTTCACCAACTCCGATGGATTGAGCTGATCGACGCGCTCGCCGCGGAACTCGATCGAACCTTTGGTGACGTCGCCGCGCTCGGCACGCAGCAGATTTGATACGGCTTTCAGCGTCGTCGTCTTGCCGGCTCCATTGCCGCCGAGCAGGGCGACAATGCCGCTCTCCGGCACCGTCAGCGACACCCCCTTCAGCACCAGGATGACATGGTTGTAGATGACTTCGATACCGTTGACGGTGAGCATCGGTGCATTCATCGCCGCTGTGCTCTTGGGGTTGTCATGGCTTTCCCGGCAGTTCGGACGGCACGCGGCGTGCGGGCAAGCCGCCAGGAAAGCCGCCTGCGCGGCGGGCACCCACCGCGCAGGCGGAGTCCATCACTCGCTCAGGATTTGGTTTCTTTCGAGCAGTCGCGCGGCTGAATCTTCTTTTCTTCGGCATACTTCTGCGCCGACGCGCGGATGATCGGATCGATGACCTTCAAGTCGGATTGGTAAGGACCGGCCGTGACGTGCCACTGTTTCCCGTCCCAAGTCTCGACGTGAGCGGTGTGCGCGCCCTCATGGTTGTCGCAGCTGGTAAGAACCGGGTTCATGAAGCCCTCAAAACCGAGCTTCTTGATCGCAGCGCTGTCGATCGTAAGGTTTTCCAGCCCCCAGCGCACCTGTTCGCCCGTCAGCGGTTTCTTGCCGTACTTGGCCTGCGCGCGCTTGACGGCCTCGACCGCCATCATTGCCGAGACCATGCCGCGGTTGTACAACACTTCACCGAGATCCTCTTTCTTGCCGGTGCCCTGGCCTTTGTCGTAGACATACTTGATGAGGTCCTTGTGGACCTGGCCCTCGCCCGCCGGCGCGAGGAAAGTAAGCGCGTTGTAGCCCTTCGCGCCGTCGCCGGCCGGCGTCACATCAGGCTCGGCGCCGGACCACCACACGCCGTACATCTTCTCGCGCGGGTAGCCGGTCGCGACCGCTTCCTTGATCGCGGTCGAGTTCATCACGCCCCAGCCCCAGAGAAAAACGTAGTCGGGACGTTGCTGGCGGATCTCCAGCCAGGTGGCTTTCTGTTCGACGCCTGGGTGGGTGACAGGCAGCAGCATCAGGTCGAAACCGTGCATTTTGGCGCGCGCCTGCAGCAGCGGTATCGGCTCCTTGCCGTACGGCGAGTCGTGGTAGACGAGCGCGATCTTCTTGCCTTTGAGCTTGTCGAAGCCGCCTTCCTTCTTCGCGACGTGCTGGATCAGAATGTCGGCCGCATCCCAATAGGTGCCGCCCAACGGGAAATTCCAGGTAAACACGCTGCCATCGACCGAATCGGCGCGTCCGTAGCCGGCGGTGACCAGCGGAATTTTGTCGCCGGGCGCCTTGTCGGTGAGGGCGAACGTGATGCCGGTGGAAAGCGGCTGGAAGACGGTCGCGCCGGTCGGGCCTTTGCCTTTCAGCCGCTCGTAGCACTCGACGCCGCGATCCGTGGCGTAGCCGGTTTCGCATTCCTCGAACGTAATCTTGACGCCGTTCATGCCGCCGTCGCGGGCATTGACCAGTTTCAGGTAATCCACGTAGCCGTTGGCCCAAGGCACGCCATTGGGCGCGTAAGGACCGGTGCGGTACACCAGCGCCGGGAAGAACTGCTCCATGCCCTGCGCCACGGCCGGCCCGCTCGCCGTGGCCGCGAGCACGGCGGCGACCGTTCCGGCGGAAACCGCCAGAAGCCTGATTTTCGACGTAATCTTCATCTCCTATACCTCCTTATGATTCGGCCGCGGGCGGGGCGCCAGGGGCCAGGACATGCATGCTACCGCGTTCAGTGCGGAAATGGCCAGAGACGCAGCTTTTCCTTGCCGATCGCCCATAGCCGGGCCAGCCCGCGCGGTTCGACGATCAGGAAGAACACGATCAGCGCGCCAAAAATGATCGACTCCAGGTGCGAGACCATGGCGGTCGAGAGAGTCATGCCGAGCCATCCCGGCGCATGATTCAGCAGGATCGGCAGCGCCACGATGAAAAAAGCGCCGAAAAAGCTGCCGAGGATCGAGCCCATGCCGCCGATGATGATCATGAACAGCAGGTTGAGCGAGAGGTTGATATCGAAAGCGAGCGGCTCCCACGAGCCGAGGTAAACGAACCCCCACAGCGCGCCGGCGACGCCCACGTAGAACGAGCTCACGGCGAACGCGGTGAGCTTGGCGTAGGCCGGGCGGATGCCGATAATCTCGGCCGCCACATCCATGTCGCGCATCGCCATCCAGGTCCTGCCGATGTGGCCGCGCACGAGGTTCTTCGCCAGCACGGTGAACACCGCGACCACCGCCAGCAGGAACAGGTATTTTCTCACCGGGGTATCGACCTGCCAGCCGAAGATGTCGAGCGGAGCGGTCGACACCGATCCCGACGATGAGTAGTTGGTCAGCCACTTGACCCGCGCCATCGTCCAGTCGATGAAAAACTGCGCCGCGAGCGTGGCCACCGCGAGGTAGAGCCCCTTTATGCGCAGGCTGGGGATGCCGAACAGCATGCCGACCGCGGCCGCGATCAGGCCCGCCAGCACCAGCACGACCAGGAAATTGAGCTGCGGCACGCGCAGCACCAGGTTGTAGGCAGCATAGGCGCCCACCGACATGAACGCCGCGTGGCCGATCGAGATCTGCCCGCAGTAGCCGACGAGCAGATTGAGCCCGGTCGCCGCGAGCGCCAGGATCAGGAACGGGATCAGGATCGACAGGAACAGGTAGTCGCTGGCGAGGAGCGGCACCCCGACGATCGCGAATGCCAGCAGCACCGCAATGAAATAGCGATCCTGCAGGATCGGCAGCATCGCCTGATCCTGCTCGTAGGAAGTCTTGAACTGTCCGGTTTCCCTGTAGAACATCTCACACCCGGTCGATGATCTTTTCTCCGAACAACCCTTCGGGCCGCACCAGCAGGAACAGCAGCGCCAGTACGTAGGCAAACCAGTTCTCGATGCCGCCGCCCGCGAGGTCGAAGGCCTTGACCAGCACCGGCCCGAGAAAAACTTCCGCGACCTTCTCGCCAACGCCGATGATGAGCCCCCCGACGATGGCGCCGGGGATCGAGGTAAAGCCCCCCAGGATCACCACCGGCAGGGCTTTCAGCGCCACCAGCGAGATCGAGAATTGCACGCCAAGCTTCGAGCCCCACACCATGCCCGCGACCACGGCAACTACCCCGGCAACCGACCACACGATCACCCAGATGCGGTTCAGCGGTATGCCGATCGACTGCGCCGCCTGGTGGTCGTCGGCGACCGCGCGCAGCGCGCGTCCGGTCGCGGTCTTCTGGAAAAACAATGCGAGCACCACCACCAGCAGCGCCGCGAGCAGCGCCGCGGCGACATCGTCCAGGTTGATCAGGATGCCGCCCTGGAACAGGTTGCCGAGGATCATCACCGGCTCTTTGGGGATGCCGAGATTGATTTCGTAGATGTCGCTGCCCCAGACCGTCTGGCCGAAACCATCGAGAAAAAACGACACCCCGAGGGTGGCCATCAACAGCGCCACGCTGTCCTGATTCACCAGGGGCCGCAATACCAACCGCTCGATGATCATCGCGAGCAGCACCATGATGCCGATAGCCAGCGGCACGGCGACCCAGAGCGGCATCCGCTCCGCCATGCGCGCCACCGCGAGCGCGGCGAACAGCACCATCGAGCCTTGCGCGAAGTTGAACACGCCGGAGGCCTTGAAGATCAGCACGAAACCCAGCGCGACCAGTGAATAAAGCACGCCCGCCATCAGGCCGCCCAGCACCACTTCCACGTAGAATCCCGGCGCGCTCGCCCCGGACGCAAGCGGGGCGACGAGTCCGGCGAGCAGCACGCTGCATAGCACGACGACATTGGCATGTTTCTTCATGAGTTCCTCAATGCTTCAGTGGCTGACGCCGAGGTAAGCGTCAATTACGGCCTGATTGCCGCGCACCTGGTCGGGCGTGGCGTCTCCGATCTTCCTGCCGTAATCGAGCACGACCACCCGGTCCGAAATGTCCATTACGACGCCCATGTCGTGCTCGATCAACACGATGGTGGTGCCGAAGTGGTCGTTGACGTCGAGGATGAATCGGCACATGTCCTGCTTCTCCTCGACGTTCATGCCGGCCATTGGCTCGTCGAGCAGCAGCACGCACGGCTCTATCGCCAACGCCCGGCCAAGGTCGACGCGTTTCTGCAAGCCGTAGGGCAACCGACCCACCGGCGTCTTGCGGTAAGCCTGGATCTCGAGAAAATCGATGATGCGCTCGACGGCTTTGCGATGCTCGATCTCCTCCCTGAGAGCCGGGCCGTACCACACCGCCTGCGCGAGCACCCCCGCACGCATCTTCAGATTGCGGCCGGTCATTATGTTGTCGAGCACCGTCATGCCCTTGAAGAGCGCGATGTTCTGAAACGTGCGCGCAATGCCCTGTTTCGCCGCCTCGTGCGGCCGCATCTGCTTGTGCTCGACGCCCCTGAACGTGACGCTGCCCTGCTGCGGATGATAGACGCCGTTGATCACGTTCAGCATCGAGCTTTTGCCCGCGCCGTTGGGACCGATGATCGCGCGGATCTCGTGCTCGCGCACGTCGAAGCTCACCTCCGACAGCGCCTTCACGCCGCCGAACGCGAGCGAGATGCTGTCGATCTTGAGAATGACGTCGCCGATATTCCGCGCCTGAGCCATGCGAATCCGATCTCAACCCGCCTGTTTCACCTGTGCGCGAGATAAGATGCGCGCCTCGCGAATCCTGACGTCGGCGCGCACGGTGCCGGTGCGGCCGTCTTCGAACTTGATCTGGGTTTCGACATGGCACTCGGCACGGTCCGAGTACAACGCATCGACCAGCGCCGCGTACTTCTCGGCGACGAAACCGCGGCGCACCTTGCGCGTGCGCGTCAGCTCGTCGTCGTCGGGATCCAGCTCCTTGTGCAGGATCAGGAACCGGTGTACCTGCGAACCGGCGAGCGTGTCCTCCCGAGCGAGCTCGGCGTTCACTTTCTCGACGCATTCTCGGATCAGTTCATAGACCTCGGGCTTGCCCGCCAGATCGGTGTAGCCGGCGTAAGGAATTGCGCGCCGTTCGGCCCAATTGCCGACCGAGCCCACGTCGATGTTGATGAACGCGCAGACCCGATCGCGCCCGTTGCCAAAGACGACCGCTTCCTTGATGTGCGGAAAGAATTTGAGCTTGTTCTCGATGTAATTGGGCGCGTACATCGCCCCCGTCGCCAGTTTGCCGACATCCTTGGCGCGGTCGATGATCTTGAGCTGGCGGTTGGCGTCGAAGAAACCGGCGTCGCCGGTGCGGAAGTAGCCGTCGGCATCGATCGACTCGGCGGTCGCGTCCGGCCGCCTGTAGTATTCCTTCAGCAGCATCGGGCCGCGCACCAGCACTTCCCCGTTATCCGCAATTCTGACTTCCACGCCGGGTGCCGGCGCACCGACCGAATCGAAGCTGACGGCGCCGTCGGGCTGCAGACACACGTAGGCGCAGGTTTCGGTCGAGCCGTAAAGCTGCTTCAGGTTTACGCCGATCGAGCGGTAGAACCGGAACAAATCGGGGCCGATCGCGGCGCCCGCGGTATACGCAACGCGGATGCGGCTCATCCCCAGGACGTTACGCAAGGGCCCGTAGATCAGCACGTTGCCGAGCGCGTAAAGCAGCCGGTCGGCGAAGGCCACCGGCTTGCGTCCCAAAATTTCGGCGCCGCAGCGGCGCGCAACGTCCGTGAAAAAACGGAAGAGAGCCCGCTTGATCGCGCTCGCATCCTCCATGCGGATCATCACTGTCGTGAGCAGATTTTCAAATATGCGCGGCGGCGCGAAGAAATAGGTCGGGCCAATTTCGCGCATGTCGGTCATCACGGTATCGCCCGATTCCGGGCAGCTGATGGTAAAACCGGCAACCAGCCATTGCGCGTACGAAAACAGATGGTCGCCCACCCAGGCCATCGGCAGATACGACAGCATGCTGTCCGCGGGACCCAGCTGGTCGAATCTTGAGCCGCCCTGGGCGGATGAGATGAACGCGCGGTGCGTCTGGCATACGCCTTTCGGTTTGCCGGTCGTCCCCGATGTATACAGCATGATGCCGATGTCGGAAGCTTTGCCTTTCGCGACCTCGCCCGCATAGAAATCAGGGTGCGCGGCGTCGAACGCGCGGCCCCGCTCGGCGAGCGATTCGTAACCCAGGAGCTGCGACTGTTGGTAATGACGCATGCCACGCGGATCGTCGTAGACGATGTGCTTCAAGCGCGGGCAGCGCGGCAGGATTTCGATGAGCTTGTCGACCTGCTCCTGGTCCTCGACGATCGCGAATTGCGCTTCCGCGTCGTCGAACACATAGACCATCTCGTTGGCGACCGCATCCTGATACAGCGGCACCGGCACGCCGCCGAGTGCCTGCGCCGCCGCCATCGCCCAGTAGAGGCGGGGCCGGTTGTCGCCGATGATTGCGAGCGTGTCGCCGCGCCTGAAACCGAGCGCGGCAAGTCCGCAGGCGAGCGTTCTGACCTCCATTGCGACCTCGCCCCAGCTCCAGGTCTGCCAGATGCCGAGGTCCTTTTCGCGAACCGCGGGCCGCTCGCGCAAGCGCTCGGCGTTGGCGAGCAGCAGGCGCGGAAACGTATCGGGTTGTGCTTGATTTTCTGGCATCACCAGCCTCCTCCAACGGGCACTCCGGGTGCTTTATTAACATCGTGGATCGTGCGCAGCAAGGCTTACAAAATCCTTACGCCACGCCGGGCGTGTCGGATGCTACATATTACGCCGGTACTGCCCCCCTACCTCGAACAGTGCGTTGGTGATCTGCCCCAGCGAGCATGAACGCACCGCGCTCATCAGCTCGGCGAACACGTTGCCGTTCGTCATCACGGTTTCCTGCAGGCGCTTGAGCGCGGCCGGCGCTTCGTCGTGGTGGCGCTGCTGGAATTCGCGCAACCGCCGGATCTGGCCTTGCTTCTCCTCTGCGGTCGAGCGCGCAAGCTGGATCGTGCCGCCGGCCTCGACCGGTTTGGGATTGCGGAAGGTATTGACGCCGACGATCGGCAGCGTGCCGTCGTGCTTCAGCGTTTCGTAATAGAGCGACTCTTCCTGGATCTTGCCGCGCTGATAGCCGGTCTCCATCGCGCCCAGCACGCCGCCGCGCTCGGCGATGCGCTCGAATTCGGCGAGAACCGCTGCCTCCACGAGATCGGTCAGCTCTTCGATGATGAACGAACCCTGATTCGGGTTCTGGTTCCTGGCGAGCCCCCATTCGCGGTTGATGATGAGCTGGATCGCCATCGCGCGCCGCACCGATTCCTCGGTCGGCGTCGTGATCGCCTCGTCATAGGCGTTGGTGTGCTGGCTGTTGCAGTTGTCGTAGACGCCGATCAGGGCCTGCAGTGTGGTGCGGATGTCGTTGAAGTCGATTTCCTGCGCATGCAGCGAGCGGCCCGAGGTCTGGGTGTGGTACTTGAGCTTCTGGCTGCGCTCGCTGGCGCCGTAGAGGTCGCGCATTGCGATCGCCCAGATGCGGCGCGCGACGCGACCGATCACCGAATACTCGGGATCCATGCCGTTCGAGAAGAAAAACGACAGGTTGGGCGCAAAATCGTCGATCAACATGCCGCGCGCCAGATAGGCTTCGACGAAAGTGAAGCCATTGGCGAGCGTGAACGCGAGCTGCGAGATCGGATTGGCGCCCGCTTCGGCGATGTGGTAACCCGAGATCGACACCGAGTAGAAGTTGCGGACCTCGTGCTGAGCGAAGTACTCGGCGATGTCGGCCATCACCTTGAGCGAGAATTCGGTCGAGAAAATGCACGTGTTCTGGCCCTGGTCTTCCTTGAGGATATCGGCCTGCACCGTGCCGCGCACCGTCTGCAGCGTACACTCACGGATCTCCCCGGCTTCCTTGGCGTTCGGCTGGCGGCCGTGCTTTTGCGCGAACGCGTCGAGTTGCTGGTCGAGCGCGGTGTTGAGGAACATCGCGAGTATGGTCGGGGCCGGGCCGTTGATCGTCATCGAAACCGAAGTGTTCGGCGCGGTGAGGTCGAAACCACCGTAGAGCACCTTCATGTCGTCGAGCGTCGCGATAGACACGCCGGAGTTGCCGACCTTGCCGTATATGTCTGGGCGTTCGTGCGGATCGAAGCCATAGAGCGTGACCGAATCGAATGCGGTCGACAGGCGCTTCGCTTCCGAATGTTCGGACAGGAGCTTGAAGCGACGATTGGTGCGGAACGGATCGCCCTCGCCCGCGAACATGCGCGTGACGTCCTCGTTCTCGCGCTTGAACGCGAACACGCCGCCCGTGAACGGGAAATAGCCGGGCAGGCTTTCGCGCAGCAGCCATCGCAGAAGCTCGCCGTGGTCCTCGAATTTCGGCAGCGCGACTTTCGGCAGGTGCGTGCCGGACAGCGTGATGACCGTGAGCTGGGTGCGGATCTCGCGGTCGCGCACCTTGACCACATGCTCGTCGCCCGAGTAGGCGGCCTTGACTTGCGGCCAGCTCGCGAGCAGTTCCCTGCTGCGAGCATCGAGCGCGCGCTCGCGTTCGACGATCAGCGCATCCACATCGCTGGCCGGTTTGCCGGCGGCTGTCAGCAACCGCTTCGTCTCCGTCAGTTGCTGGCGTTCGCGCGCAATCTGCGCCTGCTCGCGCGACTGCTGGTGGTAAGTGCGCACCGCGTTGGCGATCTCGGCCAGGTAGCGCGCGCGCGCCGGCGGCACGATCGCGGTGTTGCCGCTCGAGGCCTGCACTTTGACCGGCGCGAGCGCCCCGGCGCCAAGCTTGAGGCCGTGTTCGGCAAGCTGCTGCTTCAGCGCTTGATAGAGCGCGGTGACGCCATCGTCGTTGAAACGCGCGGCGATGGTGCCGAACACCGGCATCCCGGCGGGCGACTGCTTGAACGCCTCGCGGTTGCGCTGCACCTGCTTGCGCACGTCGCGCAGCGCGTCCTGCCCACCCTTGCGGTCGAACTTGTTGATCGCGACGAGGCTGGCGAAATCGAGCATGTCGATTTTCTCGAGCTGGCTCGCCGCGCCGTACTCGGGCGTCATCACGTACAGCGACACGTCGACCAGCGGCACGATCGCGGCATCGCCCTGGCCGATGCCGGAAGTCTCGATCATGATCAGATCGAAACCGGCGACCTTGCACGCCGCGATCGCGTCGGGCACGCAAGCCGCGATTTCGCTATCCGCGGCGCGCGTCGCGAGCGAGCGCATGTAGATATTCGGGCTGTGGATGGCGTTCATGCGGATGCGGTCGCCGAGCAGCGCGCCGCCGCTCTTGCGCCGCGACGGATCGACAGCGATCAGAGCGATTTTCAACCGGTCGTGCTGGTCGAGGCGCAAGCGCCGCACCAACTCATCGGTCAGCGATGATTTGCCCGAACCGCCGGTACCGGTGATGCCGAGCACAGGTACGCCCTTCACCGCGCGCGCGCGCTCGATGAACTGCTCGCGTATTTTTTTGTCGAGCGCCGCATTTTCCAGCACGGTGATCAGGTTTGCCAACGCGCGGCGGTCGCCGCGCGCGACGGCGTCGAGCTTGACCGGCGCCAATCCTGCGGTATCGAAATCGCACGCCGCAAGCATGTCGTTGATCATCCCCTGCAGCCCCATCTGCGCCCCGTCTTCGGGTGTATAGATGCGCGAGACGCCGTAAGCGTGCAACTCGGCGATTTCGGCGGGAACGATCACGCCGCCGCCGCCGCCGAACACCTTGATGTGCGCGCCGCCGCGTTCGCGCAAGAGATCGATCATGTACTTGAAAAACTCGACGTGGCCGCCCTGGTAGGAACTGATCGCGATGCCCTGCACGTCCTCGTCGAGCGCGGCGGTGACGATTTCGTCGACCGAGCGGTTATGGCCGAGATGGATGACTTCGGCGCCGCTCGCCTGCAGAATGCGGCGCACGATGTTGATCGATGCGTCGTGACCGTCGAACAGGCTCGCCGCGGTGACGAAGCGCACTTTGTGCCTGGCTTCGTAACCGCGGTGCGTGCTCTTCTGGACGCTCAAATCAGTCATAATTCTCACACCCCGTGAAATAGCTTACGCCGGTGCCGGAACCAAAACAAACGCTTATCGATGCCGCCGGCACGCGCCATGTTGCGCACACGGCGCCGCTGCGCATCGTCTCGCTCGTGCCGAGCATCACCGAGCTCATCTGCGAGCTCGGGCTCGCCGATCACCTCGTCGGGCGCACCGGTTTCTGCGTGCATCCGCGCGACACCGTGCGGCGAATTCCGAAAATCGGCGGCACCAAGGACGTGAACATCGCGCGCATCCGCGAATTGCAGCCGTCGCACCTCGTCGTCAATGTCGATGAAAACGAGAAACCGACTGTCGACGATCTCGCGCGCTTCGTGCCCAACGTCATCGTCACGCACCCGCTCGCGCCGCGCGACAATCTCGATCTCTATCGCCTGCTCGGGGGCATCTTCGGTTGCCGCGCGCGCGCCGAACAATTGTGCCGCGATTTCGAACGCGCCTGCGACGATGCCGTCGCTGCGTGCCGCACGCTGCCACGGCAGAACGTGCTGTATCTGATCTGGCGCGCGCCGTGGATGACGGTGTCGCGCGATACCTACATCTCGCGCACCCTCGCGCTCGTCGGCTGGGACACGCTGCCGGTCAGCGCCAACGCGCGCTATCCCGAAATCGAGCTCGACGCCGCGCTGCTTGCGAACGCCGCTCATGTGCTGCTCGGCAGCGAACCCTATCGCTTCCGCGACCGCGATGTCGACGCCGTCTCGAAGCGGATACCGCCGGAGGCGCACTGCAAAGTGCGGCTGATCGACGGTGAGATGACATCGTGGTACGGCAGCCGCGCAATCCGGGGCCTTGCCTATCTCAAGGATTTTCGACTCGCTGCAGTTTGAGCAGCAGCATCCGCGTCGAGTTTCATCTTTACATACGATCCCGGCGCGTCTTCGAGCGCCTTCAATTTGCCTTTACCGGGCATGCGCGCGGCGACTTTGTCGCCGGCGTATTGCGCCACCCACTTCGCCCAGTCGCTCCACCACGAGCCGGCATGCTGTTGCGCCGTCTCGAGCCATTCCTGCGGGGTATCGGCAGGATTTTCGTTGGTCCAATAGCCGTACTTGTTCGCCGCTGGCGGGTTGATGATGCCGGCGATATGGCCGGAGCCGCCGAGCACGAAGCGAACCTTGCCGGAAAACAATTGGGCGCCGGCATAGGTTGATTTCCACGGCGCGATGTGGTCTTCGATGGTGGACACGAAATAAAGCGGGGTTTTGACCCTGGTCAGATCTATCGGCACGTTGTGCAACGTGATGCCGCCGGGCTTGCGCAGCAGGTTGTTGATGTACATGTTGCGCAGATAGAAACTGTGCATCGCCGCCGGCATGCGCGTCGAGTCCGAGTTCCAGTAAAGCAGGTCGAACGGGAACGGGTCCTTGCCCAGCAGGTAGTTGTTGACGACGAACGACCAGATGAGGTCATTGGCGCGCAGCATGTTGAAGGTGGTCGCCATTTCGTGGCCTTCGAGATAGCCGCGCTCCTGCATTTTCTTTTCGAGCTTGCTGACCTGCTTTTCATCGACGAATACCTCGAGCTCGCCGGGCTCGGCGAAATCGATCATGGTGGCGAAGAATGTCGCGCTCTTGATGCGCTTGTCCCTGGTTGCCGCCATGTAGCCGAGCGTCGATGCGAGCAGCGTGCCGCCGAGGCAGAAGCCGATCGCATTGACTTCGCGCTCGCCGGTCGCTTGTTCGATCGCGTCGAGCGCGGCGAGAGTCCCTTCGAGCAGATAGTCGTCAAACGTCTTTCGCGCGTGCGTGGCGTCGGGATTGATCCAGGATACGATGAACACGGTATGCCCCTGCTCAGTCGCCCAGTGCACGAACGAATTCTTTTCACGCATGTCGAGGATGTAGAACTTGTTGATCCACGGGGGCAGGATCAGAAGCGGGCGTTTATACACCTCTTTCGTCAGGGGCGTGTAATGGATTAGCTGGAGCAGGTCGTTCTGAAACACCACCTTGCCCGGCGTCACCGCGATGTTGCCGCCGACCTGAAATGCCGCTGGGTCGGTCATCTTGACGCGGATCTGCTGGCCGTTGCCGCGCTCGAGGTCTTCGAGCAGATTGTTCAAACCCTTGACCAGGTTCTGGCCGCCCGAGTTGACGGTTTCGCGCAGCACTTCGGGATTGGTCACCAGGAAATTGCTCGGCGACAGCGCGTCGATGTACTGGCGGGTGTAGAAATCGACCTTCTTCGCGGTCTGATCATCGAGCCCCTGCACGCTGCCGACGGTCTGGTGCAGGTGCTTGGCGGCGATCAGATACGACTGCTTGATGTAATCGTAGAGAAAATTCTGCTGCCAGTCGTCGTGCTTGAAACGGCGGTCGCCCTTGGCCGGCTCGATCACCGGTTGGGCTTCGTGGCCGAGAATTCGCAGCATCGAATGCTGCCACAGCGACATGTAATCCTGCCACAGCTTGAACTGCATCTCGGCGAACCGGGTCGGATCGGCGATCAGCTTGCCCATCATTTCGTAAAACGCCTTGGCGATTCCAAGCTCGTCCCCGAATGCCGGCATGCCGCTTACGGCCTGACGCGCGATGAAGTCGCTCACGAGCTGACTGCTGCGTTGCGCGATCTCGGCATAGGTTTTGGCAAGCTCGGCCTGGTCGAGCGCGGTTTTTGGTTTTGTTTCGAGTGCGATCACTGCAATTCTCCTTGGAAACCCGCTTACGGATCAGGCGCGCGCGAAACGGTAGCTGCCGTCGGCGCAGCTCTCGCGCTTCAGCCGTCGGCGCTGCCACAGGAAATTAAGATGCGACAGCGTTTCGCCCATCGCAAAGAACGTCTGCTGCGGATCGAGTGCGCGCTTGAACAGCACCGGCATGACTTCGGCGCCGGTGCGCGGCTGGCCGCACGCGCGCCACAGTTCGTCGAGACGCTCGGCATGGTGTCGGTGCAGCGATTTTACCCGTTCGCGCAGGCCATAAAACGGCAAACCGTGCGACGGCAGCATCAGCGTTCCTGCGTCGAGCTCGGAATAGCGCGTGAGGGAAGCGAGAAAGCGCCCGAGCGGGTCGGCGTCGGGCAGGTGCGGCTGCACGCTGACGTTGGTGCTGATGCGCGGCAGCACCATGTCGCCGGCGATCAGCACGCCGAGCTCGTCGCAGAATAGCGCCGCGTGCTCGGGCGAATGGCCATAGCCGGCGACGACGCGCCACGCGCAACCGTTGATCTGGAATTCCTGGTCGTCGTGCATCGGCACGATGCGTGGCGGGATGGCAGCCACACCGCGCTTGAACAGATTCTCGCGCGTGAGCGGCTGCTCGGCGGTGTCTATGCGCAGGCCGTGTTGCCGGAACATCGCCAGATACGCCTCGCGAGTAAACAGATCGTGCGCGGTGTGCCAAGCCTGCGCCGAAGCGAATTCGGGTTCGGTCATCCATACCGGCGCCCGCCACTCGTCGGCAAGCCATGCGGCAAGGCCGAAATGATCGGGATGAAAGTGCGTGATGATAATGCGCGTGACCGGCTTGCCTCGCAGATGGGAGACAAAAATCCGGCGCCACAGGCCGCGCGTGGGATTGCCGCCGAAACCGCAATCGACGATTACCCAGCCATCACCATCGGCCAGCAACCACAAGTTGATGTGCTCGAGCGCAAACGGCAACGGCATGCGCAACCAGTAGACGCCGGGCGCCACCTCGTGCGCCTCGGCGGGTGCTGGCGCTTCGGGAAACGGGTATTCGAGCCCACCTGCTGCATGGGACTTGACTTTAGCTGCTGATAGCATTACGTTTACGTAAAGGTTATATGGTACAGCTTGAAGGTTTTGATTCTACACGATTATATTGCGAGGCACAATGACAAGCACCTATACCATTACAGACCTCGCCCGGGAATTCGGCGTGACTACCCGCACCATCCGGCATTATGAGGATGAAGGTCTGGTGTCGCCGCGCCGTGAAGGTTTGAACCGTTTGTTCAGCAACCGCGACCGGGTGCGCCTGAAACTCGCGCTGCGGGGCAAGCGCCTGGGATTCAGCCTGGCCGAGATCCGCGAGCTGTTCGACCTCTACGACCTGGCGCGCGACGAGAAACGGCAGTTGCAGGAATTCCTGGTCAAGCTGGAGAAACGCCGCGGTCTGCTGGCGCAACAGCGCGAAGACATCGAGGTCATGCTGAACGAGATCACGTTTTTCGAAAACCAGTGCCGCAAGCTGCTCGCTGAAAATCAGCGCTCCGGCAAGCAGCCGGCAGCCGCCTGAAGCCTGGCCCGACGCTCTCGATCAATCCTGAATTTGGCTCCGCGCATTATATTGACGTTAACGTAAAGGTAATATAATTTACCGTTGAATATGAACAAGTTTTCGCCACGTGATGCCAATTATGCCGAGCGCGTGCGCGACAGTTTCAGGCGCCAGCAATTGATGGGGCTGATCGGCGCCGAACTGACTCGCCTCGCCCCCGGCCAGTGCGAAATCCGCCTGCCATATAAACCCGAGTTGACCCAGCAACACGGCTACATCCACGGCGGCATTATCGGCACTATCGGGGATACCGCCGCCGGCTATGCGGCCTATACACTGATGCCGCACGATTCGAGCGTGCTCACCATAGAATACAAGCTGAACCTGCTGGCGCCTGGCGATGGCGAGCAGCTGATCGCGCGCGGCGAAGTCGTGCGCGCAGGCCGCACATTGGTGGTGGCGCGCGCCGATGTATTCGCGGTGAAATCCGGCCGGGAGTCGCACTGCGCATCGCTGTTGCAGACTTTGATGACCATGCACGGCAAAGCGGATCAATAATCTCATGAACACCCCCATTCTCGATTTCGGGCTCGGCGAAACCATCAACATCCTGCGGGAAACGGTCGCCAGCTTCGCCCGCAAGGAAATCGCGCCGCGCGCCGCCGGGATCGACCGCAGCAACGATTTCCCCGGCGATCTGTGGCGCAGCTTCGGCACGCTCGGCGTGCTAGGCATCACGGTCGAAGAGGAGTACGGCGGCACCAACCTGGGTTATCTCGCGCACATCGTCGCGATGGAGGAAATCAGCCGCGCTTCGGCTGCGGTCGGACTTTCCTATGGCGCGCATTCGAACCTGTGCGTGAACCAGCTCCGGCGCAACGGCAGCGAGCGGCAGAAAAAACGCTATTTGCCCAAGCTGATTTCCGGCGAGCACGTCGGCGCGCTTGCGATGAGCGAGCCGGGCGCCGGCTCCGATGTCGTCAGCATGAAGCTGCGCGCCGACCGGAAAGGCGGCCGCTATGTGCTCAACGGCACCAAGATGTGGATCACCAACGGGCCCGAGGCCAATACGCTCGTCGTTTACGCGAAGACCGATGCCAACGCCGGCGCGCGCGGCATCACGGCGTTCATCATCGAACAAGGTTTCAAGGGTTTCTCCACCGCGCAGAAGCTCGACAAGCTCGGCATGCGGGGCTCCAACACCTGCGAGCTGGTGTTTCAGGACTGCGAAGTGCCGGCGGAAAACGTGCTCGGCGAAGTCGGCAAAGGCGTCAGCGTGCTGATGAGCGGCCTCGATTACGAACGCGCGGTGCTCGCCGCCGGACCGCTCGGCATCATGCAGGCATGCATGGACGTGGTGCTGCCCTACGTGCACGAGCGCAAGCAGTTCGGCCAGCCGATCGGCGAATTCCAGTTGATGCAGGGCAAGCTTGCGGACATGTATGTGACGATGAACGCCTGCAAATCGTACGCGTATGCGGTCGGCCGCGCGTGCGACGACGGCAAGATCACGCGCAAGGATGCGGCGGGCGTTATTCTTTACACCGCCGAGAAGGCGACCTGGATGGCGCTCGAGGCGATCCAATGCCTCGGCGGCGCCGGCTACATCAATGATTATCCGACCGGCAGATTATTGCGCGACGCCAAGCTCTATGAGATCGGCGCCGGCACTTCCGAAATCCGCCGCATGCTGATCGGGCGCGAATTGTTCGACGAAACCAGGTGAGGCGGGCGAGGTGAGGCTAAAGGCGAAAAACCGGAAGACCGTGATCCCGCGCATGCAAGTCGGCATGCATTTCACGCGCGAGGCCCGTCTCAGCATGCGATCGATCACCGCGTTTGCCAAACGCGCCGGCGATCTGAATCCGCTGCATCACGACCGGCGATTTGCCCAACGCTCGCGCTTCAAGGGCTTGATTGCGAGCGGCACGCAGACGACATCGCTGCTGATGGGATTGATTGCGAGCGAGTCGGCACGTTACGCGCTTTCGCTCGGCCTCGATTTTCGTTTCCGCTTTCTGGCCGCCGCGCGACCCGGCGACCTCCTGACGCTCGAGTGGCGCGTGACTTCAGTGAAACCCAAGCGCAGCCTCAAGGGCGATCTCGTAAATCTGGTGGGCAGCGTGCGGGACGCCACCGGCCGCCGGTTACTCGCCTCACGCGCGACCATACTCGCTTCCGCACGACCTTAAGGACTCATTATGCAGAACGATCCGGTCGTAATAATGGGTGCAGCGCGTACCGCTATGGGCGGCTTTGGCTACGGCCGCGCGCATGCGCTTAACATCCGGCAAGCGGATGTTAGCCTCCGCCGAAACGACCCGCCTGTCGATGCTGAGAAAGGAAGTCCATATGAATGATCCCGTCGTAATTGTTGGCGCCGCGCGTACTGCAATGGGTGGTTTTCAAGGCGACTTCAAGACCGTGACCGCGCCCGAGCTCGGCGCGGCGGCGATCAAAGCCGCGGTCGAGCGCGCCGGCTTGAAGCCCGCGGACGTGCAGGAAGTGATCATGGGCAACGTGCTGTCGGCCGGCCAGGGCCAGGCGCCGGCGCGCCAGGCGAGCTTAGGCGCGGGTCTGCCGCTTGGCGTCGGCTGCACCACCATCAACAAGATGTGCGGCTCGGGAATGAAAGCGGCGATGCTGGCCAACGATCTGCTGCTTGCCGGCACCAATGCGGTGATGGTCGCGGGCGGCATGGAGAGCATGACCAATGCGCCATACCTGCTGCCCAAAGCGCGCAGCGGGCTGCGGCTCGGCCACGGCGAAGTCAAGGACCACATGTTTCTCGACGGACTCGAGGATGCTTATGACCGCGGCCGGCTGATGGGCACATACGCCGAAGACACGGCGGCGAAGTACCGATTCTCGCGCGAAGCGCAGGACCGCTATGCGATCACTTCGCTCAAGCGCGCGCAGGACGCGATCAACAACGGCTGGTTCGCGGCCGAAATCGTGCCGTTCAAGATCGCGGGCGGCAAAACCGAAACCACCATCGCAAAAGACGAACAACCGCTCAAGGCCAACCTCGACAAAATTCCGCAATTGAAACCCGCGTTCCGCAAAGACGGCACCGTGACAGCGGCCAATTCGAGCTCGATCTCCGACGGCGCCGCGGCGCTGGTGCTGATGCGGCTCTCCGAAGCGCAGAAGCGGGGCTTGAAGCCGCTCGCGAAAATCGTCGCGCACGCGACGCACTCGCACGAACCGAACTGGTTCACCACCGCCCCGGTCGGCGCGATGAAAAAGCTGTTCGAGAAAACCGGCTGGAGCAAGAAAGACGTCGATCTTTACGAGATCAACGAAGCATTCGCGGTGGTGACGATGGCGGCGATGCACGACCTCGAGCTGCCGCACGACAAGGTCAACGTGCACGGCGGCGCGTGCGCGCTCGGCCATCCGATCGGCGCCAGCGGCGCGCGCATCATGGTGACGCTGCTCGCCGCGCTCGAGAAATACGGTCTCAAGCGCGGTATGGCCAGCCTGTGCATCGGCGGCGGCGAAGCGACAGCGCTGGCAATCGAACTTCTCCAATAAAGGAAGCCTTGATGCCAAATCCTGTCGACTTTTACTTCGACTACTCGTCGCCCTACGGCTATATCGCGGCGATGAAGATCGACGATTTCGCCGCGCAACACGGCCGCAGCGTCAACTGGAAGCCGATCCTGCTCGGCGCGGTGTTCAAGGTCACCGGCGCGCAGCCGTTGCCGTCGCTGCCGCTCAAGGGCGATTACGCGAAGCGCGACATCGCGCGCTCGGCGCGGTTTTACGGCATCCCGATCCGGTACCCCTCGAAATTTCCGATCGCGAGCCAGGCGCCGGCGCGCGCATTCTATTGGGTGAATGATCGCGATCCCGCGCTCGCGCGCAAACTCGCCAAGGCGCTGTATCAGGCGTACTTCGTCGACGACCGCGACATTTCGAGTCCGGACGTGACTGCGACTGTTGCGGCGACGTTCGGCTTCAAGCGCGACGACGTGCTCGCTGCGCTCAACGATCCCGTAGTCAAGAACAGGCTGAAGAGCGAAGTCGACGCCGCGATCAAGCTCGGCGTGTTCGGCTCCCCTTATATCGTGATCGACGGCGAGCCTTTCTGGGGAGTCGATCGCTTCGACCAGATCGAGCGCTGGCTTGCCAAAGGTCCGTTTTGATTCCGTCGCCATGCATGACAGGCTCGAAGCCCGGCAGGCCAATATCGTGACGCTGCAAGTCGACGCGATCGTCAACGCCGCGAACACGACCCTGCTCGGCGGCGGCGGCGTCGACGGCGCGATCCACCGCGCCGCTGGTCCTGAATTGCTTGCCGAATGCCGCGCGCTCGGCGGCTGCCGCACGGGCGAAGCCAAAATCACCCGCGGCTACAGGCTGCCGGCAAAACACGTGATCCATACCGTAGGTCCGGTATGGAACGGCGGTAAACGCCGCGAACCCGAGTTGCTGGCGTCGTGCTATCGCTCGAGCCTCACGCTCGCGCACGAGAATCAACTGAGGACGGTCGCATTTCCCGCGATCAGCTGTGGTGTTTACGGGTATCCGCTGGAGAAGGCGGTGATGATCGCGGTGCGCGAGACGTTCGGCTTCACCAGCAAGCATCCGGATTTCGAGAAAATCATTTTCGCGTGTTTCGACCGGATAACGCTCGACATCTACGCGCAGGAACTCGATCGCCTCGGGAAATAAAATCAACCATGCCCGCGTTCAAATCCAGGCTCAAATCCGGCAGCGACGAATTCAAGGCGGCGGCGGCGCAGATGCGCGCGCAGGTCGACGACCTCAAGCAGAAGCTCGCGCAGGTGCGTCAAGGCGGCGAAACCGCGGCGCGCGACCGGCATACCGCGCGCGGCAAGCTGCTCGCGCGCGACCGTATCAAGGCGCTGCTCGACGCGGATTCGCCCTGGCTCGAGCTGTCGCCTCTCGCCGCCTGGGAAATATACGACAACGCGGTGCCGGCCGCCGGCATCGTCACCGGCATCGGCCGCGTGATGGGACAGGAATGCGTGGTGATCGCCAACGATGCGACGGTCAAAGGCGGCACCTACTTCCCGCTGACGGTGAAAAAACACCTGCGCGCGCAGGAAATCGCACTGGCCAACCGCCTGCCGTGTATTTATCTCGTCGACTCGGGCGGCGCGCATCTGCCGAGCCAGGATGAAGTGTTCCCCGACCGCGATCACTTCGGGCGCATTTTCTACAATCAGGCCAACATGTCCGCGCTGGGTATCGCGCAGATCGCGGTGGTGATGGGCTCGTGCACCGCGGGCGGCGCCTACGTGCCGGCGATGTCGGACGAAACCATCATTGTCAAGAACCAGGGCACGATTTTTCTTGCCGGGCCGCCGTTGGTAAAGGCCGCGACCGGCGAAATCGTCACGGCCGAAGAGCTGGGTGGCGCCGACGTTCACACCCGCACCTCGGGCGTTGCCGATCATCTGGCCGACAACGATGCGCATGCGCTCGAGCTTGCACGCCGTGCAGTCGCTCACCTCAACCAGATAAAAACGGCCGCGCTGGCCCTGCGCGAGCCGCGAGATCCAGTGCTCGACCCCGGCGAGATGTACGGCGTGATCCCGGTCAATACGCGCCAGCAGTTCGACGTACGCGAGATTATCGCGCGCATCGTCGACGGCTCCGAGCTCGACGAATTCAAGGCGCGCTACGGGACGACGCTGATCTGCGGATTCGCGCACATCGCCGGCTGCCCGGTCGGCATCGTCGCCAACAACGGCATCCTGTTTTCCGAATCGGCGTTGAAAGGCACGCACTTCATAGAACTGTGCAGCCAGCGCGGAATTCCGCTCGTGTTCCTGCAGAACATCACCGGCTTCATGGTGGGCAAGAAATACGAAGCCGGCGGCATCGCCAAGGACGGCGCCAAGATGGTGACCGCGGTCGCGTGCGCGCGCGTGCCGAAATTCACCGTCATCATCGGCGGCAGCTTCGGCGCCGGCAACTACGGCATGTGCGGCCGCGCATTCGATCCGCGCTTTGTCTGGATGTGGCCGAACGCGCGCATCTCGGTGATGGGCGGCGAGCAGGCGGCGAACGTGCTCGCGCAGGTCAAGCGCGAGGCGCTTGAGAAAAGCGGCAAAACGTGGAGCGAGGAGGAAGAACGCGCATTCAAGGCGCCTATCCTCGATCAATACGCACGCCAGGGCAGCGCCTATTACGCCAGTGCCCGGCTATGGGACGACGGCGTGATCGATCCGCTCGAGACGCGTAATATGCTGGCGCTTGGTTTGGCGGCGAGCCTCAACGCGCCCGTGGAAAAAACCAACTTTGGCGTATTCAGGATGTAAGCAAAGGGTATTTCGGCAATTAACCGCGCAGGCGCGGCTTATAATGCAACCCTCAGCGCACACTCGAACGGCTTGCCCGCCTCAACCAAACGACAATCCAAAGCAAGGAATGGAACTGACATGACGCAGAAAGTGCTGTCACAAATCGACAAGGACGGCAATGCGACCGTCGCGCTCAATCGCCCCGACGTGCACAACGCGTTCGATCCCGAAATGGGTGCGCAGATGATCACCGCGCTCAAGCAGCTCGAAGCGAACCCCAAAGTGCGCGCCGTAGTGGTGATGGGCCAAGGCAAGAGCTTCTGCGCCGGCGCCGACATCGAGCACATGCGCAAGAGCGCCGGATTCACCAGGGAGCAAAACCGCAAGGCGGCGTTTCAGATGGCGCAGATGTTCCACACGCTGTATACGCTCAAGAAGCCGACCATTGCACGCGTCCATGGCGCGGTGCGCGGCGGCGGCGTCGGGGTGGTTGCCGCGTGCGATATCGCGATCGGCTCGCGCGACGCGACATTCCGGCTCTCGGAAGTGCGGCTCGGCATCGTGCCGGCGATGATCAGCCCCTACGTCGTGGCGGCGATCGGCGAGCGCTACGCGCGGCGCTACTTTCTCTCCGGCGAGGAATTCGACTCGGCGGAGGCCTATCGCATCGGGTTGCTGCACGATATCGTCGAACTCGAGGACCTGAATCCGGCGATCGGCAACATGCTGTCTCAACTGTACTGCGGCGGCCCGCAAGCGGTCGCCGCCGCCAAAGCGCAGATCGGCAAAGTCGCGCACGCCGGCATCACGGAAGCGGTCGTCGAAGACACTGCGCGCACGATAGCCGAGATTCGCGCGACCCCAGAAGCGCAGGAGGGCCTGGGCGCATTTCTCGAAAAACGCAAAGCAGCATGGCTCGCGCCGCTGGAGAAACGCGCGGCCAAAAGAGCGAAGAAACCCTGAAACCGCCGATGAACGCGGATAAACGCCGATCCGAAAACTCTTGGTCGCGATCGATGCCGTCCATCCTGAAAAGTATTCCTTGGCGTCCTTCGCGGTGAGGCTTTGAAGGTTTTTATGGGACTTCCGAAAAAAGTCAAAATGGTCGAAGTCGGGCCGCGCGACGGGCTGCAGAACGAGGCCAACAGCGTGCCGGCCGCGGTCAAGATCGAGCTGATAGACCGCCTGACCGATGCCGGCCTGCCGGTGATCGAAGCGACCGCGTTCGTGTCGCCGAAATGGGTGCCGCAGATGGCCGACAATGCCGAAGTGATGGCGGGCATCCGCCGCAAGCCGGGTGTCGGCTACCCGGTGCTGGTGCCGAACCGCAAAGGCCTCGACGCCGCGATTGCCGCCGGCTGCGACGAAGTCGTCGTGTTTGCCGCCGTGACCGAAGCGTTTTCCAAGCGCAATACCAACTGCAGCATCGCCGAAGGTCTCGCGCGTTTCTCCGAGGTATGCGCGGAAGCCATCGCCAAAGGCCTCAAGGTGCGCGGTGACATTTCCGTGTGCCTCGGCTGCCCGTACGAAGGCGACGTCAGGCCCGAACAGGTGACGCGCGTAGCGCGCGAGCTGTACGCGATGGGCTGCTATGAAATTACGATCGCCGACACCATCGGCGTCGGCACGCCGGGCAAAACGCGCGCGGTGATCGAGGCTGTCGCGAAACACGTCCCGGTCGGGAAGCTCGCCGGGCATTTCCACGACACCTATGGCCAGGCGCTCGCCAACACGCTCGCCGCGCTCGAATGCGGTGTGGCGACTTTCGACAGCTCGGTCGCGGGGCTTGGCGGTTGCCCGTACGCGAAGGGCGCGACCGGCAACGTCGCGAGCGAAGACGTGCTCTACATGCTTGACGGCATGGGCATCGAGACCAGCGTCGATATGCGGAAGCTCATCGCCGCCGGCGAATTCATCTGCGGCGTGCTCGGACGCCCGACGCTGTCGCGCGCGGCGCGCGCAATCGCCGCCAGGACAAAGGCTGCATGAGCGACGAGGTCGCTTCGCCCTGCGTCAATGTCTGCGTGATGGACGAGGGGCGTGGACTGTGCCGAGGCTGCGCGCGCACGCTCGACGAAATCGCCAACTGGACGGACTATACGCGCGCCGAAAAGCTCGCCGTGCTCGCCAAAATCGCGCAGCGCAAGCCTGCCGTCACCGCCGCTGAACACTCAACCGCATTACCCGCAACAGGAGTCAGGACCATGCCGCTATCGCCGCCTGCGCCACGCACGCTCAAGCACAATCGCGCCATCGAATGCCGCGGTTACGAACGTGAGGACGGCCTGTGGGACATCGAGGGTCATCTCGTCGACACCAAGACTTACGCCACGACCGCGCGCGACACCGGCCGGCCGCGTGAGCCCGGCGAGCCGGTGCACGACATGTGGCTGCGGCTCACCATCGATCTCGACATGAAAATTCACGCTGCCGAGGCGGCCACCGATGCCGGGCCATACACGCCATGCGGCGATATCACGCCCAACTTCAAGGCGCTCAAAGGCGTGACGATCGGCCCCGGCTGGCGCAAGAAAACGCTCGAACTCCTGGGCGGCATCAAGGGTTGCACGCATCTCGTCGAGCTGCTCGGCCCGCTCGGCACCACCGCGTTTCAGGCCACTGGCCGCGCGCGCGAGAAACACAACGCCGGCAAGCCAATCACAAAAAAACCCTATCAGTTGAACGCGTGTCACATGTACAAGGACGATGGGCCGGCGGTCAAGGAACGCTGGCCCCGGTACTACACCGGGAAGTAATTGCTGCGGGCGGGCTCAGGCTGAGCGCCGCGTGTAAAACCAGCGCGCCACCGGCGCGAACACGCCGAAAATCCCGATGCTCGCGAATGCAAGTCCCCACGCGATGCGGCTCTGGTTGCCGCCAGCGAGATCGAGCACCACGCCGAACGTGAGCGGCGCGAGAAACGCCGCGGTAAAGCCCGCAAATGAATAGACTGCCATGGTCGCGCCGCGCTGCGCGGGCGGAGCCGCCGCGATTACGCCGGCGGTGAGTGCCGCCGAATCGCCGAGCATGCAGCCGTAGTGCACGCACATCAGCGCAAAAACGACGAACCACGGCCATGACGCGGTGAAGCCGACCCCGCATGCGAGCAGGCCCGACGTGCCCATGAACAGGAAGATCATGCGCTGCCGGCCGAAGCGCAGCGCGAGCTCGTTGCCGGTCACGCTCATCACCGGCCCCAGCATGTTGATCATCGCCGCGAGCGTGGCCGCCGCGAGCGGCAGCGCCATGCCCGCCGGCTGCAGGGTCCCGCAGAACACGAGGAACGCGACCATCCACGAACGCTGGCCGAACAGCTCGTAGTTGTGCAGCGAATACCCGAGCACGTAGCGCCTGGTGGTGCGATTCCTGAGCACCGGCCGGAAATCGAGCAGCGCCGGCGTTGCCTCGTGGACAGTGTGGCTGCGGCCCGCCGGCATCGCGCGCATCACCAGCAGCGCCGCCAGCACTGGCCCGATGGCGCCGAACACGAACGCCCACTGCCAGCCGAGCAGCGCGCCGAGCTTTCCGCTCACGACAATCGATATACTCGAGCCAAGGCCGAAGCCCGCGGTGTAAAAAGCGGTCGCGCGCGATTGCGCCTTGCCTTCGAGGTGGTCGGTCAGCGTTTTCAATCCCGGCATGTAAGTGCCGGCAAGCCCGGCGCCGATCAGGAACTGAAAAAAAAGCGCGCCCGGCAGCCCGTTCGCGAGCAGCGCGAAGCCGGCTGCTCCGAGCGCCGATAACATGCACGCAAACAGGTACACGCGCCGCGAATCGACACGGTCGGTGAGGCTCGTGAGCACCGGCACCGCCAGCATGTAGCCGGTGTAGAAAACGCCGCTGATTAATCCCGCCTCGGAGTTATTGAGCCCCCACACCTTCATCAGCACCGGCAGCAGGGTGGTGAAGCATGCGAAGCCGGTCATGCTGAACGTCTCGGCGGCGCACATCAGGAACGTCAGCCGGACGGCCGACTGCGGCGCGGCTGCCATCAGTGCATGCCCGCTGCGGGAACAAGCATGACGCGCAAGCCCATCATCAATCGCATAGGCCGCGCCCAAAGTCGCGCAGGATTTCCCGGGCGGCGTTGTGCCCGGGCATGCCCGACACGCCGCCGCCCGGATGCGTGCCCGCGCCGCACATATACAGCCGCGCGAGCGGCCCGCGGTAATCGGCGCAGCCGAGGACCGGGCGCGCGCTGTAGAACTGGTCGAGCGTCAGCGCGCCGTGGAAGATATCGCCGCCGACAAGCCCGAACTCACGCTCGAGGTCGAGCGGCGAGAGCACGCTGCGGCCGAGCACGCTCGCCTTGAAGTTGGGCGCATGGCGGTTGACGGTGTCGATCACGAGATCAGCGGCCTCATCTTTGCAATCGTTCCAGCTTTTTCCCCCAGGCAATTCGTAGCCGAAATGCTGGCAGAACAGGCTCGCGACGTGCTTGCCGCGTGGCGCGAGCGTGTCGTCCACCGTGCTCGGAATCAGAATTTCGATCACCGGCTCGCGCGACCAACCGTGCGTGCGCGCATCGAAATACGCGCGCTCCATATAAGCGAGCGACGGTGCGAGAATGATGCCGGATTTATGATGATCCTGCGCGTCGCGCCCCGGCAGCGCGCTGAAATCTGGCAGCTCGGCGAGCGCGACGTTCATGCGGAACGTCGCCGAGCCGCACCGGTAGTTGCGGATGCGCGTCACGAAATCGGCGTCGAGCTCGCGTTTGTCGATCATATTGAGATACAGCAGCTTTGGATTCAGGTTCGAGACGATGCAACGCGCTTCGATTTCGCTGCCGCCGGCGAGCACCGCTGCACGCGCTTCGCCATGCTTGATAGCGACTCGCGCGACTTCGGCATCGGTCGTGATCTCGACGCCGCGCGCGCGCGCTTCCGCCGCCATCGATTGCGTGATCGCGCCCATGCCGCCGACCGCGTGTCCCCACACGCCCTGCTTGCCGTTGACTTCGCCGAATACGTGATGCAGCAGCACGTAGGCCGAGCCGGGCGTGTACGGGCTCGCGAAATTGCCGACGATCGCATCGAAGCCGAATGCGGCCTTGAGCGGTTCCGACTCGAACCACGCGTCGAGCAACTGCCCGGCGCTTTTGGTGAAGAGGTCGAGCGCGTCGCGCCGCGCCGGCAGGTCGAGGCGGCGCAGGCGGTTGCCGGCAGTCAGCGCGTGCAACGCGTCGCGTACGCCGCCGCCGACGTTGGGCGGGGTTTCGAGCGCGAATTCGCGCAGCATGCCGGCGATGCGCCCGAGCATCGCGTAATAACGCGGCAACGCGGCCGCGTCGCGCTGCGAGAATTTTGCAGCTTCGCGCTGCGTCGCCGCAAGCGTAGGGCCGACCTTCAGATGGCGACCGTCCGGCAACGGCACGAAATTCGAAATTGGCCGTTCAAGTATCGTGAGCCCATGCTTGCGCAGATTCAGATCGGCGATGATCCTGGGATGTAGCAGGCTTACCGTATAGCTCGCCGTCGAATTGCGGAATCCGGGAAAGAACTCCTCCGTAACGGCGGCGCCGCCTATCACGCCGCGACGCTCGAGAACACGCACCTTGAGACCGGCGCCGGCGAGATAGCACGCGCAGACGAGGCCGTTGTGGCCGCCGCCGATGATGACGGCGTCGTATCGTTGCCGGGAATTCATGATGAAAATGGAATTGTAGCGCCGCCGCGCAGCGGGTTTCCCCGGACGCCCCATCGAGGCGCCACAGTTTCGATGCAAAGCGGATTTTTGGCGCGCCCGGCGGGAGTCGAACCCACGACCTTCGGCTTCGGAGACCGACACTCTATCCAGCTGAGCTACGGGCGCGGTGTGCGGGTCATAACAGGGCGCCAAGCATAGCCGTTTTCCACCGGAGCGTCCAATAGGGACAATGGCTCCGGCCATTTTACGGTGCACGACGATTGTCGTTATAATGTGCACCTTTCCGATGCCTCTGCGCAAGGATTTTCATGAGCGAAGTCCGCCTCGAAGAACACTCCTCGCCGATCAAGACGCCGAAGCAATTGATCATCGTCGTCCTGCTCGCGTTTCTGGTGCCGATCACGCTCATCGTCATGCTGTCGCAACTGGTTACGACCGGAATCGACGCGAGTAAAAACAATCCCGCGCTGTCCGACGAAGCGGTGGCGGCGCGCCTGAAGCCGGTCGGACAGGTCGAGGTCATCGACCCGAACGCGCCGAAGGTCGACAAGTCCGGCAAAGAGGTGGTCGACGCGGTGTGCAGCGCATGCCATGCCAGCGGCGCACTGGGCGCGCCGAAAATCGGTAACAAGGCGGCGTGGGCGCCGCATCTAAGCATGGGCCTGGATCATCTTACCCAGAATGCGATTAAAGGCATCAAGCAGATGCCGCCGCGCGGCGGCAATCCGGATTTGAGCGACACCGAAGTCGCGCGTGCGATTGTCTATATGGCAAACCAGTCGGGCGCAAGTTTCAAGGATCCCGTGGCAATGCCCGCGGCGCCCGCCAAGAAATAGCCGGCTTTTTTTACTGATAAAGCGCAGCTTGCTCTGCGCTTTTTTTATCTGCGCTTGGCACCGCATCAATGCTTGGGGAGAAAACATGAAAATCCTACATCATGCCTTTCTGCTGCTTGCATTCACGGCGACCGCAGCCGTCGCGCAAAGCGTTGCAACCGTCTACCCTGCCAAATTCGTCCGCTTTATCGTGCCGTACGCACCCGGCGGCAGTTCCGACGTACTCGCGCGCACGCTGGGACAAAAACTCGGCGAGGCGCTCGGACAGACATTCGTGATCGACGACCGGCCCGGCGCCGGCAGCATGATCGGTACCGACATCGCCGCCAAGTCGACGCCCGACGGCTACACCATCATCCTGTCCGACATGCCGCACACGATCAATCCGAGCATCTATGCCAAAGTGCCGTACGACCCGATCAGGGACTTTGCGCCGATCACACTGATCGGCGTGTCGCCGATGTTCCTTTTCGCGCACCCGTCGGTACAGGCGCAGAATGTAAAGGACTTCATTGCGCTGGCCAAAACGCAGCCGGGCAAAATTGCTATCGCCTCGGGCGGTACCGGCACGACCACTCACTTGATGGCCGAGCTTTTACAAAGCCACGCCGGCATCAAATTGACTCACGTGCCGTATAAAGGCGCCGGGCCGGCGCTGGCCGACGTCGTCGCGGGGCAGATTCCGGCGACCTTTACTTCGATGGCGACGGCCGCGCCGTACGCAAAATCGGGACGGCTGCGCATCCTCGGCGTGACCAGCGCCAAGCGACTGCCTGCGTTTCCTGATGTGCCAACGTTCGCTGAAAGCGGCGTGTCTGGCATGGTGGTCGAGCAGTGGTGGGGCGTGATGGCGCCCGCCGGTGTGCCAAAGACCATCGTCGGCAAGCTGCATAGCGAAATCGTCAAGGCGGTGAATTCGACGGACGTGCGTGAGCGTTTCGCCGCGCTCGCGGTCGAACCGAGAACCAATACACCGGACGAGTTTCGCACGCTGCTTGAAACTGACGTCAAGCGCTGGGCAAAAGTCGTCAAGGATGCCGGCATCAAGGTCGAATGAAGCTGCCCGCCGCCGTCGCTTCAGCGCTCGCAACTGATGCTGGATTATGGAGAGATTTTCTGGCGCTGTGCGATTGCGGCGGCCGGCGCGCCGGCAGCACGAGCGAGCAGTCCGCGCTGGAATTTGCGCACGCAAGCCTGGCGGCGATTGATGGCCACGCACGCGTCGAGCCGGTCGCGTACGCCGGCTGGCGCTGCACCGAGGCAACTCTGACGCTCGAAGATGGTCGCAAGCTCGCATGCAATCCGCTGCTCGGCTCGGCATCGACGGCGCCGCAGGGCATCAGCGCAGAGATCGTCGACCTTGGCCGCGGCACGCCCGAAGAATTCGAGCACAACACACGCGACATCTCCGGCCGCTTCGCGTTGGTGCGCCACGAATATCCGTTTTCGGCTACGCACCTGCACCGCCGCCGCAAATACGGCTGGGCGATGGCGCGCGGTGCGGCGGGTTTCATCATCGCCAACCCTTTGCCCGGCGCAGGGCCGGTATCCGGGTCATCCGGACGCGGCGCTCATGCCGGCATTCCAGCCGTCGCGACCGATTTCGAATCCGCAGCACGGTTAGCCGCAAACGGTCCGCGGCGAGCGCGCGCTCATCTCAAGCTTGCTGGTGAGGACTACGCAGCCGAGACCGGCGCCGCCATTCTGGATCTTCCCGGACAAACCGGCGCGTGGGTCGCATTGAGCGCGCACCTCGACGGGCATGACCTCGCCGAAAGCGCGATGGATAACGCGACCGGCGTCGCGGTTGCCCTGGCGGTCGCGCGCGCATTCGCGCCGCTCACCGCAAACTGCCGGCGCGGGCTAAAAGTATGCCTGTTCAGCGCCGAGGAATGGGCGCTCGCCGGCTCGCGCCAGTATCTCGACTGCATGAATACAAACGAGCGCGATGCAATTGCGCTCAACATCAACCTCGACATCGTTGGCGGCGATACGCATATGACGGCTCTCACCAGCGAATTCCCGCAACTCGGCGTGTTCGTGCGGGACGCCGCCGCGCAAGCCGGCATCCCCCTCGGCACTTATCAACCGCTGATGCAGAATTCCGACCATTACAACTTTGCGCGCCATGGCATCCCGGCGCTGCGGCTGGTCGCCGGCTTCGAGCGGCCGGACAGCAATATTAGACATATCCTGACGCGCGCCGACACGCGCGATAAGGTTTCTCCGGCCGAACTCAAATCGTCCGCCGGACTGACCGCGGAGCTGCTGTGGCGCGCGCTGACTATGAGCGACGAATCGATCGCGGGCCTGCGCTAAAAGTAATGGCAACCTACGCGATAGGCGACGTGCAAGGCTGTTATTCGACGCTGCGGCGGCTGCTCGACAAGTGCCGCTTCGATCCGGCGCGCGACCGCTTGTGGCTGGTGGGCGACCTCGTCAACCGCGGCCCGCAATCGCTCGCGGTGATGCGCTTCGTGAAAAGTCTCGGCGCGCGCGCGGTCGCGGTGCTCGGCAATCACGATCTGCATCTGCTGATGGTCGCCGCCGGCCATGCCAAACAGCATCGCGGGGACACGTTCGACGCGATCCTGCGCGCACCCGACCGCGACGAGCTGCTCGACTGGCTGCGCCGCCGGCCGATGATGCACGCCGCCGCCGGCTACGCGATGGTGCACGCCGGGCTCTTGCCGCAGTGGTCGATCGCGAAAGCGCTGAAGCTCGCTCGCGAGGTCGAAACTGCGCTGCGAAGCGACGGACACGACGCATTTCTGCGCAAAATGTACGGCAACCAGCCCGACCGCTGGCGCGACGACCTGACCGGCATCGAACGGCTGCGCGTGATCACCAACGTGATGACGCGCCTGCGCATCTGCACCGTCGACGGCAAAATGGAATTCGCGCACAAGGGCAGGCCGGTCAACCTGCCCAGGGGGTACCTGCCGTGGTTCCGCGTGCCGCGGCGGCGCAGCCGCGGCACGCCCGTCATCTTCGGCCACTGGGCCGCGCTAGGTCTTTATACCGAATCCAACGTGATCGGGCTTGATACCGGCTGCGTGTGGGGCCGCGAATTGAGCGCGCTCAGGCTTTCCGACCGGCAATTGATTCAGGCCGCCTACGCGGTGCGGGTACGTCCAGCGCGCGGGCAATGAGCCGCGCGGCCTCGTGCGCGAGCTCGCGCCGGTGGTTGCCGGTGGTCGTGAGCGGCGATAAAAACTGCAGCCGCACGTTAATCTCCGGCTGTGTGATCATCCGCAGCAGCGTGTCGAGTACCGACTTGTCGCCCTCGTAGTCCGCCTCGCTGCACAGACTGCCGTCGGCGCGCGTGTAGCGGATCGCAACCGGATACAGCGTTGCATTGCAGGCGAGCGCGGGCTGCAACAGCGATGCATGGAACGGCTGCACCGCGTTGCCGGCGGTGGTGGTGCCTTCCGGAAATACCGCGAACGTATCGCCCTGCCGCAATGCGGCCGCCACCTGTTCATTGATATGCGCGGCATGGTGCCGGCGCGCGCGCTCGATGAAAAGCGTGCCGCCTTCTTCGCACAACCAGCCGAGCAGCGGCCAGCGCCGGATTTCCGACTTTGCGACAAAGCGCGCGGTGTGAACCGCATTGATCGCGAAGATATCGAGCCACGACACGTGATTGGCCACGATCATCGCCGGTACGCCGGCATATGGCGGCGCACCGACTATCGCGATCCGTACCGCGAGAATCTCGAGCAATCGCACCGACCAGCCGCGCACCCATTCGAGGCGCCGCGTCTGATCGCGACGGGGGTGCAGCACCGCCGCAGTCGCGGCGGCCCGCGCGATGTGCAACGCGACCCGCACCAATCGCAGCATGCGGGTTATTAAATTGACGGGTTTAACGGGCGGGCTCAGGCGGAACGGCCGTGGTTGTTTTGGACCGCGGTATCCGGCGTTCAGTGCGTAACGCGCGAACCCCTGGTTCCCGACAGCACGCGCACGCGTTCGCCGGGCCGGAACGCCTCGCCGTCCGGCTGCACAACCGCGATCAACTGGCCGCTGTCGAGCCTGACGGAGATTTCCAGACCTTCCTTGCTGGTGGCCGCGCTTTCGAGCGCGTAGCCTGCAACGCTGCCGGCTACTGCGCCGACGGTCGACGACGCCTGACTGCCCCTGCCGCTGCCTACCCTGCCGCCGGCTATTCCGCCCATCGTACCACCGCCGATCACGCCGAGCGTGCCGCTGGATCCCGGCAGCGGCACCTGGCGCACGCTTTCGACCACGCCCATGCGTACTTCCTGCTCTTCGCCCGGTTGCTTATTACCAGGCGGATTCGGCGCGCAGCCCGCGAGCAGCGCGCTCATCAGCGTTGCCGCAACCACCAGCGATGCCCTTACCATAGCGTGATGCCGAAATTCTGCTTGAAGCGGGCCGCGATTTCGTCGCGCGTGAAATGATGGTTCTGCCCGCCGCGGTGCGCGATTTTCACCGCGCCGAGCAACGATGCGAGTCGCCCGGCCAGATCCCAGTCCATACCCTGCGCAAGCCCGTAGAGCAGGCCAGCGCGGTAGGCGTCGCCGCAACCGGTGGGATCGATGACGCTGTCCGCCCTGGCACACGGGATTTCGATTTGCCGGCCACCGCTGTAAATCAACGATCCCTTGGCGCCGAGCGTGACCACCAATCCTTTCACCCGCTTCGCTAGCGCATCCAGCGGCTGGCCGGTCTTTTCCTGCAGCATTTGCGCTTCGTAATCGTTGGCCGTCAGATAATCCGCCATGCGCACGAACTCGAGCAGTTCCTCGCGATCGAACATCGGCAGCCCCTGACCGGGATCGAAGATGAACGGGATGCCGGCGGCGTGAAATTCTCGCGCGTGCTGCAGCATGCCGTCGCGGCCGTCGGGCGCGACGATGCCGAGCGACACGTCCTCGGCGTCGCCGACGTGATTCTGGTGCGAGTGGTCCATCGCGCCCGGATGGAACGCGGTGATCTGGTTGTCGTCGAGATCGGTGGTGATGAACGCCTGCGCGGTGAATGTCCCGGCCACTTGCCGCACGTGGCGCTGCGACAATTGCAGCTTGTCGAGCCGGTACGAGTATGGTTGGGAATCTTCACCGACGGTCGCCATGATCTGCGGCTTGCCGCCGAGCAGTTTGAGGGTATAGGCGATATTGCACGCGCAGCCGCCGAACTCGCGGCGCATGTCGGGCACGAGGAACGCGACGTTGAGGATGTGCAGTTTGTCGGGAAGGATGTGCTCGTTGAAGCGCCCCGGGAACACCATGATGGTGTCGTAGGCGATCGAGCCGCAGATCAGCGTGTGCATGCGCGCATTCCCCGGGAAAGGCGCGAATTATACCATCGGCACGCAGCGGCCCGACGCGGCGGGCCCGCCGCTTGCGGGTCAGCCGCCATGCAGCGAACGCGGGGCGGGCTTTTGCTATGATGAGGGCGCAGTTTCGTTCCAACCCACTATGGAGCAAGCGCCATGCTTGAAGAATTCAAGAAATTCGCGATGCGCGGAAACGTCGTCGACATGGCGGTCGGCATCATCATCGGCGCCGCGTTCGGCAAAATCGTCGATTCGCTGGTCAAAGACCTGATCATGCCGCCGATCGGGCTGTTGCTCGGCAAGGTCGACTTTTCCAATTTGTTCTTCGTGCTCAGGGAAGGCGCCGGGACCGGGCCTTATCTGAGCGTCGAGGCGGCTCAGAAAGCCGGTGCCGTGACGTTCAATTACGGCATGTTCATCAATACCGTAATCTCGTTTCTGATCGTCGCGTTTGCGGTATTCCTGCTGATCCGCGCGATCAACCGGTTGAAAGCCACGGAACCCGCGGCACCGCCGCCCGCGACGCCGGAAGACGTCATGCTGCTGCGCGAGATCCGCGACGCGTTGACGAAGTAACGGCTGGTTAAACAGAAACGGCGCGCTGTCCGCGCCGAATCAATTCAGACAAGCGCGGGCTGCTCAGGCAAAGATCACCAGCAGCCAGACCACCGGCACGTTGATCAGGCTCAGCATCACCGCCGCGCTGCCCATGTCCTTGGCGCGCTTGGCGAGCACGTGGTCTTCGAGCGAGATGCGGTCGGTGACCGCCTCGATCGCGGAATTCAGCAGTTCGACGATCAGGACCAGCAGCACGCTGCCCGCCATCAGCGCCTTGCCGACGCCGCTCGCATGCATCGAAAACGCGAGCGGGATCAGAATCAGCGCCAGCAGCACTTCGAGACGAAATGCATCCTCGTGCCTGAACGCGGCGGCGAAGCCGTCGAGCGAATAAAAAAGCGCATTCCAGATGCGCCTCAGGCCGGTTTTTCCCCTGTACGGGCTCTTCATCCGCCGACTGCGGGATTTGCGCCGCGCCACGCGAGATCGAGCTCGCGCGCGGCCTTGACTTCGTCGAGCCGGCGCACCGGCGTCGTATGCGGCGCGGTCTTGACGAGTGCGGGCTGGCTGCGCGCTTCTTCGAGTATCTCCCTCATCGCCCGTACGAACGCATCGAGCGTCTGTTTCGATTCGGTCTCGGTCGGCTCGATCAGCAGGCACTCCGGCACCAGCAGCGGGAAATACGTGGTCGGCGCATGAAACCCCTTGTCGAGCAGCCGCTTGGCGACGTCCATCGCGGTGATGCCGGTCGTGTCCTTGAGGTCCTTCAGCGTGACGATGAACTCGTGGCTCGCGCGGCGCGCGGGAAACGCGACCTCGAAGCCCGCTTTCCGCAATTCGGTCATCAGGTAATTGGCATTGAGCGTCGCATACTCGGCGACGCGCCGCATGCCTTCGCGGCCGAGCAGCCGCGCGTAAATGTAAGCCCTCAGCAGCACGCCGGCGTTGCCGAGATGCGCCGACAAGCGGCCGATCGACTGCGGCAGGTCCGTCTCGTCCTGCAAACGGTAGTTGTCGCCATCCATCGCAACCACCGGCAACGGCATGTACTGCAGCAACTTCGGCGCCGCACCGAGCGGGCCGGCGCCCGGTCCGCCGCCGCCGTGCGGGGTCGAAAACGTCTTGTGCGGATTCAGGTGGATCACGTCGAAGCCCATGTCGCCGGGCTTGACCATGCCGAGGATGGCGTTCAAGTTGGCGCCGTCGTAGTAGAGCAGCCCGCCCGCATCATGCACGATCTGCTGGATTTCGAGGATCGTGCGTTCGAACACGCCGAGCGTCGATGGATTGGTCAGCATCAGTCCTGCGGTGTGCGGCCCGACCGCGGCCCTGAGTGTGGCCAGGTCGACGCTGCCCTCGCGGTCGGTCGGAATTTCCCTGACCGTGTAACCGCACATCACCGCCGACGCCGGGTTGGTGCCATGCGCAGCGTTCGGCACCAGCATCTCGGTGCGCGCGCCGTCGCCGCGCGCCGTGTGATAAGCGCGGATCATTGCCACGCCGGCGAATTCGCCCTGTGCGCCCGCCATCGGCGCGAGGCTCACGCCCGCCATGCCGGTCACGTCTTTGAGCATTTCCTGCAGCTCGAACAGGCAGGCGAGGAAACCCTGGCCGGTAGCGGCCGGCGCGTCGGGGTGGCGCGCGAGGAACTGCGGCAGCATCGCGAGATGGTTGCACGCGCGCGGGTTGTATTTCATGGTGCACGAGCCGAGCGGGTAGAACTGCGTGTCGATCGAGAAGTTTTTGCGCGACAGGTTGGTGTAATGGCGCACCGCATCCAGCTCGGACACTTCCGGCAGCAGCGGCCGCGACGTGCGGCGACAGCTCTCAGGGATCGCGCTCGGCCCGGGCGCGGCGAGCGGCGCCTGGGATGCGTTGCGCCGGCCGGGGCGCGACAGATCAAAGATCAACATGGCGCAAGCAAGCCGGTGCCTTATTTCAGCGCGGCGAGCGCGGAATCATAATCCGGTTCGTTTTTGATTTCTGGCACGAGCTGCGAGTACTTGACCTTGTTGTTCTCGTCGAGCACGACCACCGCGCGCGCGGTCAACCCCTTGAGCGGGCCGTCGGTGATGTCGACGCCGTACTTGGCGTGGAAATCACGGCCGCGCATGGTCGACAGCGTGACCACGTTATTGAGCCCTTCGGTCTCGCAGAACCGTTTCATTGCGAACGGCAGGTCGGCCGAGACCACCAGCACCACGGTATTGGCGAGACTGCCGGCCTTTTCATTGAATTTGCGCGTCGACGTCGCGCAAGTCGGCGTGTCGAGGCTCGGCACGATGTTGAGCACCTTGCGCTTGCCGGCGAAATCCTTGAGGCCGACATCCTTCAAGTCCTTGCCGGTGAGGCCGAATTCCGGCGCGCTCGCGCCGGCCTTGAGGAAATTGCCGGCGATGTTGACGGGATTGCCGCCGAGAGTGACGGTAGACATCGTGTTTCTCCTTACGGTTGTTCAGATCGGGGGTTTCAGCGCGCATGGCGCGGGACGGAAGCGGCGGCCGAGGATGCGCTTCATGTTGTCGGCGTATTGCTTGAGATCGTAGTCTTGCTTGGTCTCGGTCGCGCACACCAAGAGCGCGTCGCCGAGTTCCGGGTAGTCCCGCGTCAGCGCGAGGCCGCCCAGTATGCCCTGCGCCTTGAGCGCCTGCAACACGTCGGCAACCGGTGCGTTGAGGCGCAGCACGAACTCGTGGAACACCGGTCCGCTGAACGCGCGCTTGATGCCGGGCAGCGCGGTGAGTTGCTGCGCGAGCTTGAGCGCGTTCGAATGGCATGCCTGCGCGGTGCGCGCGAGACCCTCGGGGCCGAGCAGCGCCATGTAGATCGTCGCCGCGGTCACCATGAGCCCCTGATTGGTGCAGATGTTGGAGGTCGCTTTCGAGCGGCGGATATGCTGCTCGCGCGCCTGCAATGTGAGCGTGAAACCGGGTTTGCCGTCGATGTCGACGGTGCGGCCGACGATGCGTCCCGGCATTTGCCGCACATGCCGCTCGCGGCACGCCATGAAACCGAAATACGGGCCGCCGCTCGCCAGCGGCACGCCGAGCGGCTGACCGTCGCCGACCACGATATCGGCGCCGCCTGCGCCCCACTCGCCGGGCGGCCGCAGCAACGCGAGCGCGGTCGGGTTGACGACCGCTATCGTGAGCATGCGTTGCTGTTTCGCCCACGCCGTCAATTCGTCCGCCGGCTCGAGCACGCCGAAGAAATTCGGCTGCGGCACTACCAGCGCCGCGAAGTCCTGTCCGGCAAACTTCTGCAGCGCAGCGGGGATCACGTGGCCGCACTCGGTGCAGTAAGGAACCTCGATGATCTCGACGTTCTGGTCCTTGACGATGGTGCGCACGACCTTGTGATACACCGGATTGACCGTTGCCGGCATCAGCACGCGTTTCGACGATTTATGCACGCGCACCGCCATCAGCACTGCTTCGGCGAGCGCCGAAGCGCCGTCGTAAAGGCTCGCATTGGTGACGTCCATTGCGGTGAGCGACGTCATCATCGACTGGTATTCATAGAGCAACTGCAACGTGCCTTGGCTCGCCTCTGCCTGATACGGTGTGTACGCGGAATAAAACTCGCCGCGCGTGGCGATCTGCCACACCGCTGCGGGAATGTGATGCTCGTAAGCGCCGGCGCCGATGAAATTGAGCCAGCGGCCGTCGCGCTCGGCGCGCTCGTGCATCAGCCGCGTGATTTCCATTTCGCTCACGCCGGCCGGAATCGTGGCCAGCGCGCCGCCGCGCAGCGATGCCGGGATCTCGTCGAACAAATCGTCAATCGACTTGACGCCGATCGCGGCGAGCATTTCGCGGACGTCGTCTTCGGTATGCGGGATAAACGGCATATGGTAAATCGAGAGGCGATAGACGAGAGGCGGGAGGCGAAAACCTAGAGCCCGCCATTCTATAAGCTGCGTCTCTCTCCTATCCCCTCTCTGCTCTCAACGTTTTTCGGCTTCAGCGATTTTCTGATACTCGGCTGCGTCGAGCAGCCCGCCCAGCTCCGCCGGGTTGTCGGGCTTCAGCTTGAATATCCACGCGGCGTAGGCATCGGCGTTGATCTTCTCCGGCGCGTCGGCAAGCTCCGCGTTCGCCGCCACGACCTCGCCCGACAACGGCGCATAAATATCGGCTGCAGCTTTCACCGACTCGACCACTGCGCACTCTTCGCCCTGTTTGAGCTGGCGTCCGACCGCGGGGGTTTCGACGAACACCAGGTCGCCGAGCATTTCCTGCGCATGATGGGTGATGCCGACGGTCACCGTGCCGTCGGCTGCCTGCTTCACCCATTCATGCGATTTGGTGTATTTGAGATTCGCCGGTGTAGTCATCTGTCGACTCCAGAAATGCCCCGCCGCAAAGGACGCAGGGGACGCCAAGGAAAAACCGCAAAGGTTGGGCTGATTTTAGCAAAGTCGGTTGATTGATCCGCGGATACCCTCTTGCCGGCCTTGGCATCTTGCCGGCTAATTCACCAAAACCTTGCCGTGGCGCACGAATGGCGGCTTGACGACGCGCGCGCGCAGGCCCTTGCCCCGCACTTCGACCCCGACTTCGTCGCCGGGTTTGACCGCCGACGGCACGCGCGCAAGCGCGATCGAGCGCGCCAGCGTCGGCCCGAACCCGCCGCTCGTAATTTCGCCATCGCCATGCGCGGTCATCACTTTCTGGTGACTGCGCATCACGCCTTTGTCGATCAACACCAGGCCAAGCGCGTGACGCGCAGGCTGCGCGCCCAGCAACGCGCTTTTGCCGATGAAATCGCGCGGCGCCTCCAGGTCCACCGTCCATGCGAGGCCGGTTTCGAGCGGCGTGGTTGTCTCGTCCATGTCCTGGCCGTAAAGGTTCATGCCGGCTTCGAGCCGCAACGTGTCGCGCGCACCAAGCCCCGCTGCCGCGACGCCAAGCTCGCGCAGTCTTTGCCATACTGGAACCATTTGCACGGCGGGCAGCACGATTTCGAAGCCATCTTCGCCGGTATAGCCGGTGCGCGCGAGCATCGTCTCGCCAATCCGGGCTGCGCTGAAATAAGTCAGGCTGTCGCCGGCCGCCTGCGATCCCGGCAGCGCCTGATAAACCCGGGCGCGGGCATGCGGTCCCTGCACCGCGACAATCGCGAGATCGCGCCGTGCGGCGAGGTCGACTTTCGGCGCACGCTGATCGCGTTGCGCAACGAGCCACGCGTAATCCTTGTCGGCAGTACCGGCATTGACGACGAGCCGGAACCAGTCGCCGGCGAAAAAATAAACGATCAGATCGTCGATCACGCCGCCCGCGTGGTTGAGCAGGCACGAATAGAGCGCCTTGCCCGGATGTTTGAGGCGATCCACGTTGTTGGCGAGCGCATAAGAGAGAAAATCGCGGCTGCCGGCGCCGCGCACGTCGATCGCCAGCATGTGCGACACGTCGAACATGCCGCAATCGTGCCGTACGCGACGATGCTCCTCGAGCTGAGAACCGTAATGCAGCGGCATGTCCCAGCCGCCGAAATCGACCATGCGTGCGCCCATTTCGCGATGAACGGCATTGAGCGGGGTCGTCTTGAGCGCGGATGCGATCACCGGCATCGTCCCAGAATGAAAAAGGGCAAAGCAATATTGCTTTGCCCCTCTGTCCTTGGATCTGAGAGATTACGGCGAACCAATGGCGACTCCCCGCGCGCCGCGGCGCAAGTCACTGCGACGGCGCCACCAGCCGATCGAGACGAAAACCCGCCGCGCCGAGGTCGCCGGTGTCGAGATTGAGCCTGACTGTGACTTCGGCATTGGGGGCGATACCGGCGCGCGGGTTCTTGCCGTTGTTCAGGTATTCCGCCGGCAGAAAGATGCGGCGCGCGATGGTGTGCTCCTTGATATCGGTCAGCACCACGTCGAGCGCGGGATATCCGAGATCGATTGTCGCATTGTTGCGCAACGTCGCGGTCAAGGCGATCAGCCCGGGATTGGCGGGGGCGGTCGCCTGCATGTCGGAGGCCTCGATGCTAATCTGCCGCGGCCGCTGCGGCAGCGCCACGGTGCAGCGCAGCAGCTCGCATAGCTTGTTGAGATATGGCCGCGCTTCGGGCAAGTTGGCTGCGATTTCGCTGCGATTGATATACGCGCCTTGCACAGCAAGCGTGATCAATAACGCCAATATGCCGAACGCCCAACCGCCGCTGTGTCGTGGCGGCAAAGGCTCGGCGAGCGTCTGCGCGACCGGCGTTGGTCGCGGTTCATGCGCTGCGATTTCTTCGGGCCGCGACGGCGCAGCGGAGCCGGATTGCGGTGTATCACCCGGCATCTCGAACGCCGTTTCACGCACGGCTTCGCCGGGCGGGGGTGTCATCGCTCCCTGGTAGCTCGACTCTTCGCGCGGCGCCGGAGCAGTTTCGAGCGGTGCGTCGGCGCGCAGCGTCGCCAGTGTCTTGAAACCGTCGAACACGTTAGCGCAGCGTCCGCAGCGCACCATGCCATGCTGCGCCTGCAATTGCTGCGGCATAACGCGGAAGGTGGTCCCGCAAGAGGGACATTTGGTGATCATGCTCATGCTCGCATCTCGCGCGTTATTCAGCGTCTGACGCCGCTCAACAGCACCCAGCCCTCGTCATGCTGCATCATGTTCATGTCAAACCACTCCTGATATGCGACCCGCACTTCGTCGGCCTGGTGATCGAGTATGCCGGACAACACGACTCGCCCGCCGCGGCGCATCGCCCGGGCGAGCAATGGCGCGAGCAGCTTCAGCGGGTTGGCAAGGATATTGGCAAGCACGATGTCGGCGGCCTGCGGTGCCGTGCGGCCGGCGGCCTCAAATACCACCAGCACGTGATTTTGCATCGCATTATGGCCAGCCGCAAGCAGCGCTGCCGCATCGATGTCAACGCCGGTCGCGCTCGCAGCGCCGAGCTTCATCGCCGCGATCGCGAGTATGCCCGAGCCGCATCCGTAATCAAGAACGTTCTCGCCGCCGCACAGATTGGCGTCCAGCCAGTTGAGGCACAATCGCGTGGTCGGATGCGTGCCCGTGCCGAACGCGAGCCCCGGATCGATGATCAGATTGACTGCGTCAGGATCGGGCAACTTGTGCCAGGTCGGCACCACCCACAAGCGCGGCGACACGCGCACCGGTTGAAATTGGCTTCGCGTTGATCGCACCCAGTCCCGATCGGCGACACGTTCGACATTGAAGCTGCGCGCCGGATCGAGGGCGGCGGCGCGCAATGCAGATGCGACGCTCGCCGCCACATCGTCGTGCTCGTCAAACAGCGCGCTGACATCAGACCGCTCCCACAACGATGCGGCGGGCTCGTCCGATTCTGCGAACATCGCGTGTTCGAGTGGCGTCCCGGCGTGGGCGTCGGCCACATCGATCGACATCGCGCCGGCATCAAGCAACGCATCGGACAGCGCCTCAACGCTGCCTGCATCCACCGTCAACGTCACCGAAAGCCAGGACATTCTAGGATTGTGGATTCAGGATTGACAATTCGGGATTGTGGAAAAATTCGTTTGCGCTTCGATTCGGCCTGATTTTCCGGCCTCAATCCTCGATCCTCGCTCCTCAAACCCGCTGCTCAATCGACTTTCATCGACTTGGCGAGCTTCTGCTCGAGGTAATGAATGCTGGTGCCGCCGCGCAAAAAAGCCGCGTCCTGCATCAATTCCACATGCAGAGGCAGGTTGGTCTGGATGCCTTCGACCGCTGCTTCGGACAGGGCGATGCTCATGCGCGCGATCGCCTGCTCGCGGGTGTCGCCGTAAGCGATCAATTTGCCGATCAGCGAATCGTAGTTGGGCGGCACGAAATAGTTGTTGTAGACGTGCGAGTCGACACGGATGCCTGGCCCGCCCGGCATGTGCCACGACGTGATGCGTCCGGGCGACGGCGAGAAGGTGTACGGGTCTTCGGCGTTGATGCGGCACTCGATCGCGTGGCCCTTGAACACGATGTCGCGCTGCTTGATCGGCATGCGCTCGCCGGCGGCTATGCGGATTTGCGCCTGCACGATGTCGATGCCGGTGATCATTTCGGTCACCGGGTGCTCGACCTGCAGCCGCGTGTTCATCTCGATGAAATAAAATTCGTCTTCGTCGTAGAGAAACTCGAATGTGCCGGCGCCCTCGTAACCGATCTTGCGGCATGCTTCGGCGCAGCGCTCGCCGACGCGGATGCGGCCGCGCATCGGCAGGTGCGGCGCCGGCGCCTCCTCGATGATCTTCTGGTGGCGGCGCTGCATCGAGCAGTCGCGGTCGCCGAGATAGATCGCGTTGCGAAATTTGTCGGCCAGCACCTGGATCTCGATGTGGCGCGGGTTCTCGAGAAATTTCTCCATATAGACCATCGGATTGCCGAACGCCGCCTGCGCTTCGGCGCGTGTCATCGACGCGGCGTTGAGCAGCGCGGCTTCGGTATGCACAATGCGCATGCCGCGCCCGCCGCCGCCGCCCGCGGCCTTGATGATCACGGGATAGCCTGTTGCGCGCGCAGCCTTGATGATCTCCTCCGGCGTATCGGGCAGAGCGCCGTCGCTGCCGGCCACGCACGGAATACCCGCCTTCTTCATGGCCGTCTTGGCGCTCACCTTGTCGCCCATCAGACGGATGGTTTCCGCTTTGGGCCCGATGAATACGAAGCCGCTTTTTTCGACGCGCTCGGCAAAATCGGCGTTTTCGGCGAGGAACCCATAACCAGGATGTATTGCCTCGGCGTCGGTGACTTCAGCTGCACTGATGATGGCGGGAATATTGAGATAGCTCTGCGCCGAGGGCGGCGGGCCGATGCAGACCGATTCGTCGGCCAGCTTCACGTATTTCGCCTCGGCATCAGCTTCCGAGTGCACGGCCACGGTCTTGATGCCGAGTTCACGGCACGCACGCTGTATGCGCAGCGCAATCTCGCCGCGATTAGCGATCAGGATTTTTTCAAACATTGTTGATTCGCGGGCGGTAAGCAGTGAGGCGGGAAAGCCCGGGATGCGGCGTTTGACCGGTTGGCGATCTTTTACGCCGCACGCCTCCCGCTGCTCGCCTCACCGGCTTCAGCCGATCACCATCAGCGCGTGGCCGTACTCGACCGGTTGGCCGTTCTCGACCAGGATTGCTTTGATCACGCCCGAGCGGTCGGCTTCGATTTCGTTCAACAGCTTCATCGCCTCGATAATGCACACCGTATCGCCCTCGTTGACCGTCTGTCCGACCTCGACGAACGCTTTGGCGCCGGGCGATGGCGCACGGTAAAAGGTGCCGACCATCGGCGATTTCAGCACATGGCCTTCGGACTGCACCGCTGCCGGTTCGGTGTTCGCAGGCGTCGCCGCGGCCGCCGCTGCAACGGGGAGGGCAGCTACCGCCGGCGTCACGATCGCGTTGACCGGAGCATTGGCTGAGCCGGTACGGCTGATGCGGACCCTCTCCTCGCCCTCGGTGATTTCGAGCTCGGCGATGCCCGACTCCTCGACCAGATCGATCAGCTTTTTCAGTTTCCGCAGGTCCACGGTCAACCTCCCGGCGCGTGTTGCAGTGCATACTCGAGCGCAAGCTCATAGCCCTTGCTACCCAGACCGGTGATGATGCCTACCGCGAGGTCGGTGAAATACGAGCGGTGGCGGAATTCTTCGCGCGCGAAAACGTTCGATAAATGCACTTCGATAAACGGGATCTTGACCGCCGCCAAAGCATCGCGCATGGCGATGCTGGTATGCGTGAACGCAGCCGGATTGATAATGATGAAATCGACGTCTTCGCGTTGCGCTTGCTGGATGCGGTTGACGAGTTCGCCTTCGACGTTGCTCTGATAGCTCGCGAACTTGACCCCGGCCACCTGCCGGGCGCGGTCGGCGAGCCGCTGATCGATGGCTTCCAGGGTCAATGCACCGTAATGCTCGGGCTCGCGCATGCCGAGTAAGTTGAGGTTTGGTCCGTGCAGAACCAGGATGTTTTTGGGTGCAGGCATATATGTGAAATCCGTCACACTGTTGCAGA
>Ga0209415_10001211_pt1 | contig 49283 bp, 46 predicted proteins | sample PeaSoiSIISIP2007_FD_187696 | JGI IMG/M metagenome (GOLD analysis project Ga0209415, IMG submission 187696) | Peat soil microbial communities from Weissenstadt, Germany - SII-SIP-2007 (SPAdes) (version 2) | ecosystem: Environmental > Terrestrial > Soil > Wetlands > Peat | place: Germany... | reverse complement strand
CGCCGCCGCCGCACCACGACATCTACTCGATCGAGGACCTGGCCCAGCTCATCCACGACCTGAAGAACGCCAACCCGCGCGCGCGGATCAGCGTGAAGCTCGTCGCCGAGGTCGGCGTGGGCACGGTCGCGGCCGGCGTCGCCAAGGCCCACGCCGACGTCGTGCTGATCTCCGGGGGCGACGGCGGCACCGGCGCCGCGCCGCTGACCTCGCTCAAGCACGCCGGGGCGCCGTGGGAGCTCGGCCTCGCCGAGACCCAGCAGACGCTCGTGCGCAACGGGCTGCGCGACCGGATCGTGGTCCAGACCGACGGGCAGCTGAAGACGGGGCGCGACGTCGTCGTCGCGGCGCTCCTCGGCGCCGAGGAGTTCGGCTTCGCCACGGCGCCCCTCGTCGTCTCGGGCTGCGTGATGATGCGCGTCTGCCACCTCGACACCTGCCCGGTCGGGATCGCCACCCAGAACCCCGAGCTGCGCAAGCGCTTCACGGGGCGTCCCGAGTTCGTCGAGAACTTCTTCATCTTCATCGCCGAGGAGGTGCGCGAGCTCCTCGGCGAGCTCGGCTTCCGCACGCTCGAGGAGGCCGTCGGCCACGCCGAGTGCCTCGACGTCGCCCCCGCCCTCGAGCACTGGAAGGCCGCCGGGCTCGACCTCTCGCCGCTGCTCGCGCTGCCGGAGTCCCTGAACGGACCGTGCGACCTCCACCGGACGAACGACCAGGACCACGGGCTCGAGGCGGCGCTCGACAACGGCCTCATCGCCCGGGCGACGCCGGCGCTCGAAGACGCCAAGCTGGTCCTCATCGAGGACACGGTGCGCAACGTCCACCGCACGGTCGGCACGATGCTCGGCTCGGAGGTGACCCGCCGCTACGGTGGCGACGGGCTGCCGGACGGGACCATCCGCATCGTGCTGCGGGGCTCGGCCGGCCAGAGCTTCGGCGCCTTCCTCCCGAAGGGCATCGAGCTCACCCTGCTCGGCGACGCCAACGACTACCTCGCGAAGGGGCTGTCCGGCGGGCGTGTCGTGCTCCGCCCGCCGGAGGGATCGCCCTTCGCGCCGGAGGAGAACATCATCGCCGGCAACGTCTGCGCCTACGGCGCGACGAGCGGCGAGCTCTACGTGTCGGGCCAGGTCGGGGAGCGCTTCTGCGTGCGGAACTCCGGAGCGACCGCCGTCGTCGAAGGTGTGGGCGACCACGGCTGCGAGTACATGACCGGCGGGCGGGTCGTCGTCCTCGGCCGGACCGGCAGGAACTTCGCGGCCGGCATGTCCGGCGGGATCGCGTTCGTGCACGACCCCGAGGGGATGCTCGCCCGGCGGCTCAACGCCGAGATGGTCGACCTCGAGCCGCTCGACGACGAGGACCGGCGTGCCGTCGCGGCGATCGTCGGGCGCCACCTCGAGCTGACGGGCTCGCGGGTCGCCCGGCGCCTCCTAGGGCGCGGCGCCGAGGCGATCGGGGAGTTCGTGAAGGTGATGCCACGCGACTACCGCCGCGTGCTCGAGGCGACGCGCGAGGCCGAGGCGCAGGGACGCTCGGTCGACGAGGCGATCATGGCGGCGGCGCATGGCTGACCCGAGGGGCTTTCTCCGCTTCGAGCGCGAGGGCCCGGCACGGCGCCCGGTGGTCGAGCGCGTCCACGACTGGCACGAGGTCTACCTGCCGTTCCCGCGCGCCAAGCTGAAGGCCCAGGCGGCGCGCTGCATGGACTGCGGCATCCCGTTCTGCCACGAGGGCTGCCCGCTCGCCAACCTCATCCCGGAGTGGAACGACCTCGTCCGGCGGGAGCGCTTCGCCGAGGCGAGCGAGCGGCTGCACGCGACGAACAACTTCCCCGAGCTGACCGGGCGACTCTGCCCGGCACCGTGCGAGGGATCGTGCGTGCTCGGCATCTCCGACGACCCGGTGGCGATCAAGCAGGTCGAGTACGAGATCGCCGAGTGGGCGGCGGGGGAGGGGCTCTCGCCCGTGACGCCGTCACCCGCCACGGGCAAGCGCGTCGCGGTGGTCGGCTCCGGTCCCGCCGGCCTCGCCGCCGCGCAGCAGCTGACCCGCGCCGGCCACGCGGTCGTCGTCTTCGAGCGCGCCGAGCGCATCGGCGGCCTGCTCCGCTACGGCATCCCCGAGTTCAAGCTGGAGAAGGCCATCCTCGACCGGCGGCTCGCGCAGATGGTCGGCGAGGGGACCGAGTTCCGCACCGGGACGGCCGTCGGCGCCGCCGCGCTGCACGAGGTCCCCGGCTCGAGCGCGCCGGGTGCCCGGGTGATCCCGGCCGAGCACCTGCGCGAGGAGTTCGACGCCGTCGTGCTCGCCGTCGGCTCGACGCGGCCGCGCGACCTGCCCGTCGCCGGGCGCCAGCTCGCCGGCGTGCACTTCGCGATGGAGTACCTGAAGCGTGCCAACTTCGTGTGCGAGGGCGCCCCGGCGGCGCCGGGGATCACCGCCGAGGGCAAGCACGTGGTCATTATCGGTGGGGGCGACACCGGCGCCGACTGCCTCGGCACCGTGCACCGCCAGGGCGCCGCGGCGGTCAGCCAGCTCGAGATCCTCCCCGAGCCGCCCCGCGTGCGCGCCGCGTCGAACCCCTGGCCGACCTGGCCGGTGATCCTGCGCACCTCGGCCGCCCACGAGGAGGGCGGCGAGCGGTGCTACGCGCTCGCGACGAGCGAGCTCCTGGACGACGGCACGGGCGCGGTGCGCGGGCTGCGCGCCGAGCAGGTCGAGCAGGTGGTCGTGGACGGCCGGCCGCAGTTCCGACCCGTCCCCGGCACGTCGAGGGAGCTTCACGCCGAGCTCGTGCTCCTCGCGCTCGGCTTCCTCGGCCCCGAGCAGCACGGCGCCGTCGGCGAGCTCGGCTGCGCGCTCGACGGCCGGGGCAACGTCGCCGTCGACCGCTCGTTCATGACGAGCGTGGAGGGCGTCTTCGCCTGCGGCGACGCCGCTCGCGGCCAGAGCCTGATCGTCTGGGCGATCGCCGAGGGCCGCTCGGCGGCCGCGGGCGTCGACCGCTACCTGATGGGCGGGACCGACCTGCCCGCGCCCTTGAGGCCCGGTGCCCTCGCCATCAGCTGAGGGCGAGCTGGAGGCGATCCGGGGCGAGCTCGAGCGCCTCCGCGAGCGGATCGACGACCTCGCGCTCGGGGCGCTTCGCGACGCCGTCGAGGCCGGGGAGGACCGCCGCCCGGAGCTCGAGCGTCGCCTGACCCGGGCCCGCAACGCCCTCGTGCGGGCGATCGGGGCGCTCGGCGGGCTCGCCGAGGAGTAGGTCCGGTCGGGCCGCGGTCTCAGGACTCCGGCATGGGCTCGTCCTCGCCGCCGGTGAAGGTGCCGGTCTCGCCGGCCGGCGGCGTGTCGGTCGCCGTGCCCGGCGGCACCAGGGTGTTCAGCGCGTCGATGAGCTGGCGCAGGCGCCCGTGGTGGGCGCGGTCGAACTCCATCGCGATCCGCGCCAGCTCGAGGTGGTCGTGGCTCGCCCGCTCGGGAGGGAGGGGGTCGGTGCGCCAGATCCCCGTCCCGGAGGTGATGTCGGCGAACGCTCCGGAGATGCGGGCGATGTCCTCGTCGCTCGGGGCGTGGCGCAGGCGGATCACCATGACCTTGCCGACGAAGCGGCGCGAGTGGTAGTTGCGGTGGAAGTCGAGGAGCTCCTCGGCGGCGACCTCGACGTCGTCGGTGATGCGGTAGAGGGAGGCGTCGAGCGGGTCCGCCAGGCGGTTGGCGTAGACCTGGTCGGCGACGAAGCGCTCCCAGCCGTGCCAGTAGGTGCCCCCGGGCGTGTCGACCAGCACGATCGGGGCCGGCTCGGCCTTGCCGGTCTGGACCAGGGTGAGGAGCTCGAAGGCCTCGTCCAAGGTGCCGAAGCCGCCGGGGAGGACGAGGAAGCCGGTCGACTCTTTCATCAGCATCAGCTTGCGGGTGAAGAAGTACTTCATCTCGACGAGCTTCTCGTCCTCGATCCAGGGGTTCGGCTGGCTCTCGAACGGAAGCTGGATGTTCACCCCGATCGCCATGTCGCGCCCGGCGCCCTCGTTGCCGGCGGCCATGATGCCGGGGCCGGCGCCCGTGACGACCATCCAGCCGCTCGCGGCCATGCGGCGGGCGAGGTCCCTGGCGAGCACGTAGAGGGCATCGGAGGGGGCGGCGCGTGCCGAGCCGAAGATCGTCACCTTCGGGATGTCGTGCAGCGGGGCGAACATCTTGAACGCGTCGGCCATCTCGGCGATCGCCGAGCCGGCGATCTTCAGGTCGAGCCGGCTGGTGTCGTCGTGGGCGAGGCGCAGCGTCGCGTCGACGAGCCGGCGGATGAGGTCCCGGTTCTTGCGGATGCCCGCCACGTCGAGCACCCGCTCGACGAGCTCGGACGGGTCCTCGGCGCGCGCCACCCCGGTCCCGGTGGCCTGATCCGGGCGCCCCGAAGCCGACGTCCCGGTGCTCACGCCTGGATCGCCGGCCGGCCGTAGAGGGTGGTGCGCTGCTCGAGGCGCCGCCCGAGCGGCTCGACCACGGCCCGGAAGTCCTCCTCGACCATCAGCTGGCCGTGCGTCGCGCCCGCCGCGCGGGAGATGTTCTCGTCCATGAGCGTCCCGCCGGCGTCGTTGCAGCCGGCGAGGAGGAGCTGGCGCAGACCCGCCGCGCCCGTCTTCACCCAGCTCGCCTGGATGTTGTCGATCGAGCCGTGGTAGGCGATGCGGCCGACCGCGTGGACGAGGAGCACCTCGCGGAAGGTCGGCCCCCGCCGGGCCCGCCGCTGGAGGTAGATCGGCGTCGCCATGTGGACGAAGGGGAGCGGGACGAACTCGGTGAAGCCGCCGGTCTCGTGCTGGAGCGCCCGGGTGCGCACGATGTGCCTCGCCCAGTGGCGCGGCTGCTCGACCGAGCCGAACATGATCGTGACGTTCGAGCGCAGCCCCACCTTGTGGGCGGTGCGGTGCGCCTCCAGCCACTCCTCGGTGGAGATCTTGTCGGGGCAGATCAGCGCGCGGATCTCGTCGTCGAGGATCTCCGCCGCCGTGCCCGGCAAGGTCCGCAGCCCGGCGTCGCGCAGCCGCTCCAGGTACCGCTCGAGCGGCTCGCCGAGCCGGCGGGCCCCCTCGGTCACCTCGAGCGCGGTGAAGCCGTGGATGTGGATGCGCTCCGAGCCGGCGCGCACCGCCTTGACGACCTCGAGGTAGTAGTCGCCGTCGAAGTTGGGGTGGATCCCGCCCTGGAGGCAGACCTCGGTCGCGCCGAGCTCCTCGGCCTCGACCACGCGGCGGGTGATCTCGTCCAGCTCCAGCAGGTACGGCGCGCCGCGCAGGTTCAGCGAGAGCGGCCCCTTCGAGAAGGCGCAGAAGCGGCACTTGAAGGTGCAGACGTTGGTGTAGTTGATGTTCCGGTTGACGACGAAGGTGACCACGTCGCCGACCGCCTTTTGCCGCAGGTCGTCGGCGAGCTCGATCACGGCGTCGAGCTCCGAGCCGCGTGCGCCGAACAGGGTGACGAGCTCGTCCTCGCCGGGCTCCTCGCCCGAGGCGACGCCGTCGAGCACGTCGGCGACGGGCCCGCGCGCCGGGGCGTCCGGGCGGCGGCGCGCCCGGGCGACGGGGCCCGTGCCGTTGACCGGCGGGTCGACGAGCGTCGGCGGCGCGTGGTCGCCCCCGGCGTACCAGTCGTCGTCGCGCCCGAGGCCCGCGGCGTCGGAGCGCTCGAGCACTGGGAAGCGCATCTGCGCGTCGAGCCAGCGCAGCGGGTCGAGGGCGAAGCTCGGGTGGAGGGTGAGGCGCGGGGCGAGGACGTGGCCGGCGGCCTCAACCGTCGCCTCGAGGAGGGTGAGCGCCGGCCAGGCCCGCTCGGGGTTGACGTGGTCGATCGTGACGGGGGAGACCCCCCCGAGGTCGTCGATCCCCGCGGCGAGGAGCATGCCGACGTCGTCGACGAGGTTCGGCGGCGACTGGACGTGGACGTCGGCGGGGAGCACGAGGCGGGCGGCGGCGATCGACCACGCCAGCTCCACGGGGTCGCAGGGCGCAGCGGCGTGCATGGCCGTGCCGGCCTTCGGGAGGAAGCCCTGGACGATGACCTCTTGCACGTGGCCGTGGCGGCGGTGCGCGTCGGCGATCGCCCTGAGCGCCGTCAGACGGTCGCGCCGGCCGTCGCCGATCCCGACGAGGATGCCGGCCGTGAAGGGGATCTGGAGCCGCCCGGCGGCCTCCAGCGTCGCGAGGCGGCGCGCCGGGGTCTTGTCCGGCGAGGAGCGGTGGCAGTCGAGGCCGGGGAGGATGCTCTCGAGCATCATCCCCTGGCTGGCGCTGACGGGCCGCAGCGCCGCCAGCTCCGCCTCGCTCAGCGCGCCGGCGTTGGCGTGGGGGAGCAGGCCCGTCTCGTCCCGCACGAGCGCCGCCATGGCGCCGAGGTACTCGAGCGTGGTGGCGTAGCCGTGGTCCTCCAGCCACTCGGCGGCGGCCGGGTAGCGCAGCTCGGGGCGCTCGCCGAGGGTGAACAGCGCCTCGTGGCAGCCGACGGCGGCACCGGCGCGGGCGATCGCCAGCACCTCCTCGGCGGAGAGGTACGGCGAGGCTAGGCGGGCCGGGGGCTTGGCGAAGGTGCAGTAGCCGCAGCGGTCGCGGCAGAGCATGGTCAGGGGGATGAACACCTTCGGGGAGAAGGTCACCCGCCGGCCGTGGTGCCGGTCGCGAAGCGCCCGCGCCCGCGCGAGGAGCTCCCCGTCGGCGAGCGCGAGCAGCTCGTCGTCGTCCGGAACGCTCTCGGCTGCGACCGACGCCGTCGTGCGGCCCGTCACGGCGCACCCCCGGCGCCGGCGGCCGCGAGGCGGTCGGCCAGCCAGAGGACGCGCGGGGCCCGGACGCGCGCGGCCGGTAGGTCGTCCCCGGCGAGCACCCGTGCGAGCGCGTCGCGCTTTTCCGCCCCGACGACGGCCACGACGACCACGTTGGCGAGGGCGATGGCGGCGTAGGTGAGCGTCAGGCGCTCGAAGCGGTTGTTGCCGGAGGGGTCGACGTTCGTCACGACGAGCCGGTCCTCCGGCGCGTCGAGCGCGGCGGAGCCGGGGAAGAGCGAGGCGGTGTGTCCGTCGGGGCCGAAGCCGAGCTGGACGAGGTCGAAGCCGCCGGCGTCGCGGACGACCCGCTCGTAGGCCTCGGCTCCCTCGGCGCACGACATCGGGTGGAAGCCGGCGAGCTCGTCGAGACGGCTGCCGAGCACCTCGCGAAGGGCGCGCGCGTTGGCGTCGGGCGAATCGGGCGCGACGCAGCGCTCGTCGACGAAGTAGCAGGCGACGCGCTCCCAGGCCAGGTCATGGGCGGCGAGCTTGGCGAGGCAGGCGGTGCCCGAGGCACCGCCCGAGCAGCCGAGGCGGAACGGCGCCCCGGCCGGCCTCGAGCCGAGCACCGAGCGCACCTCGGCGGCGGCGAACTCGCCGAAGGCGGTCGGGACGTCGTCGACGATGTCGAGCTTCGGGATCACCTGCGTCCTCACTCGGGGTTCCGCCACTGGCGGCCGGAGGCCTCGATCAGGCGGTCGGCCTCGACCGGGCCCCAGCTGCCGGCGGGGTAGCGGGCGAGCGGCGGTTCGCCGCCGCCGAAGGCCTGCTGGATCGGCGCGACGATCTGCCACGCCTGGTCGACCTCGTCGGTGCGGATGAACAGCGTCGGGTCCCCCGTCATGGCGTCGAGGAGGAGGCGCTCGTAGGCGTCGGCCGTCCCTCCCGGGAAGGCCTCGCTGTAGGAGAAGTCCATCGAGACGCTGCGCACCCGGAAGGTCGGCCCGGGGACCTTGGCCCCGAAGGAGAGGCTGATCCCCTCGTCGGGCTGGATCCGCAACGTCAGCGCGTCCGGGCGGAGGTCGCGGGTGAGCTTGCCGGCGAAGGGCAAATGCGGTGGGCGTTGGAAGACCGTCGCCACCTCGGTCGCGCGGCGCTTCAGGCGCTTGCCGGTCCGCACGAACACGGGCACCCCCGCCCAGCGCCAGTTGTCCACCGCGACGTTCATCGCCACGTAGGTCTCGGTGAGCGACGCCGGGTCGACGCCCTCCTCCTCGCGGTAGCCGGGGACCTCCGCGCCGTCGATCGCGCCGCGCACGTACTGGGCCCGCACGACGTGGTCGACCTCCTCGTCGGCGCCGGGGGTGACGACGGCGCGCAGCAGCTTGACCTTCTCGTCGCGGATCCCGTTCGCGTCCATCGAGGCGGGCGGTTCCATCAAGGTGAGCGAGAGCACCTGCATGACGTGGTTGGCGACGATGTCGCGCAGCGCCCCGGCGCTCTCGTAGAAGTTGCCGCGGTGCTCGACGCCGAGGCTCTCGCCGACGGTGACCTGGACGTGGTCGACGTAGCGCCGGTTCCAGATCGGCTCGAAGATGGCGTTGGCGAACCGCAGCGCGAGCACGTTCTGGACCGTCTCTTTGCCCATGTAGTGGTCGATCCGGAAGATCTGCTCCTCACGGAAGGACTCGTGGAGCTCCCGGTCGAGCTGGTGGGCGCTGTCGAGGTCGGTGCCGAACGGCTTCTCCACGACGAGGCGGGCGAAGCTGCCGCCGCTCGCGGGCTCGTTGCCCTTGTGCGCGGCGAGGCCGCGCGCCACGACGGCGAACATCGAGGGCACCGTGGCGAGGTAGTAGACGCGGTTGCCGCTCGTCCCGCGGTCCACGTCGACCTCGGCCAGCACGGTGGCGAGGCGGTCGAAGGTGGCGTCCTCGCTGTAGTCGCCCGCGACGTAGCGGAAGCCCTGGGCGAGCTCCGACCACTTCTCGGCACCGGTGCCCTCGGCGGCGGCGAGGCAGCGCTCGCGGAACTCCTCGTCCGACATGTCGCTGCGCGCCACGCCGACGATGGAGAAGGCGTCGGGGAGCGAGCCGCGTTCGGCGAGCTTGGCGAGGGCCGGGAGGATCTTGCGGTTGGCGAGGTCGCCCGACGCGCCGAAGATGACGAGCGCGAGCGGGTCCGGCCGGCGCGAGATCCTGGGGTCGATGTCGTGGAAGGTCGCCTGGAGCGTGTCGGCGAGCTCGCGCGCCGCCGCCCCGCCAGCGGGGAGCGTGCTCACTGCCCGCTCCCGCCCGTCGTGTCGCCACTCTCGCGCACCACCGCGTGGCCACCGAACTGGTTGCGCAACGCCGCAAGGAGGCGGTCGGCGAACGAGTTGCGCCGCTGGGACGCGAAGCGGCGGTAGAGCGACTCGGTGATCACCGGTGCCGGGACGCCCCGCTCGACCGCCTCCTGCACGGTCCAGCGACCCTCGCCGGAGTCGACGACGACGCCTTCGATCGACTCGAAGCCCGACCCCGGCCGGAGTGCCAGCTCCGCCAGCTCGAGCAGCCAGGAGCGCACCACCGAGCCGTAGCGCCAGATCGAGGCGATCTGGTGGAGGTCGAGCGAGAACTCGTCGGCGGCCGACATCAGCTCGAAGCCCTCGGCGTAGGCCTGCATCAGCCCGTACTCGATGCCGTTGTGGACCATCTTCACGAAGTGGCCGGCACCGACCGGCCCGACATGGGCGTAACCGCCCTCGGGCGCGAGCGCGAGGAAGATCGGCTCGGCGATCTTGACCGCCTCGGCGCTGCCCCCGACCATCAGGCAGTAGCCGTTCTTCAGGCCCCATACCCCGCCCGAGGTGCCGGCGTCGACGAAGTTGACGCCCCGCGCCCCGAGCTGCTCCGCGTAGGGGACCGCGGTCTTGTAGTTGGAGTTCCCGCCGTCGATCACGAGGTCGCCCGAGCCGAGGAGGCTGGCGAGGGACGAGACGACCTCGTCGGTCGGCTTGCCGGCGGGGACCATCACCCAGCAGGCGCGTGGCGCCTGGAGCTTGCCCACGAGCTCCGGCAGGCTGGTGGCCGTGCCCGCCCCCTTCGCGGCGACGGAGGAGCGGGCCTCCTCGCTCGGGTCGAAGCCCACGACGTCGTGGCCGTGCTCGAGGAGGCGCAGCGTCATGTTGGCGCCCATCTTCCCGAGACCAATCATCCCGAGCTGCATCGCATCCCTCCTCGGCCTCGGCGCGTGCCTCGCGCCGCCACGTTCGTCAGCACAACCTGGAAGCTAGCGGCCACCCCGCCCGGCGGCGGGCCGGCCCCCGACGGCGCGCCGGCTCAGCACAGCTCGCCGAGGTCGTCGACCGCCACCCTGAGGACGCGACGCCCGTGGGCGAGCAGGCTCTCGTGGTCGCCGATCGCCTGGGCGGCGATGAGTGTCGCGAAGTCGTAGGGCTTGCCCGGGATCTCCACGTGCGGGCCGGGCGTGCGCGCGACCACCTGGAGCGCCACGACCGACGGGGGGCCGCCCTTGTGGAGCTGGCCGGTGGAGTGCAAGAAGCGCGGACCGTAGCCGGCGGTGACGGCGCGGCCGTCGTGACGGTCGCGGATCGAGCGGCGAAGCGTCGCCAGCTTCTCCTCGCTGCCGTACGGCAGGTACGCCTGCACGCTCACGTAGTCGCCCGGGCGGAGCTGCTCCTGCAGCCACGGCTCGACGGCCTCGGGACCCTCGGTCGGGACGTCGGGGAGCGGGAGGTCCTCGAGCACCCGGTTCGTGTTCGCCTTGGATTCGGCGACGTTCGGCTCGTCGAACGGGTCGATCCCGAGGACGTGACCGGCGGCGGCCGTCGCCAGCTCGAAGCGCTGGAACTCGGCGCCGAGCTCGTGGGCCGAGCCGAGGCGGACGTGGATCAGGTGCCGGTCGTCCCCGCTCTCCTCATCTGTGGTGGGCACGGGCACGCAGCCCTTGCCCAGCTTGCCCGTCGACTCGGCGATCAGCTGCTCGACCCACAGCCCGAAGGCGCGCTGGGACTCCTCGACGACGATCGTCGTCTTGTCCCGTCCTTCGAGCGCGGCGCTCCCCATGGCGATACCCATCTCGACGGCGCCCGGCCCGTCCACGTCGGCGACCCGCCCGCACAGCTCCTCGATGTCGTAGCCGGCGAGCGCGGCGGGGACGAGGCCGAAGTACGACAGCACGGAGTAGCGCCCGCCGATGTCGGGCGGGTTGGCGAAGAGCCGGTGCACGCCGAGCTCCTCCGCCTGGGCGGCGAGCGGCGTCCCGGGGTCGGTGATCACCGCGTAGCGCTTCGGGTCGGCGAGGCGGCCGCGCGCGTGCGCGAAGAGCACGTTCGGCTCGAGCGTCGTGCCGGACTTCGAGGAGACGAGCACGAACGCGTCCTCGATCGGCGCCGCGGCGACCGTCGTGGGATCGGTGGTGTCGCACACCACGACCCGGCGGCCCTTCGGTGAGCCGAAGGCGTCGCGCACCGCCGCGAGCACGAGCGGCCCGAGGGAGGAGCCGCCCATGCCGAGCAGCACGACGACCTCCTGGTCGATGGTGGCGGCCCACCGCGCCAGGTCGCGCGCCTGGCGCTCCATCTGACGGGGGAGGTCGAGCCAGCCGAGACGGTCCTTCGAGACGTTGCCCTCGGGCCAGAGGTTGGCGTCGCGGGCGATCAGCCGCCGGTAGAGGTCGTCGGGCTGCAGGAGATCGGACACGGCGCGGCTCAGCGCGACGCGCCGAGGGCGACGGCCTTGCGGCCGAGGCTCTCGATCAGCTCGTCGAAGGACTTGGCGAACGCCGCGACGCCCTCGGTCTCGAGCAGCGACGTCACCTCCTCGAGGGGCACGCCGACCTCCGCCAGGCCCCCGAGCACGGCGCGGGCGCCGTCCATGTCCTGGTCGACGGTCCGGGCCACCGTGCCGTGGTCGAGGAACGCCTCGACCGTGGCGGGCGGCATGGTGTCGACCGTGTTCGAGCCGATCAGGCCGTCGACGTACAGCAGGTCGGGGTAGGCCGGGTTCTTCGTGGAGGTGGAGGCCCACAGCGGGCGCTGCACACGCGCGCCGCGCGCCGCCAGCGCCTGGAAGCGCGGCGTCGAGAAGGAGCTGGTGAACAGCTCGTAGGCCAGCCGGGCCTGGGCGAGCGCGGCCTTGCCGCGCAGCTCGAGGGCACGATCGGCCTTGGCGGAGCCACGCTCGGCGCCGGCCAGGGCCTCCAGCCGGCGGTCGACCTCGGTGTCGACCCGGCTGACGAAGAAGGAGGCGACCGACGCCACCCGTGAGGGGTCCCCGCCGGCCTCGGCGAAGCGCTCCAGCCCGTGCTGGTAGGCCTCGATCACCGCGGCGTAGCGCTCGAGCGAGAAGATCAGGGTGACGTTGATGCTGCGCCCCGCGGCGATCATCTCCTCGATCGCGGGCACGCCTTCGACGGTGGCCGGGATCTTGACGAGCAGGTTCGGGCGGTCGACCCGCTCGTGCAGCTCGCGGGCCATCGCAAGGGTCCCGGCGGTGTCGTGCGCGAGCGACGGCGCGACCTCGACCGAGACGAACCCGTCCGCGCCGCCGGAGGAGTCGTACACCGGCCGGAGGACGGCGAGGGCGCCGACCACGTCGTCGAGCACGAGGTCCCAGTAGGCGTCGTCGACGCTCTTGCCGGCCGCGATGAGCTCGCCGAACTGCTCGTCGTAGTCGGCGCCGGCCTCGATGGCCTTCGCCATGATCGTCGGGTTGGAGGTGACGCCCCGCACGCCGGCGTCCGCGAGGCGCTGGAGCTCGCCGGCCCGCACGTAGCTGCGCTTCAGGTCGTCGATCCAGGGGCTCTGCCCCTGCTGGTCGTAGAGGTCGTGCAGTCGCGTCACTGGCAGCTCCTCTCGCTCGGCATTGCAGCGCCCGCCCGACGGCGAAGGTCGCCGGTCCCCCTGGAGAGACTAGGGCCCGCGGCGCGCCCCGACGACGCCGGAGCCCGACAGGAACCTAGATCGAGCCGGCGCCTACGGAGCGGCTGGTCGCCGGCACGAGCTTCGGCGCCGCCAGACGCACCTGCGCCACGCGCAGCGCGGCGAGCGTGCGGATCAGCCACCAGCCGGGATCCATCTCGCGCTTGGCGTGGGCGAGCCGGGCGGCGGTCGGCGCGGCGTGGTGGTTGTTGTGCAGACCCTCGCCGGCGGTGAGCCACGCCAGCCACTGGTTGTTCCGGGCGGTGTTCTCGTACGGCTGGCTCCCGAGGACGTGGCCGAAGGCGTTGATGGCCCCGTTCAGCAGGAGGTAGCTCACCGTGTGCACACCGGCCGCCAGGAGCCCGTACTGCCAGCCGAGGCTGACGCAGAGGATGGCGATGCCGAGGCCGAGGCCGACGAAGGCGTGATCGAACAGGAGCGTGTCCCACCGGTCCGGGGGGAGGTCCTTCGCGTAGCGGCCGACGGTCTCGCCGTCGCGCGCGCAGCGCCGGTAGAGCGCGGCGTTGGCGAGCTGGACCTTCCAAAAGCCGAGGAGGAGCGGGGAGTGCGGGTCGCCCTCGACGTCGGTGAAGGCGTGGTGGCGGCGGTGGACGGCGGCCCACTGCCGGGGGCGGATGCCCGTCGTGATCCAGATCAGGAAGCGGAAGACGAACCGGATGCCCGGCGACATCGTCACGGCGCGGTGCGCCACGGTCCGGTGGAGGAAGACGGTCGTGCACACGATGCCGATCTGGCACACGGCGAGGCCGACAAACACTGCGAGCAGGGCCTGAGGCACCGGCGCACGATAGCAGCAGCACCCCCGCCCGCCGCCGCCCCGCACGGGCCGGGCCGGCGCGGCGCTCGCGGCGTGCCCCCTGTTGTAGCCTGCCGCGGATGACCAGGCACTCCGAACGGCTCCGGGGGCTGTCCGAGGAGCGGACCGCGGTGAAAGAGACCGTCGGCATGCTGCGGCGCTACGTCGTGCAGGAGACGGTCGGCCCGCTGAAGCACATCGGCCGCAGCGCGGCCTACGGGACCGCCGGCGCGTTGCTGACCGGCGTCGGCGCGGTGCTGTTGATGCTCGCGGTGCTGCGCGTGCTGCAGACGGAGACGGCCTCGGTGTTCGCCGGGAACTGGTCGTTCGCGCCCTACCTGCTCACCGCCGTCGTCGCGCTCGGCGCGATCGGCGTGGCCGCCGCGCTCGGGCTGCGCGGCGGGCGCTCGCGGCGCCAGGGTGGTGCGTAGTCGATGGTCGAGGAGGGTCGACAATGGCATCGTTGATCGCGTCGCTGCTGGGGCTTCGTGCCGTGGACGGCGGCCCGGGGAGCGGGCGTATCTCGATCGGCGACATCGAGGACCAGCTCCGCTCGATCGGCGGTAGCGCCCAGGAGATGGTCGGGGTGTCGAAGGCCGGGGCGGGGGCCGCCGCCGCGGCCGGCGCGGCGCTCGTCGTCGCGGCCGCGTACCTCCACGGCCGCCGCCGCGGCCGGCGCCGGGCCACCGTCCTCGAGATCCGGCGGGTCTAGCCGGTCGTGTTCGGGCTCGTCGACTCGCTCGCCCGCCGGCTGGTCCGACGCGGGCTGCGCCAGGGGCTACTCGGGGGCAGCACGGCCTGGGTCGCGATCGGGGCGGCCGCCTGGCTCGCCCGGCTGATGCTGCGCCCGGAGGAGCCGAAGGTCGTGCGTCAGGACCTTCGCTTCGGCGAGAGCATCGTGGTGACCCACGTCGCCGGGCCCCCGACCAGGCGGCAGCGGCGGCGCGCCGCGCGCCGCGGGCGACCGGCGGACGCGCCGGCCGGCTCCTCCCGAGGGTGAGGCTCGGAGCCGACGCGGAGCTCGGTGACCGTGGGGCGCTCGCCGCGGGCGAGCGGGTGCTCCTCGTCGACCGGAAGGAGCGGCGCTACCTCATCCGCCTCGAGGCCGGTGGCGCGTTCCAGACCCACGCCGGCATCGTCGACCACGACGAGCTGATCGGCGGCCCCGAAGGCGTCGAGGTCGTGGCCCGCCAGAAGGACGGGGGAACGGGCGCGGGGCGGCGGTTCCTGGTGTTCCGCCCGACGCTCGCCGACCTGATCGTGAAGATGCCGCGTGGCGCGCAGGTCATCTACCCGAAGGACCTCGGGGCGATCGTCATGGCGGCGGACCTGTTCCCCGGCGCGCGGGTGCTGGAGGCCGGCGTCGGCTCGGGTGCCCTCTCGATGGTGGCGCTGCGTTCGGGCTGCCGGGTCGTCGGCTACGAGCTGCGCCCGGACTTCGCGGCGAGGGCGCGCTCGAACGTGGCGGCGTCGATCGGGGAGGCCGCGCCCTACCTCGTCCACGAGCGCGACGTCTACGAGGGCATCGACGAGCGGGGGCTCGACCGGATCCTTCTCGACCTGCCCGAGCCCTGGCGGGTGCTGCCTCACGCCGAGGTGTCGCTCGTCCCCGGGGGGATCCTGCTCGCCTACCTGCCGACGATCAACCAGACCGCCGAGCTGCGCCACGCCCTGGAACGCGCCGGCTTCGCCTCGGCCGAGACGTTCGAGGTGCTGCGGCGCACCTGGCACGTCGAGGGGCGCTCCGTGCGGCCGGACCACCGGATGGTGGCGCACACCGGGTTCGTGACGACGGCCCGCCGGGTCGTCGGGCGAACGGGCGGGAGCGCGGCTGACCCGGTCGAGGAGGACGACGAGGTGCCCACGGAGGGGCCGGGCCGCTTTTTCGATGGCGACGGGGGTGGGCCGGAGGGGGAGTGAGCGTGAGCCGCGCCCGCGAGGTTCCCGGGCGCCGGGGGCCTCAGTCGCGCTCGATGAAGATGCACTCCCCGGGGCACTCCTCGGCTGCCTCGGTCACGGCGTCGTCCAGGTCGGGTGTCACAGCGACCATGCCGGCGGCCCCGCCCGGCTCGTTCATGACCTGCTCCCCGTCCTTGACGTAGGCGAGCCCGTCGTCAAGGAGGGTGAACACGCTGGGACAGATCTCCTCGCAGAGACCGTCCCCGGTGCAGAGATCCTGATCGATCCAGACCTTCATGCTGCTCGGTGCTCCTTCGCAGGCTCCCGTGGACCGACCCGGCGAGCTCGAGGCACGAGAATCGTGTCCGTCCGGGCCGCGTCGCGTCCTGCCGCACGCTGGGCCACGACGAGCGACGGTAACGGCGGCCCCACGAGGTGTCAAGGCACGCCGCCGGCGCCGTCCTCGCGGCCATCGGGCGGTTCGCACGAGGCTACCAGGAGGCCGCCCGCCGCCCGCCGCCTGCGCCGGTGGAGCGCGCGACGGCCGGCGCGCCCGGTGTAGGGTCCGCTCGAAGGGGCGTGCACCGCGAGGAGGTGGTCCCGGAGATGGACGACGACAAGCTCGCCGGGCTGCGGGCTCGGGCCGAGGCAGCCGAGCAGGACGTGGCGGAGCTCCGCCATCGACTGTCGGAGGCGCCGGCGCGCGTCCGCGTACTGGAGGAGCGCCTGCTCGAGGTGAAGGGCCAGCTGGCCCAGGCGCTCTCGCAGAACGAGAAGTTGACGTTCACGCTGCAGCAGGCGAAGGAGAACATCGCGGCGCTGCGCGACGAGGTCGACAAGCTCACCCGGCCGCCGAGCGCGTACGGCACGTTCCTGCAGGCGAACGAGGACGGGACGGTCGACGTCTTCGCCTCGGGGCGCAAGATGCGGGTCGCGATCCATCCGGGCATCGACGCCACCGAGCTCGCGCGCGGCCAGGAGATCGTGCTCAACGAGTCCCTCAACGTCGTCCTCGCCCGTGGCTACGAGTGCGCCGGTGAGGTCGTCACCGTCTCGGAGGTGCTGGAGGACGGCCGGCGTGCGCTCATCGTCGGGCGCGCCGACGAGGAGCGGGTCGTCGAGCTCTCCGACGCCATCATCGGCACGAAGCTGCGCGCCGGCGACAGCGTGCTGATGGACATCCGCACCGGGCTCCTGCTCGAGAAGCTGCCGCGCCCGGAGATCGAAGAGGTCGTCCTCGAAGAGGTGCCCGACATCACCTACGCCGACATCGGCGGCCTCGACGAGCAGATCGAGGCGATCACCGACGCCGTCGAGCTGCCGTTCTTGCACCGGGAGCTGTTCGCGGAGCACCAGCTGCCCGCCCCGAAGGGGATCCTGCTCTACGGCCCCCCGGGGTGCGGCAAGACGCTCATCGCCAAGGCCGTGGCCAACTCCCTCGCGAAGAAGGTGGGGGAGCTGACCGGCAACGTCAACGTCCGCAGCTACTTCTTGAACATCAAGGGCCCGGAGCTGCTCAACAAGTACGTCGGCGAGACCGAGCGCCAGATCCGCCTCGTCTTCCAGCGGGCACGGGAGAAGGCCGAGGAGGGCGTGCCCGTCATCGTCTTCTTCGACGAGATGGACTCGCTGTTCCGCACGCGTGGCACCGGCATCAGCTCGGACATCGAGTCGACCATCGTGCCGCAGCTCCTCGCGGAGATCGACGGGGTGGAGACGCTGCGCGACGTGATCGTCATCGGGGCCTCCAACCGGGAGGACCTGATCGACCCGGCGATCCTCCGCCCAGGTCGCCTCGACGTGAAGATCAAGATCGAGCGGCCGGGCGAGGCTGCCGCGCAGCAGATCTTCGCCCGCTACCTCACCGCGGACCTGCCGCTCGACGCCGCCGACGTGGCCGAGCTCGGTGGCGGGGACCCGGGCAAGGCCGTCCAGGCGATCATCGAGCGCACCGTCGCCGAGATGTACCGCGCCGACGACGAGAACCGGTTCCTCGAGGTCACCTACCAGAACGGCGACAAGGAGATCCTCTACTTCAAGGACTTCGCCTCCGGCGCCATGATCGAGAACATCGTCCGGCGCGCGAAGAAGCTCGCCATCAAGCGCACGCTCGCCGGGGAGGGCCGGGGCATCCGCCTCGCGGACCTGCTCGAGTCGATCAAGCAGGAGTACAAGGAGAACGAGGACCTCCCGAACACGACGAACCCCGACGACTGGGCGAAGATCTCCGGCAAGAAGGGCGAGCGGATCGTCTACGTCCGCACGATCTTCGACCACGGGGACGACACGCGCGGCGGACGCGCCATCGAGCGGGTCGGCACCGGGCAGTACCTGTGACCGCCGCACGCCGCCGCGCGACAAGTCCGGGGGCGTCGGTCCACTAGCGTCGCCCCCGTGGGCATCACGAAGGTCTGCGGCATCGAGACCGAGTACGGGATCCAGGTCGTCGGCTCGCGCGACGCCAACCCCACGACGGCCTCGTCGCTGCTGATCAACGGCTACGTCTCCGAGCTCGCCGGCCGGGTCGGCTGGGACTTCGAGGACGAGTCGCCCGGGCGCGACGCCCGCGGCTACGTGCGCGACGGCGCGATGGCGCCCGAGGTCGAGAAGCACCTGGTGAACACCGTGCTCACCAACGGGGCCCGCTACTACGTCGACCACGCGCACCCCGAGTACTCGACCCCCGAGTGCTCGACCGCCCGCCAGCTCGTCGCGCACGACAAGGCCGGCGAGGTGGTGCTGGAGCGCTCGATGGCCGCCGCCCGACGCCTCGTCGCCCCGGGCGAGGAGATCGTCGTCTACAAGAACAACAGCGACGGCAAGGGCAACTCCTACGGCTGCCACGAGAACTACCTCGTCGACCGCGCCGTGCCCTTCCCGCGCGTCGCCCACCAGCTCTGCGCGCACCTCGTCACGCGCCAGGTGTACACCGGCGCCGGCAAGGTCGGCTGCGAGGAGGAGGGCCGCCGGGGCACCGGCTTCGAGATCAGCCAGCGGGCCGACTTCTTCGAGGAGGAGATCGGCCTCGAGACGACGCTGAAGCGCCCGATCGTGAACACCCGTGACGAACCGCACGCCGACGCGCAGAAGTACCGGCGGCTGCACGTGATCACCGGGGACGCCAACCTCGCCGAGGTGGCGACCTTCCTGAAGGTGGGCGTCACGGCGCTGCTCCTGCTGGTCGTCGAGGACGACGCGTTCGGCTCGCGCGAGGTCGTGCTCGCCAACCCGGTGCGGGCCATCCACGCCATCAGCCACGACCCGATGCTGCGCGAGACCGTGGAGCTGGAGGACGGCACCTCGGCGACCGCGCTCGAGGTGCAGTGGGAGCTCTACGATCTGGCGCGCAAGTACGCCGAGGAGCGCGGGCTGCACCACCTCGGCCCCGACGGCGCTGGCGACGAGATCCTGGCGCGCTGGGAGTCCGTGCTCGTCGCGCTGGAGTCCGACCCGGCGTCGCTGCGCCACCAGCTCGACTGGGTGGCCAAGCGCGAGCTGATCGCGGCGTACTGCGACCGCCACGGCTGCGAGCTGGACGACCACCGGGTCGCCGCGCTCGACCTGCAGTACCACGACCTCCGCCCGGACCGCTCGCTCTTCCGCCGCCTGCAGATGGAGCGGCTCGTCACGGCCGAGGAGGTCGAGACGGCTGTGAGCGACGCCCCGCCGACGACGCGGGCGTATTTCCGGGGCGAGTGCCTGAAGCGCTTCGCGTCCGCCATCGTGGCCGCGAACTGGGACTCCATCGTCTTCGACCTCGGCGAGGACCCGCTCAGGCGCGTGCCGATGATGGACCCGGTGCGGGGGAGCGCGGCACATGTCGATACGCTCTTCGACGGATGCGGTAGCCCCGCCGAGCTGCTCCGGCGACTCGGCGGGTAGGGGAGGCGAGAGCCAATGCCAGAACGGGAGCTGAAGCGGCGTCCGGCGCCCCAGCGTGAGACGACACACGAGGTCGAGGAGGAAGACGTCCCTCAGTCGACCGAGAAGGGCGAGAAGCTCAAGGCCGAGATCGACGATCTGCTCGACGAGATCGACGAGGTCCTCGAGGACAACGCGGAGGAGTTCGTCCGCAACTACGTCCAAAAGGGGGGCCAGTAGGCCCGGTGCGGCACTGCGGTGCCCGCTAGGGTTCTGCGACAATGAGCATCTACTTGTTTCCGGCCGCGGACGACCCGGGGCCGAGCTTCGCTGAGCTGATGCGGCGCGTCCGGCCCGAGGTCTCGCTCCCCGGCGCAGGGGTGCCCGCCGCGCCGCCGGCGATCGAGGTGCGTCACGCCACGACGATCGCCGCGTTGCGCTACGCGGACGGCGTCGTGATGGCGGGAGACCGCCGGGCGACGGAGGGCGTGAGCATCGCGCACCGCAGCATCGAGAAGGTCTTCCCGGCCGACCGCCACTCCGCCATCGCCATCGCCGGCGCCGCCGGGCCGGCGATCGAGATGGTGCGGTTGTTCCAGACCCAGCTCGAGCACTACGAGAAGGTCGAGGGCGCGGCGTTGAGCCTGGAGGGCAAGGCGAACCAGCTCTCCCAGATGGTGCGCTCGCACCTGCCGATGGCGATGCAGGGCCTCGCCGTGGTGCCGCTCTTCGCCGGCTGGGACACGCGGCGCCAGACGGGGCGCATCTTCACCTACGACGTGACCGGCGGCCGCTACGAGGAGACCGACTTCCACGCGACCGGCTCGGGCGGGCGGGACGCCAAGACGACGATCAAGCTCGGCTTCCGCGCGGGCATGACGCGCGATGAGGCCGTCGAGCTCGCGGTGAAGGCGCTCTACGAGGCGGCCGACGAGGACGCGGCGACTGGTGGTCCCGACCCGCTGCGCGGCATCTACCCGCTCGTCGCCACCGTCGACGAGCGGGGCTTCACCCTGGTGGACGAGGGTGAGGTCGCCGAGCGGTTCGCGGCGGTGCTGTCGCGGCGAGAAGCCCCCGGGAGCCTCTCAGGGGGTGACGTCGAATGACGATGCCGTACTACGTCGCGCCCGAGCAGGTGATGAAGGACCGGGCGGAGTACGCGCAGAAGGGCATCGCCCGCGGCCGCGCCCTCGTGGCGGTGAACTTCGACGACGGGATCCTCATCGTGGCGGAGAACCCGTCACGGACGCTGCACAAGATCAGCGAGATCTACGACCGGGTCGCCTTCGCCGGCGTCGGCAAGTACAACGAGTTCGACCAGCTGCGCGTGGCGGGCATCCGCCACGCTGACACGAAGGGCTACGCCTACTCGCGCGAGGACGTGGACGCCCGCTCGCTCGCCAACGTCTACGCGCAGTACCTCGGCCAGGTCTTCACCCACGAGATGAAGCCCCTCGAGGTCGAGATCCTCGTCGCCGAGCTCGGCGCCACGAACGACGAGAACCGGCTGTACCACATCGCCTACGACGGCACGGTCGTCGACGAGGAGCGGGCGACCGTCCTCGGCGGCGAGGCCGATGTCATCGCCGGGCGGCTGGACCAGTCGCTGCGCGACGGCTGGTCGCTCGGCGAGGCGCTGAAGGCCTGCGTCGCCTGCCTGGCGGGCCCGGACCGGACGCTCGCGGCGAACGACCTCGAGGTCGGAGCGCTCGCACGGGGCAACGGCCGTCGCACCTTCCGCCGCATCGAGGGCGGCGAGCTCAGCGCTCTTCTCGCCTCCTGAGACGCCGCCGCCTCGGCGGGCGGCGGCGTCCCCGGCGCGCCGGGTCCCCGGTCTCTTGGAACGCCGCGTCGACGGCGTCGGCGAGGAGGATCTCCCGGGCCAGCTCGAGCTGGTCGGCCGGTACGAGCACGTCGACCTCCCCCGGGAAGGGGTAGGGCCCGTCGGAGAGCCCGCGCAGCTCGGAGGAGACGCCCTCGGCCGACAGGCGCGCGGCGACGATGCGACCGTGGAACGAGCCCACGACGGTCGTGAGGTGTGCCATCGGCGATGCCGGGTCCATGCGGGTACGAGGCTACCGTGGGTCGTCGTGGACCGCCGGATATTCGGCCTTGAGAACGAGTACGGCGTGACGTGCACCCTTCGCGGCCAACGGCGGCTCAGTCCCGACGAGGTCGCGCGTTACCTCTTCCGACGCGTGGTCAGCTGGGGTCGCTCCTCGAACGTGTTCCTCGAGAACGGCGCGCGGCTCTACCTGGACGTCGGCAGCCACCCGGAGTACGCCACGCCCGAGTGCGACTCGATCGCCGACCTGGTCGCCCACGACAAGGCGGGCGAGCGGATCCTGGAGGGCCTGGTCGCCTCCGCCGAGGCGCGCCTTCGTGACGAGGGCATCCGCGGTGTCGTGTACCTGTTCAAGAACAACACCGACTCGGCCGGCAACTCCTACGGCTGCCACGAGAACTACCTGACGAGCCGGCGCGACGACTTCGCGCACTACGCGCAGGTGCTCATCCCCTTCTTCGTGACCCGCCAGATCTACTCCGGAGCCGGCAAGGTGCTCCAGACGGCGCGAGGCGCCGTCTTCTGCCTCTCGCAGCGGGCCGAGCACATCTGGGAGGGCGTCTCCTCGGCGACGACGCGCTCGCGCCCGATCATCAACACCCGCGACGAGCCGCACGCGGACGCCGAGCGCTTCCGCCGCCTCCACGTCATCGTCGGCGACTCGAACATGAGCGAGTACGCCACGTACCTGAAGGTGGGCGCGACGAGCATCCTGCTCAAGATGCTGGAGGACCCCGGCGTCGTGCTGCGGGACATGACCCTCGAGGACCCCATCCGGGCGATCCGCGAGATCAGCCACGACGTGACGTGCCGACGCAAGGTCCGCCTCGCCAACGGGCGCGAGGCGAGCGCCCTCGACATCCAGCGCGAGTACCTCTCCCGCGCCATCCGCTACGCCGACCAGCGCGGCCTGCCCGAGATGGAGGAGCGGGCGCTCGGCATGTGGCGGCACTGCATCGAGACGATCGAGAAGGACCCGCTGCTGCTCGACCGCGAGTGCGACTGGGTGATCAAGCACCGGATGGTCGAGGCCTACCGCGCCCGGCACGACCTGCCACTCGGCCACCCCCGCGTGGCGCTCTTGGACCTGCAGTACCACGACGTCAGCCGGGAGCGGGGCGTCTTCTACCTGCTCCAGGCGCGCGGGGCGGTCGAGCGCACGATCACCGACGAGGCGATCGCCACCGCGATGGAGCATCCCCCGCAGACCACCCGGGCGCGGCTTCGCGGCGAGTTCATCCGCCGGGCGAAGGAGCGCCGGCGCGACTTCACGGTCGACTGGGTGCACCTCAAGCTGAACGACCAGACCCAGCGCACGGTGCTGTTGAAGGATCCCTTCCGGGCACACGACGAGCGGGTCGAGCGGCTCATCGAGGCGATGTGACCGACGGGCCGGTGGCGCCGCCCGCCACGGGCGAGCGCGGCACCGACCGGTCCGACTCCCTCCCCGGCGCTGCCGGGCCGGTCGCCCCCCGTCCGCTCCGCTCGGCCAGGCGCCGGCGCCGGTTCGGTCGGAGCCTCGAGTGGGGCGCCCTGCTCCTCGCGGCGGTGCTCCTCGCCCTCGGGGTGCGCGCCTTCGCGCTCGAGACCTTCTACGTCCCGTCGAGCTCGATGGTCCCGACCCTCGACGTCGGGGACCGGATCCTCGTCGACAAGTTCCTCTTCGACTACCGCTCGCTCGGCGAGGGTGCCATCGTCGTCTTCGCCCGGCCGCCGACGGACACGATGTGCACCTCGGAGCTCGGCGACCTCGTGAAGCGGGTGATCGGACTGCCCGGCCAGACGATCTGGTCGGTGGGGAACCGCATCTACGTCGACGGGCACGTCCTGAACGAGCCCTACCTGCCGGCGGACGACCCGCTCGGCACGAAGCCCATCGACCGCCAGACGATCCCGAAGGACCGCTACTTCGTGATGGGCGACAACCGGGCGATCTCGTGCGACAGCCGCTACTGGGGCACGATCCCGGGCTCGAGCATCGTCGGGCGCGTCGTGGCCGTCATCTGGCGCAACGGCCACCCGGATCTGCACCTGTACTGACCGGCCGCGCGGGCGCCGGCGGGCGCCGGCGGGCGCCGGCGACCCGGGGCCGGGCGCGGCGGGGGCCAGCGGGTTCGGCGAGTAGCATCGCTTATGTGTTCGGGAGCCTTGACCCGGCGAAACTTCTCGTCATCTTGGTGGTCGCGCTCATCGTGCTCGGCCCGGAGCGGCTGCCGAAAGCAGCGCGCCAGCTCGGCGCGGCGTGGCGGGAGCTGACGCGCATCCGCGAGCAGGTCGCCGACGAGGTCCGTCAGGCGATGCCCGACCTCGACCTGCCCCGCATCCCGAAGAATCCCACCTCGGCGATCTCCGGCTTCCTGACCGACCTGACGAAGAGCTCGAACGCCTCCGTCGACGTGGAGGCCGAGGGAGCCGAGGACGCCACCGCCGGCGGCGACGACGGCGTGGTCCCGGCCGAGTCGCTGGAGCACACCGGCGCCTCCGGCGTTCCCGAGCAGGGTGGCTGGCCGTCGAGCGTCGTCGCCGCCAGGCGCGCCAACGTGGCGCGCCCCGCACGCCGGGGCATCCCGGCGCCGGAGGGGGGCGCCGCGCTCGTCGTGGCCGACCCCGCCCGCGGCGAGCTCGTCTTCGTGCCCGACGACCCGGGCATGAATTGAGCCCGGCCACCCGGCCGGCTCCGTAGAACACGACGATGGCGACGATCCTGCACAGACGGGGCGGCGAAGACCGCCCGACCCCGGACGCGATGACGCTCACCGAGCACCTCGCCGAGCTGCGGCGGCGACTCATCGTCTCCCTGGTGGCGTTCGTGCTCGCCGCGATCGTCGCCTACGTGTTCTACCCGCAGATCCTCCACCTGTTCGAGCACCCCTACTGCGTGTCGAAGCACACGAGCGGGGCGGGTTGCGACCTCCTCGCCCTCGGGCCGCTCGACGGGTTCGCCATCCGCCTCGACGTCACCGGCTGGGGCGGGCTCCTGCTCGCCTCGCCGGTGATCCTCTTCCAGCTGTGGCGCTTCGTCACGCCCGGGCTGAAGGCGAACGAGAAGCGCTACGCCATCCCCTTCGTCGTGGCGACGGTCGGGCTGTTCTGCGTCGGCGCCTTCGTCGCCTGGCTGACCTTCCCCCACGCCCTCGGCTTCTTGAAGGCGGTGTCCAGCTCCGGCATCCAGCAGGACTTCACCGCGCAGAAGTACCTGACGCTGATCCTCGCCCTGATGGCGATCTTCGGCATCGTCTTCGAGTTCCCCGTCGTCCTCGTCGCCCTGGAGCTCGCCGGCGCGGTGAAGCCGGCCCAGCTCGCCAAGTGGCGGCGGTGGGCGATCATCGCCATCGTCGTCATCGCCGCGGTCATCACCCCGAGCTCGGACCCGTTCTCGATGCTGGCGATGGCGATCCCGATGCTCGTCTTCTACGAGCTGGCCATCGTCATCGGGAAGCTCTTGAGGAAGTGACGCCCTCGGGCGAACGCACGCTGCGCGAGCGCTTCGTCGCCTCGCGACCGTTCCCCCTCGACCCGTTCCAGCTCGAGGCGCTGGACCACCTCGACCAGGACAGGTCCGTGCTCGTCGCCGCCCCGACCGGCTCGGGCAAGACCGTCATCGCCGAGTACGCCGTCGCCCGGGCGCTCGAGGCGGGTGGCCGGGCCTTCTACACGACGCCGCTCAAGGCGCTTTCGAACCAGAAGTACGGCGACTTCGCCCGCATCTACGGCGAGAAGCGCACCGGCCTGCTCACCGGGGACACCTCGCTGAACGGCGGGGCCGACGTCGTGGTGATGACGACCGAGGTGCTCCGCAACATGATCTACTCCTCGCCCGACCAGCTCGCCGAGCTGCGCTGCGCCGTGCTCGACGAGGTCCACTATCTGGAGGACCCCTACCGGGGCGCGGTCTGGGAGGAGATCATCCTCTCGGCGCCTCCCTCGGTCAGCCTGGTCTGCCTCTCGGCGACGGTCTCGAACGCCGAGGAGCTGGCGGGCTGGATCCGACGCGTGCGCGGCGCGACGGGCGCGGTCATCGAGGAGCACCGGCCGATCGAGCTGCGGAACCTCTTCGTGGTGAGGGACCGGTCGGCCGAGCGCCTGCACATCCTGCCGACCTTCGTGGACGACAAGCCCAACCCGCAGGCGCTCGAGCTCGACGCGAGGGCGCACCGCAGCGCCCGGTCGCGCCACGAGGCGCCGGCGGGGCGCCACCGCCCGGCACACCGGGGCGACACGGCACGCCTGTACCGGCCGCGGCGCGTCGACGTCGTGGAGCGCTTCGCGGCAGAAGAGCTCTTGCCGGCGATCTACTTCATCTTCTCCCGGGCGGGCTGTGACGACGCGGTGCGCCAGTGCATGGACGCCGGGATTCGGCTCACGACCCCCGAGGAGCGCCAGACGATCCGCCAGGTGGCCGACGAGCACGCCGAGGAGCTCTCCGACGCCGACCTGCGCGTGCTCGGCCACGGACGCTTCCTGGCGGGCCTGGAGGCGGGCATAGCGACCCACCACGCCGGGATGGTCCCGCCGTTTCGCGAGACCGTCGAGGCGCTGTTCGCCGAGGCGCTCGTGAAGGTCGTCTTCGCCACCGAGACGCTCGCGCTCGGGATCAACATGCCGGCGAGATCCGTCGTGATCGAGAGCCTCTCGAAGTACGCCGGCGCCGGCCACGCCGATCTCACCCCGGGCGAGTACACCCAGCTCACCGGGCGAGCGGGACGACGGGGGATCGACGAGGTCGGCTACGCGGCCGTGCTCTGGTCACCCTTCCACGCCTTCGACTTCGTCGCCTCCCTCGCCTCGGCGCGAAGCCAGGCGCTGCGCTCCTCGTTCCGCCCGACGTACAACATGGCGGTCAACCTGGTCCGGCGCTACGACCGCGACGCCGCCTACCGTCTCGTGCGCTCGTCGTTCGCCCAGTACCTGAGCGACGTGCCCCTCACCCGCCAGCTCGACGCCGTCGTGCACGTGCTCGACGGGCGCGGCTATCTCGCGGGGTGGCGGATGACCGACGCCGGCCGGCGCCTCGCCGGCATCTACCACGACTGCGACCTGCTGATCGCCGAGGCGCTCGGCGCGGGCCTCCTCGACCACCTCGACCCGCCGGGCCTCGCGGCGCTCGCCTCCGCGTTCACCTACGAGCCGCGCCGGCTCGGCGCGGGCGCCGACCCACCGAACGCCAAGGTGGCGCGGCGATACGCCGAGCTCGAGCTGCTCGCCGCCGACCTGCGGGCCGACGAGCGCGCGGCGGGCGTTCCCCAGACGCGCCCTCTCGACGCAGGCTTCGCCCGCCTCGCCGCCGAGTGGGCCCGCGGGACGGATCTCGACCGCCTCCTCGCACCGCCCGGCGCCTCCGGCAGGCGTCACCGCGGCGCCGAGCCGGTGATGTCCGGCGGCGACTTCGTCCGCAACGTCAAGCAGCTCGTCGACCTGCTCCGCCAGATCGGTATGGTCGCCGACCACTCGCGCACGGCCACGACCGCCCGCCAGGCGGCGGAGGACCTCGTCCGGGGCGTCGTCGCCGCCTCGACGCCCACCGCGCGCACCGCCGGGGCCGAGGTCGCGGACGATCCGCGTTGAGGCGGGCGTCGTCCCGTAATCTCGACGGGGCATGCTGCCCTACGCCAGCGAGAGCTTCACCCCCAAAGAGCGCGAGGTCCTCCGCCACTACGTGACGAACCTCGACGGGCCGGTGTTCGCCCTCGTCAACCTGCCCGAGGTGGTCAAGGGGGCCCTGTTCGCGCGCTACTCGCGCTCGCCGAAGAGCCTGCGCCGCCTGTTCCTCGACGAGTTCGTCGAGGAGCTGGACATGACCGGCGACGCCTCGGTCGACGCGACGATGGGGCTGCGGCGTGCCGAGGAGCTCTACGCGCGGGTCTTCGGCGACTACGGCGACGACTCGGTCGCCCAGCTCGGCGGCGTCCACCTGGCCTGCGAGCAGGCCTCCAACGTGCTCACCAAGGTGCTCGAGTGGGGCCGGCTCATGGCCTACCTCGAGCAGTCCACCCGCTACATCCCCTACGACGTGCGCCTCGGCACGGGTCACTACCGCTACTACCGGGACCCGGACATCCTCGAGTCGCCGCTCGGCGCCCGTTACGTCGGCGACATGGACCGCATGTTCGACACCTACGCCGAGCTGCTGCCGAAGCTGCAGGCGCACCTGAGCGCCGTCCACCCGAAGGCGGGCACGGTGTCCGAGATCGCCTACCGCCAGTCGATCAGGGCCCGCGCCCTCGACGCCCTCCGGGGCCTGCTGCCGGCGGCCTCGCTCTCCAACGTCGGCATCTACGGCTCGGGCCAGTCCTACGAGCTCCTGCTGCTGCGCATGCGCGCCCACCCGCTGCCCGAGGTGCGCCACTACGGCGAGCTCGTGCTGGAGGAGCTGCGCAAGGTGATCCCGTCGTTCCTCACGCGCCTCGACCGCCCCGAGCGGGGAGGGGAGTGGAGCACCTACCTCGCCGGGCGGCGCGACGAGACGGCGCAGCTCGTCGCACGGCTGTGGCCCGACGCGGCGCCGGGCGCGAGGACCGGCGACGGGGCGCCGCGTGGCGAGGCGCCGGCGTCGGTGACGCTCACGGATTTCGACCCCGACGGGGAGGAGAAGGTCCTGGTGGCGATGTGCTACCCGTTCACCGACCTCGCCGAGGGGGAGATCGTCGAGCGCGTCCGCCGCCTCGACGACGCCGAGCGGGCCGCGCTGGTCGCCGCCTACGTCGGCGAGCGCCGGAACCGTCGCCACCGCCCGGGGCGGGCCTTCGAGCGGACCGGCTACCGCTTCGACATCGTCTCGGACTACGGGGCCTTCCGCGACCTGCAGCGCCACCGGATGCTCACCGTCGAGTGGCAGCCGCTCGGCACCTCCCTCGGTTGGACGGTCCCCGAGGTCGTGGTCGAGGCCGGCCTCGACGAGCCCTTCGTGGACTCGCTCGAGCGCTCCTACGAGCTCCACGCCGACCTCGGGGCCAGCTTCCCCGAGCAGGCCGCCTACGCCGTCGCGCTGGCCTTCAACGTCCGCTACTCGATGCAGCTCTCGGCGCGCGAGGCGATGCACGTCACCGAGCTGCGCAGCGGGCCCCAGGGCCACCCCGCCTACCGCTACATCGCCCAGGAGATGCACCGCCAGATCGCCGAGCGCGCCGGGCACCGGGCGCTCGCCGGGGCGATGCGCTTCGTCGACTACAGCTCGGTGGACCTCGGGCGGCTCGAATCCGAACAACGGGCGATCGCTCGCGGAAGTGGCCGGCAACCCCCTCCTGCTGGGCCGACGGGCAGCGGGGAGCCCGGCGCACGGCGACGTGTCGGTCGCAACCCTTGACAGAGACCCCGCGGCGCGCATGAATAGTGGCGTCCCGCTCTCCAGGCAACCATCTTGGGAGCCTCCGTCAGTCGCTCCGGGTCGTCTCGGCGGGGCAGTTGCGTAGGACAGGGTCCAGGGAGCCGAGTAGATAACGTTCTCGGCCGCCGCTTCGGCGGCGCGCGCTCGGGCGGGCGCGCGGGGGACGGAGCCAAAGGCTCCCTGGACCCCATCCCATCCGGCGGCGCACCTCCATGCACTCCGGTGCAATCTCAGTGCGTTTCGCGCCCGCCGGGACACCCCGATTCCCCGGCGGGAATGTCGGCGGCCAGGAGGGGTTGAAGCGCGCGACGCGTGCCGTATAGTGACCGCGCCTGGCGGGGGAGCGTCGGGCGTCCCAAGCCTGCGACACGCGACCAGACGAGAGAACTGCACGAGAAGACGGGACGGCGAGGAACTGCATGCCGAGTGAGATTGACGGTGAGGTCGAGACAGAGGTGCTCGAAGAGGAGGGTCTCGCCGAGCTGAGCGACGATGACCTCAGCGAGGACGACCTTGTCGAGGACGAGCTGGCCGATGACGATCTGGCCGACGTCGACGACCTGGTCGACGACGACGACGTCGACGCAGACGACGACGCGGGGGACGCGCTGGAGGTCGACGCGGTCGTTCCCGCGGGGCGCCCGGCGGTCGCCGTCGCCGTCGCCGTCGCCGAGGGCGAGGAGAGCGCCGCCGACGACGACGAGGACGAGCTCGACGACGATGACGTCGAGGCGAGCCTCGACGTCATCTTGAAGGAGCGCCTCGTCGTCGAGGAGGACGAGGACGAGGACGAGGAGGACGAGGTCGCCGACGCCGACGACCGCGGCGACGGCACGCTGCGCGTGCTGCCGAAGCAGCCGGGCGAGTTCGTGTGCCAGTCGTGCTTCCTCGTGAAGAACGAGACGCAGCTGGCCGACCGGGGCCGCGTGCTCTGCCGCGACTGCGTCTGATGGCCGACGAGCGCCCCCTGTTCGAGGAGCTCTTGGACGTCGCGCTGTACGCGCCGCTCGGCGTGGCGCTTCGCGTCCTCGAGGAGCTTCCCGGGCTCACCGAGAAGGGGAGGGCCCGCATCGGCGGCCAGGTCGGCGCGGCGCGGGTGCTCGGGCGCTTCGCCGTGACGACGGTGCGCCGCCAGGCCGAGTCGGTGTTCGAGCGCAGCGTGGCGCGACCGGGGGCTGCGCGCCAAGGCGGCGGCGCGGAGCATGCCGGAGGCGGGCACACGCGGCGCGCGCCGGGTGGGCCGCCCGAGGCGCGCCCGTCGAGCCCGGCGCGGCCGGGCCGACGCGACGGGCGGGGCGCGGCCGGCGCCGGAGCCGGGGAGCGGCCCGCCACTGGGGACGATCTCGCCATCCCCGGCTATGACGCCCTGGCGGCCTCCCAGGTCGTCCCGCGGCTGGAGGGACTCTCCCGGGAGGAGCTCGACGCGGTCCGCCGCCACGAGGAGGCGACGCGCCGTCGGCGCACGATCCTCGGCCGGATCGCCCAGCTCGAAGGCGAGCTCGACGGCGACGCCGGCTGAGGCGGGCGCCGCGCCGGCCGCCCGCGAGGCCGGTGCGGCCGATCTCGGGGAGCTAGCCGAGCTCCATCGTCTGGCGCTCGCCAGCGCGGCGCCGTCACGGGGCGGCGAGCTGCTGGCGGCAGCCGCAGCGCTCGAGGAGCCGCTCGAGGAGACGTTCGCCACGCTGCTCGGCGACGAGCGCTCGCTCGTCCTCGCCGGCACCTTCGCCCGTGCGTTGGTCGGCTACGCGATCGCCTCGGTCGTGGACCACGGTGGTCGGCCCATCGCCGAGGTCGGCGCGCTCTTCGTCGAGCCGGGGGCGAGGGGCGTGGGCGTCGGCGAGCAGCTGCTGCACCGGATCGTCGAGTGGAGCGCGCGGCGCGGATGCACCGGGGTGGATGTCCGCGCGCTGCCGGGCGACCGGGCCACGAAGTCGTTCCTCGAGGGCGCCGGGTTCCGCGCCCGCCTCCTGGTCATGCACCGGGAAGTGACGTCGTGAGCGAGCTCGACAGCGTGCTCTGCGCCGGGAGCGTCGTCGTGGTCGGCGGCCGGCTGCTGCTCGTGCGCCGGGCGCGCCCGCCGGACGCCGGGCGGTGGTCGCTGCCGGGGGGCCGGGTCGAGGAGGGCGAGACCCTGGAGGAGGCGGCGCGGCGCGAGACGCTCGAGGAGACGGCGCTCGAGGTCCGGATCCGCCACCTGCTCGGGACGGCCGACATCGCGGGCCCCACCGGACGCTACCTCGTGTGCGACTTCCTCGCCGAGCCGCTCGCACACGACGCGGTCCCGCGTGGCGGGAGCGACGCCTCCGAGGCAGCGTTCGTCCCCCTGGAGGACGTGCTCGCGCTCGACCTCGTCCAGGGGCTAGGCGACTGGCTGGTCGCCCACGGCGTCCTCGCCGGCGATGCGCTCCGCCTCGACTGAGACCGACGCCGCATCGGTCCCCGGGTCGTCCGCATCCGGCTGAGGCGCGCTCGGCGGCACCTCGTCGGCAGTGCTCGCCTCCGGCTCGCCGCTCGGCGCCGCGCTCGGGGTCTCCCCGACGCCCGCATCGGCGGCTGCCGCGCCAGCCCCGTCGTCGGCAGTGCTCGCCTCCGGCTCGTCGCCGGGCGGCGTGGCAACCGTTTCCCCGGCGCCCGCGGCGGGTGCCGGCGCCGTCTCGGTCGGCGCGACGGCTGCGACCGTCTCGAGCGTCTCGGCGACGATCTCGGCGGCCTCGTCCGCGGCGACCGCCGCGAGGGCCTCGGCGACGAGCTCCGCCGCCTCGTTCGCAGCGAGCGTCCCTGCCGCTTCGGTGGCCGCGACGCCGAGGCCGGCGACCGGCGGCGCCGGGGCCAGCTTGGGGGCCTCAGGTGCGGGCGCGAGAGACGGGGGCGACCCGGAGCCCACGGGTCCCGCGGGCGAGGGAGCGGCCGCTTCGGCGAGCGCGGGCGCTCCCGGGGCGGTCGACGGTCGTGGCGACGCGGTGGTGGCGGCGCGGGGCGGGGGAGGCGTGCGCCGAGCCGCGGCGGGAGACACCGGCCGTGGCGGGGGCGGCATGGCGAGCCCGAGCAACGGCGCGAGGGCCGGGATCCGTCCCGCCGCGAGCGTCGCCGCCTGGCGCACGCTCCCCGTCGGGTCCTCCGGGATGCCGCTCGGCTTGATGGAGCGCCGGACAGGGGAGGCGACGGCGGCCTCGAGCAGCGCGAGCCAGCGCTCGACGGGGGTCGTCGCGGACAGGGACGCGCCGGCGGCGTCGACCAGGGGCTGCACGAGCGCCGCGGGGAAGCGGGCCGTCGGTTCGGGGGGCCGTGCCGACAGGCGCAGCGCCTGGAGCACCCGACCCTCCTCGAGCGCGTGCGAGATGTCGTGTTCCCAGGCCGTCCGGAGCTTGGACAAGCGCTCGTCGAGCGCTTCGCGCAGGCGACGCAACAGCTCCCGGCCCTGGTCGCCGCGGGCCGCAGCGGAGGTGACCGCGGCGCGCAGGTCGCGCAGCGACACGGTGTCGAGCCGCCCGCTGACGGCCTCGGCCCGGTCGAGCCAGGTCGCCTCCTTCACCGAGGGCAGGAGCTGCTCGGCGAGAGCGACGATCGCATCGCCGCCCACGGCGGGGCGGCCCTCGGCGCGTGCGGAGGCCTGCTGCTCGGCGAGTGCCCGCCGAACGGCGGGCAGGCCGCCGCTCGCGAGCTGCTCGGCGATGGGCCGCTGCTCCGGCGGGAGCGTTTCGAACAGGGCGTCACGGTGCGCGGTCCCCGGCACGAGGCGCGCCGGGCGCGACCGGCCGGGCCGCTCCTGGCCGGGCCGCTCCTGGCCGGGCCGCTCCTGGACCGGCCGGCGAGCCGCTGGCGCCTCCGGCCTGGCCGGCGGCTCCCCGGAGGGGCGGCCCCGGCGTGCCTCCACCGGGCCCCGGCCGGCCTCGGCGGGACCGCGCCGTGCACCACGGCGGTCCGGTGCCCCATCGCGGCGGCCCGGCTCGGCGCGGCGGCCCGCGCCCCGCTCTCGACCCTCGTCGCCGCGAGGACCGCGCTCGCCGCCGGCGCGCCCCCGACCGCCACGCGAGACCAGCGACGTCGTGACGGTCCCCTCCTGGCGGGAGGCCACGATCTCGATGCGGTTGTCGCGGCGCGCCCGTTCTTTCGGCGGGAGCACGGCCACCACGGCGATCCCGTCCAGGCCGAACTCGGCCTCGACGCGCAGCACGTCGCCGACGCGGGCGCCCTGAGCGAGCACTTTGGCGTCGATGACGCCCCGCGGTTCGCGCGCGCCGACGGCCCGCCACGTCCAGGTTCCGTCGTCGCGTGCGGAGGTCAGCTCGATCTCGATGCGCCGTGCCATGACGACGGTCAAGCTATCGCCTCCGGGGATGGGGCGCGGAATGGGCTCGCGACACGAGGCTCGCGCCCTGCCCGCCGCCCCGGGCGGACGGCGCCGATCCGGACGCTACGCTCGCCGAACGACCGGGCGCGACCCGTCCGTCGCTCGCCGCTGAGAGGGGGTGCTCCTTGGGCCCGGGAATGGGCGGCGCCAGCGTGTACCGAAGCGGCATGCGGACGTTCCACCGGGACGCCTCGGTGACGAAGCAGAAGATCGCCAAGGGCACCTGGCGCAGGATCTTCGGCTTCGCGAGGCCCTACCGCGCGCTGCTGATCTTCTTCATCGTGATGATCGTCGTCGATGCCGCTGTCGGCGTCGTGAACCCCCTGATCTACCGGGCGATCATCAACAACGTCGTCTCCAAGCATCGCGAGGTCCACCTCGTCATCGAGCTCGCCGCGCTCGTCGCGGCGTTGGCGATCTTCGACACGGCGCTCGGGATCGCCGAGCGCTGGGTTTCGTCGCGCGTCGGCGAGGGCCTGATCTACGACATGCGCTCGCGCGTGTTCGCGCACGTCCAGAAGATGCCGGTGGCGTTCTTCACCCGCACCCAGACGGGAGCGCTCGTCTCGCGGCTCAACAACGACGTGCTCGGCGCCCAGCAGGCCTTCACCGACACGCTCTCGAACGTCGTGAGCAACTTCGTCTCCGTGACGCTCGTGATCGGGGCGATGATCTACCTCTCCTGGCAGATCACCCTCGTCGCGCTCGCCCTCCTCCCGCTGTTCGTCCTGCCCGCCAAGCGCTTCGGCCGGCGCCTCCAGGCGATCACGCGTGAGTCGTACGGGCTGAACGCCGAGCTGACGACGATGATGACCGAGCGCTTCAACGTCGCCGGCGCGCTGCTCGTGAAGATCTTCGGGCGCCCGTCAGTCGAGCGCAGCGCCTTCGACACCCGCGCGGGGCGCGTCCGCGACATCGGGATCACCCAGGCGATGTACGCGCGCGTCTTCCTCGCCTCGCTGATGCTGACGGCGTCGCTCGCGACCGCCCTCGTGTACGGCTGGGGCGGCGTCCTCGCGATCCGCAACGTGCTCTCGATCGGCACGCTGGTCGCGCTGACGTCGTACCTCGGGCGGCTCTACGGCCCCCTCACGGCGCTCTCCAACGTCCAGGTGGACGTGATGAGCGCGCTCGTCTCCTTCGACCGGGTCTTCGAGGTCCTCGACCTCAAGCCGATGATCGATGAGAAGCCGGGCGCGGTGGAGCTGGCGCGCGGTCCGGCCAGGTTGGAGTTCGACCACGTCGACTTCGCCTACCCCGGCGCCGAGGAGGTCTCCCTCGCCTCGCTCGAGTCGGTGGCGGTGCTGGAGAAGACGCCCCGGGTCGACGTGCTGCACGACGTCTCCTTCACGGTGGAGCCCGGCGAGCTCGTCGCCCTCGTCGGGCCGTCCGGCGCCGGCAAGACGACCATCGGCGCCCTCGTCTCGCGCCTGTACGACGTGGACGCCGGCGCCGTGCGCCTGAACGGCATCGACGTCCGCGACGTCACGACCTCCTCGCTCCAGGGCGCCGTCGGGGTCGTCACCCAGGACGCCCACCTCTTCCACGACACGATCCGCGCCAACCTGCTCTACGCGCGGCCGGAGGCGACCGAGGCCGACCTGCGCGACGCGCTGGCCGGCGCGCAGGTGCTGGAGCTGGTCGACTCGTTGCCCGAGGGGCTCGACACGCTCGTCGGCGACCGCGGCTACCGCCTCTCGGGCGGGGAGAAGCAGCGCCTCGCGATCGCTCGCCTCCTGCTGAAGGCGCCCGACCTCGTCGTGCTGGACGAGGCGACGGCGCACCTCGACTCGGAGTCCGAGGTCGCCGTCCAGCACGCCCTGGAGCGGGCGCTCGTCGGGCGCACCTCGGTCGTGATCGCCCACCGCCTCTCGACCATCCGCGACGCCGACAAGATCCTCGTGCTGGAGGGTGGCCGCATCGTCGAGCGGGGCCGTCACGAGCAGCTCCTCGCGCGCGGCGGCCTCTACGCCGAGCTCTACCGCACCCAGTTCGCCGACCCGTCGGCGGTCCCTGCCACCGACAGCGCCGAAGCGACGGCCTGAGGGCCCGACCAGGGTTTACGAGGCCGGCAGGATCGACGCCGAGATGCTCCGGCACGCCGGGGCGTCACCGGAGTTGCCCGGGGACACGGGGCCGGTCAGGCGGTAGACGCGCCAGTAGCTCGGGTCGCCGCGCTGGCCGACCGTGTACGCCAGCTGGGTGTCGCGCACGCAGCCGCGCCAGATGCCGGGGTAGTAGCGGTTGACGATGCTGTACGCCGCGCCGAGGGTGGGCGGGATGGTGACGAAGTAGCGCACGCCGTGCTGGTAGGGGGCTTCGAGCGTGCTCTCGAAGTTGCGGGAGGCCGGCGTGACGAACAGGTCGGAGCGGCGCGACTCGGCGATCACGGTGAAGGTGTTTCCCTGGTTGTCGACGAGGACGGTGTTGGCATCGGCGACCTCGGCGTCGAGCCAGTGCGCGACGGCTCGCGCCCCGGGGAGCTCGATCGCTCCGTTCACCGTCGCCAGGTACGGGGGCGTGCCGGTGGCGAGCGCGCGGTAGGGCAGCTCGCTGTTGGCGTACGCGGGGTTGCCGGTGATCGCCCACGAGCCGGCGAAGCTGGCGCCGATCACCGCCACGGCGAGCGCCACGCCGAGCAGGCGCCACGGGCGGAAGAGCACCAGGGCGAGCGTGGTGAAGGGGATCACCGAGATGAAAAAGCGCAGCCAGGTGAGGATGGAGCCGGTCGCGACCGAGTACACCTCGAAGGCGGCGACGGCGCCGAGGACGGCGACGAGCGCCAGGAAGATCTCGGAGCGCCAGCGCAGCGCCACCCCCACACCGAGCGCCACCACCACCGGGAAGAGGGGTTCGAGGCCGAGGATGTCGGTGGAGATGATGCCAGCCACCTGCGAGGGCGGGAGCATCCCCGCTCCGAGGGTGCGCACGAAGAACGGGTTGCCGTACTCCTGGGAGAACTCGCCGAAGAGCTGGCCGGTGAACCACCAGGAGACCCCCGTGAACAGCACGAAGGCGACGAGCACCGGGATGGCGAAGACGAGGGCGTCGGCGATGGCCTGGCGGGTCCGCGGCAGGCCGGCCTGGCGCGCCCGGTAGGAGCTGAAGCCCGCCGTGAGCACCATCGCGCCGGCGGCGGCGGCGAGCGTCTCGTAGCGGATGAGGTAGCCGGCACCGAGCCAGCAGCCCGCCAGTGCGAGCTCGCTCGAGCGCCCGCGTCGCATCCAGCTGACGAGGTGGCGCAGCGCCGCCACGAGCGTGCAGAGGAACGGGACCTCGCTCATCCCGCTGATCGCGTAGATCACGATCATCGGGTTGAGGGCGATCCCCGCCGCGATCATCGCCCCCCAGCCCGCCCCTGCGCCCTCCTCGCGCACGAAGCGGTAGACGTGCCACACGAGCCACGCGCCGAAGCCCGACGACATGATCACGCCGGCGTAGCCGTTGGCGAGCATCCCGGGCACGCTTCCGTTGAAGAGCAACAGGAGCGGCGCCTCGATCAGCGAGGGCAGCGGTCCCCACACGAAGCCGACGGCGGCGAAGTGCGGGTTGGTCCCGGCGACGACGAGGTCCGCGTTGACCACCCGCGCGAGCGCGTCGCCGGCGACGGCGCCCCTCGAGGAGGCGAGGATCCCGAGGACGACGTAGGCCCCGGCGAGCAGGGGCGGCCACCACGGCAGGCTCCGCTGCCGGCGGAGGGCGACCGCGGCGGCGCGCGGCGGCAGCCGGCGCCCGGCGAGGACGATGGCGGCCACGGGCTAGCCGGGTCCCGCGCGCGCGAGGCCGTGCACCGTCTTCTCCCAGTAGGAGGGTCGGGCAACGAGCTGCCAGAGCGACTTCACCGCCGCCACGGCCATGAGGACCCAGTAGAGGGGGTAGGTCAGCGCCGCCCACGCGAGATGGCCCTGGTGGGTCTGGCGGCAGGCGATGAGGCTCACGTAGACGACCGTGGCGTTGCCGAAGAACGCCGCAGCGGTGCCGAAGTAGACGACCGGCGCCGGGAAGACCTGCGCCAGCGAGCTCGGCGTGCCGATGATGAAGATGATCGTGCACGTCCACGAGAGCAGGTTCACGCCGCTCAGCAACGGCGTCGCCCCGGTCAGCAGCGTCACGCTGACGAAGCCGTGCGGGCCGAGCTCGCGCAGCATCCGGACCGGCTGGCGGGCGTGCACCAGCCAGGTCTGCATGTAGCCCTTGTACCAACGCGAGCGCTGGCGGACCCAGTTGAGCCCGTCGCTGTTGGCCTCCTCGTAGGTGACCGAGTCGATGATCCCGGTCCGCAGGCCGCTTCTCACGAGGCGGATCCCGAGGTCGGCGTCCTCGGTGACGTTGTAGGGGTCCCAGCCCCCGACCGCGACGAGCGACTCGGCGCGGATGTGGTTGGACGTCCCGCCGAGCGGCACGGGCAGGCCGAAGGAGGCGAGCCCCGGCAGGAAGATGGCGAACCAGGTCGTGTAGTCCACGGTGAACCACCGGGTGAGCATGTTCTGGCGGGCGTTGTAGTACTGCAGCCGTGCCTGCAGGCAGACGGTGCGCGGCCCGGCCCGCCGGAAGGCGTCGACGGCACGGCGCAGCTGCAGCGGCTCGGGCCGGTCCTCGGCGTCGTAGATCGTCACGAGCTCGCCCGTGGCGAAGTGCAGGCCGTAGTTGCACGCCTTGGGCTTGGTCCGCGGCTCGCTCGCCGGGACGAGCAGGACGCGCGCGAACGAGGGGAGGTCGAGCGGGAGGAGCGCCGAGATCGTCAGGTCGTCGTCCTCCTCGACGAGCAGGAGCACCTCGAGCTTGTCGGGTGGGTAGTCGAGCGCGCCGAGCGACTCGACGAGGTGCCCGACGACCTCGGCCTCCCGGTACGCCGGCACGAGGATCGTGTAGCGGGGCAGCTCCTCGTCGCTCATCGGTGGCAGCGGGCGGCGGATGAGGAACTCGACCGCACGGAGCCCTCGGGCGAACACCACGGAGCGCTCGACCATCGCCGCCACGTACAGCGCGACGAGGAGGGAGATCAGGATCGACCCGGTCAGCACCGGTTGCATCGCGAAGCCGAGCGCCAACACGGCGCACGTCACGGCCATCGCGCTCCGCTGCCAGCCGACCAGGGTCCGCCGGGCGCTCATCTCGGGACGCGTGCGCTCGAGGCCGTGGATGGCGAGGTCGAGCGCCTCCGCCCGGGCCTGCTCGGCGGGCTGGGGGTGGTGGGCGATGAGGCGCTTCCGGCGCTCGTCCGGGCTGTCCTCGACGGCGTGCCCCAGCATGTCAGCGCGTCCCGGCGGCAGCGAGGAACGCCTCGAGGGTCGCGCCGGTCTCGCGCGGCGGGACGGGGAGCACGCCGCAGTCCACCTGGCGGTTCGCCACGAAGTCGGTGCTGGTGCGCAGCGCGTCGAGGACGACCTCGGGGTGAAGGGTCGGGAAGACGAGCCCGTTGCCGGCAGGGCTGGAGGAGACCACGAGGTCGACTCGCTGGTAGCCGGCCGCGGTCGACCAGCCCCACTCGAACTCTTCCCAGCGGTAGCCGGTGAACGCGGAGGTGTAGAGGCTCACCGCGACGTCGAGACCGTCCGAGCGCACGACGTAGCGCGTCGGGCAGACCGGGTCCGGCCAGGCGAGCAGGGAGTCGATCGGGTAGGTGAGGCTCGCCGCGGCGGAGGGTCCTGTCGTCGTCACGACGAGGGCGTGGTCGCTCGGAACGAGCGGCATCGCGACCACCCAGCGGCGTACGGCGACGCCGGGGCGCACGATCTCGAGCTGCGAGCGCCCTCGGGGGCTGAGCGGCGGCCGGGGCCGCGCGGGGCCGGCGAGGGAGAGCGCCGGCACGAGCGTGTCGAGCAGGCCGACCGACCCCGCCACCACCGCCACCACCGCGATCCTCCTCAGTCGCGTCACGGCGAGGGGCACGAGCACCCGGGGCGAGCTCGGCACGAGCAGCAGGTGGACGAAGAACGCGCCCGCGCATGCGGTCGTGGCGGCGGAGAACCCCGCGGCCGACGGCGAGGGCGTGATCGACGCGGCGAGCGCCCCGACGGCGGCGCCGGCCGCCACCCCCCCGACGAGCAGGACGGCGAGGCGAGGCCACGAGCGGCCGAGCCCGACGACGAGGGGCAAGCAGGCGAGCGTCGATGCGGCGGCCACCCGTAGCGCCCCCGGGTCGATACCGGCGACGGAGAGCTGGACGACCGGGCAGCAGACCAGCGCGCAGGCCGCGAGGGAACGGGCCGCGCCGGCGGCGAAGCGGGCGCCGAGCAGGAGGCTCGCTAGCGCGACCGAGACGAGGAAGAGGCCGATCAGGTCCGGGCGGAAGAGGAAGAACTGGTCACCGAGCTTGCGCGGGCCCCAGTAGACGAGCCAGACGCCGAGCAGCAGGGGCGGCACGCTCAAGATGATGTCGGTCTCGGGGTCCTGGACCCGTGGCGTCGCGGCGGGCACCCGCCAGCTGAACAGTGCGACCAACGTCGCCAGCGGGGCCACGAGGGTGACCGCCGGCAGCGGGTCGACCGCGCTCTGGCCGATCGAGTCGCGGATGCTGGACGAGCAGGCGACGCAGACGACGACGACGTAGCCGGCGAAGCCGGCCAAGCTGCGGCGGTCGATCGCGAGCCCGCGGCCGGTCACCAGATGCCGCCGTCGGGTCCCCACGGCCTCTCGCCGGCCTGGTCGTCGTCGCGCGCGAGCCGCGGCGTGCGGCGGCGCCGTCGCCGGCCGAGGAAGAGCTCCGTCACGAGCGCGCCGAGCGCGGCGGCGAGGGCGCCGAGCACCGCCCAGACCCAGCGGTGCGAGAGCAGGGCGGCGCTCGCCGCCGTCAGCGTCGGTCCGGGCGAGCCGGACACCTGCGCCGTGACGACGTTGCCGGACGGGCTCAGCGCGGCGACGTCGCCGGTCAGGGAGAACCAGTGCTCGGGCACGTCGCCGATCGCGGCCAGCAGGGCGCCGGCGCGGCCGTGCCCGCTCGTCGAGCCGATGAGCGCGACCGTCGGGTCCCCGCTTGCGGGATGCGCGACCGAGAGCACCGCCTCCGAGGGATCGACCGCGACGACCGTCGCCCCGTGGGCGGTGGCGAACGACACGGTCCCGCTGGCCACCCCCGCGGGCAGCAGGCGCCGGGCGAGGGTGCTGCCGTGCTCGGCCACGACGATCGCCGGCGTCTCGCCGCCGGGCAGGGCGGCCCGGGGTGCGAGCGAGAGCTGGAGCGGAGTGGTCGTCATCCGCTGCAGGTCGGCGACGAGCTGCGCGGCGAGCGTGAAGGTCGCGTCCGAGAACGGCGCGAGGACGACGTTGGCCTCGGGCGCCAGCAGCTGCGGCACCTCCAGGAAGCCGGGCGCCGTCGGCGGGCGGCCGGGGGTCACCGTGATGGTGCTCGTCGGGTCGACGGAGACCGCGAGCGGCGCCTGGAACGCCGAGCAGTTGCCCTGGCTCGTGGTGTAGCGCACCTGCAGCTGCAAGTCGATGAAGCGGTCGAGGTCGAGCGGCGGGACCGAAGCGCTGAGCGACCAGCGCCCGGAGTTGCCGAGCGGCGTCGTGGCGACGGGTGCACCGCTCGCGAGCAGCGTGACCGCCGCGGAGGCGGCGGTGGGGATGGCGGCGTTGTGGCCCGAGAGCTGGAGCTGTGCGGAGGACAGCTCGGTGCCGAAGGCCATCTGCTCGAAGCCGATCGGGATCGAGAAGGTCCCGATGCCCGAGGCCGTCGTCGAGGTCAGCCCGAGCTCCGCCAGGCTCACCGTGCCGAGCTCCTGGCGCACGGTGCCGGGCTCGCGGATCACACGCGCTGCCCCGCTTTGCAACGCGGGCACGAGGCGCGAGCCGAACAGCGCGACCTGGCGTAGCAGCGCCGCCCCGGATCCGCCGATCACCAGGCCGACGCCGGTGGAGGAGGAGGAGAGGCTGATCCCGGCTGGAACGCCCGGGTCGAACGTGACCACCCGGGTGAATGGCCCGGCCGCCGGCACCGCGGCGCCGATGGGGACCACGTCGACGTGCACGTCCCGATCGAGGTCCTCGGCGACGACGGTGTCGACGAGCTGGAGGGCACCCTCGGCCACGGAGCGGCGCACGGGCTCGGGCGTGCGCACGACGAGGGTGCTGATCGGGCCGCCCAGGTAGTCGCCGACCGAGTCCGGGTGGACGTTCGAGGAGAACGCCAGGGCGAGCGGGTACGCGACAACCGTCGGGGTCCCGGTCGCACCGCAGACCTGGGAACCCTGCTGCTCGACGTTCTCCGTCAAGGTCACCGTGTACGGCTGGCCGGTCGCAGCGTGCAGGGGCACCGTCCACAGCTGGGACGCGCCGGGAGCCGCCGGCGCCGAGAGGACCCCGAGGCGCCCGTTCTGGTCCGTCGCCTCGATGGCGCCGGTGCTGATGCCGAGCGGCCAGTCGACCCGGAGCTGGAGCGCGCGCCAGGCCACGCCCTGCGACGGGGGGATGGTCAGCTGCTCGCTCGCGCTCGGGCCCGCCAGCGAGATGCTGGCAGGGAGCCCGACGGTCGCCGGCGTGGCGGTACCGGCGGTGCTGCCGGGCGTGACGGACGCCCCTGCCGGCATCGAGAAGGAGGTCGCCACGCACGCGATCACCGCGCACATGGCGAGTCCGACAGAGGCGTATCGACCGGTGGCGCCGCGTCGCATTGTTCCTAGCTTGCTGATATGCGACGGATCCACCTGTGGTTGCTGTCCGCTCAGGCCTGGTCGTTGGTCAACCCGAGAAACCCTTCGGCACCTGCATGAACACTTGTCGGATACGAACCACGGCACAGTGAATGCGCAGGTTACCAACACATTTGGTTCACACGTGATCTTTCGCGGTCACCTGACCTGGAGTGGAGCAACCTCATCTACCTCTCAGCTCCAATGGCGGGCCTCCTTCGGAGCCCATTAGGGCAAAATGGGACGCTGCGTGGTCCTGAGTGGTCGTCCGACTACGGAGAGTGACGAACCCGCCGCGAAGGGCCGACGGGTGTCCCCTCGGCTGCCGGCACGTCCGGAGCTCGATCGCAACGACGACGCGCACGAGGTCGCGCTCCGCCTCGAGCGCGACCTCGACCGGCTCTCGGGGCCAACCGAGGCTGGGCGCTCCGGTGCGGCCGGGTGCTCTGGGACTGCAGCCAGCACGACCTCGCAACCACGACCGTCGCGGTGCACTCGCTCCGGGCGAACGTGCACGCCCACGTCTGGAGCCCGCTCGGGTGGGACGAGATCGGAGCCGCCCGACGGGGGGGGGCTTTGGCGCTCGGGTCCACTCCTGATGAGGCGGCGGTGCGGGTCGCTCGCTACGGGGACACGCTCGCCGCGCTGCAGCCCTGAGCTGGGGCAACGTGCCGGGGGAGTTTCGGGAGCGGACGAGCGGGTACGCGCTCAGAGACGGCACCGCAGACCGCGGCGCCGGCGGCACCGTGCGGTCCGCCGTGGCCCGGACGGCGCGACGGGTCCGCCCCGATCCGCGCCGGACCCGAGGAGCGTCCCGCGTGGTGCCCACGTTCGACCAGGAGGTACAGCAGTGAGCGCAGCCTTCGAGCAGAGACCCACGCCGGCGGGAGCCGGGACCGAGTCGGAGCCAGCCGAGCCGGTCATCGAAGCCCCCGCGGTCGTGGCCGGGCGTGCCGTCCCGGCGAGCCTCGCCATGCTCGGGGTGGTCACCGCCGCCATATCCGCCTGGGGGGGCATCGTCGCCTACGTCGGCCCGACGTTCGGCTACAGCGCCGACGGCTCCGGCTCGTGGCACTGGAACCTCGCCCATGCCCTGCTCGGGCTGGTGCCCGGAGCGATCGGTGTGGTGGCAGGTCTCGCCATGATCAGCGCAGGGAGTCGCCTTGGCCTCGGCATCGGCAGGGTGAGCCTCGCCATGTTGGGGCTGATCGTGCTGGCATGCGGGGCGTGGTTCGTGATCGGACCCCTCGCGTGGCCGGTGTTATTGCATGCAAGCGGCTACTTCGTGGGCGCGTCTCCGTTGCACATGCTCGCCAACGAGGTCGGCTACTCCTTCGGGCCCGGCCTGATCCTTGCCGCTTGTGGCGGTTTCGCGCTCGGGTGGTCCGTCCGGCACCGCCCGGCACCGGTCGCAGCACCCGTGGCCGGTGTCGCGCGAAGCCGCAGGCTGCACGGTGCGTCGCCGGTGGTGTGAGGGGGCGTGACGGCTGGCGATCCGGGCACCGAGCGCTCGGCGGGGGAGGTCTCGAATCCCGGGGCGGACCTCGCCGAACTCGTCGCGCTCGACCACAAGCAGCTCTTCCAACTGCTGGCGCACTTCACCGAGGGGACGAGCGCGGTGTGGAACGACCTGCTCTGCGAGGTGGCGAACGAGCTCGTCCGCCACCAGGTCGTCGTGGAGCAGGTCCTGTACCCGGCGATCGCCGAGCGCGCCCCGAACGGCGCTGAGGTCGTCCGGCAGCGTCTGGCCGAGGACGTCGAGGCCCTCCGCCTGCTCGCCGGGCTGGAGCGCGGGGGTCGGGATCGGCCGGGCTTCGAGGAGATGGTCGGCGGCATGGAGGCGGCCGTGCACCGCCACGCCGAGGTCGAGGAGCTCGCCGTCGTGCCGATGCTGCTCGACCACCTCGACCACGTCGAGCTCAGGCAGCTCGTCGACCGCTACCGGCGGGCGAAATCGGCGGCTCCGCGCCACGCGCACCCCCACGGGCCCGACGAGCCGAGCGACCCGATCGTGCCCGGGCCGCTGCCGGTGCTCGTCGATCAGGTGCGCGCGGCGCTGCGCGACATCTGACAGCGCTGCGCGACATCTGACAGCGCTGCGCGACATCCGACAGCGCTGCGCGACAGCTGGCAGCGCAGCACCCGGTGCACGCTGCGCTGATGCGAAGCTGGCGCTCATTGCCTCGCCCGCTTCGGACCCTACGACTCCGCGGGTTCGCTCCGGTCCTCGATCTCCCAGGCGTGGTCGAGCGCGTGCCAGGCGATGCGCCGCGCCCCGTAGCGCGGCAGCCAGCCGCGCTCGCTGGCGGGCGAGCCGTCGGACGTCGCAGCGAGCACCGCGAGGATGGCGGCGCGCAGCCGGGCGACGGCCTCGACGTCGCCCGGCTCCGGTGCGGGGAGGCGTACGCCGAGCTTGCGGGCGTAAGCGGCCTCGGCGGCGAGGACGTGCGCGGCGATGGCGTCGCGGTCGCGGCCACCGCCGCGTGGGCCCTTGCGCAAGGTCGCCGGCGCCGCGGCGACCACGCGGTCGAGCGCCCGCCAGGAGGCGTCCACCAGTGCGGCGATCCGGCGCGCCTCGCCCGGCCCGCTCGCCGCGGCGTCCCCGGCGGCGACCGCGCCCGGTGCGCCGAAGTCCGTCGTCGCCGAACCAGCGACGCGCTCGACGACGGCGAGCGAGGCGCCCGCGTCCTCGGGCAGGGCCACGCCTGCCTCGGCGGCGACGACGCCGTAGCGGGAGGCGTAGTCCTCGAGCGCCACGAGGGCCTGGTGCTCGTCCCTGCCGGAGCGGCACCAGCCCGGCCAGTCGAGGGCCGAGGCGAAGACGCGCTTCGCGCCGAGCTCGATGCAGACCGCTATCGGGAGCTGCCGGCGTGGCGAGGGGCTCATGGCGAGCAGCTTCGCGCCCGGCGAAGCGCCTCCTCGCGCCTCAGGCGGCCGAAGAGCCGAGGCTCGCCAGCGCCTCGTCCAGGCCGCGGTGCACCTCTGCGGCCGGCACGCCGAGCTGCTGGGCGGTCAACGCGAGCTGGAGCGCCGCTTCCCGCAGGCGCTCGGCGACCTCGCGGGCGGCGAGGACCGGCGGGCTCGCTGCGACGACGGTGCCGTGGCGGCCGCGGCTGGTGACCAGCCCGGCGCGCAGCAGCGCGTCGTATGCCTTGCTCACGGTTCCCTTGGCCAGACCGAGGTCGGTGGCGAGCTGGCGGATGGTCGGCAGGCGCGTACCGGGCGCGAGGGAACCGGTGGCGATCATGGTCAGGAGCTGGACGCGGATCTGCTCGTACACGGGAACCGCGCTCTCCGGGTCGACGCGCAGCATCACCGGCTAGCAAGCCCCCCGTGGCCGGTCGCGATCGTCCGGGGGGAGGGGAGGCGGAGCTCCCCCCCGGCGGTGATCGCGAGCACCAGTGCCCAGACGAAGAGCAGGAGCGCCACCAACTCCAGCGCCATGCGCGCCTCGGACGTCGGCGCGCCACCAACCGGGGTCGCGAGCGCAGCGAGCTGGAAGGCGACGAGCAGGGCAACGAGGCCGCCAGTCCCATAGCCGACCGAGCGCGCCGCCAGGCGCCGGATCGCCTCGTCCGCCGCAACGAGGTCATCGCTGAGCGCCGGTCGTCGGCGTCGCGCGATCGCGCGCTGGCAGCCCTCACCGGCGATCGCCACGACGACCGCCGCGACGGCGACGGCCACGACGAGCGCCAGGTGCGCTCGCGGGCCGGGGAGGAAGGCATCGAGGGCCACGGTGGCACAGCTCGCGCCCGTCATCGCCCGGGCGTGGACCGCGAGGCGGCGCGGTGCGTACCGTTCGGGCGATCGAGGCTCGAGCGAGGCCAGGCGCGGGCCGAGAAGGCGCGGGCGCAGGTTGTACGCCTCGCAGCGCAGCACGCCGAGGAACCAGCCGGCGAGTGCCATCAACGGCACGTCGGACGTCGGGGGGAACGAGGCCAACCCGAAGCTCAGGTGCGCCGGGCGGGTCCAGGCGAGGCTGACCACGACCGACAGCGCCGCGCCGATCCACACCCAGCAGGTGCGGTAGCGCAGCGCTCGGCCGAGGTAGCGGGCGACGAGACGGAGCGAGGCGTCGGTCGGTGGTACCCGGTGCTCTTCACAGAATTCGACGAGGGCGGCGCGGTTCGCGGCCGTGACGACGCCGGCGCTGCGTCGGACTCGCAGCACGACCCCGGCCACCGCGGCCAATGCGAGGAACCCGATGAGGAAGCCTGACGCCACCATGTGGTCCCCTGATCCCTCTGTATCCTCCGGGGCTCGCTGCCGCTCAGCTCCGGCTCCGCCGTAGAGCCTTCCGTCGAAGCGATTGTCCTACTAATATAGGACAATGTGACGAGCAGGGTGCGAGACGGCGGGCAGGGGGAGCACGGGGCGCTCGCCGGCGCGCGAAGCGGCGGATCGTCCCCGTCCCGTGCCCCGGCCGACCCGGTCGACATGTTGGTGCCGCCGGCGCGCCCGCCGTCGCACGCGGTGCTCGTGGTCGGCCTGGTGGCCGCGCTGCTTGCCGGCGTCGGCCTGCTTTCGCCGAGCGGGCTCGTCGTGCCCCGCTTCGACACCGGCACCGGGGGCGTCTACCGCACGGCGACCACGGGGAGCGGCGTGTCCTTCGCCGTGGTCGTGCGCAACAACGGCTGGCTGCCGGCCACGATCACGTCGGTGGACACCGCGGCCGATTGGCTCGACGGCGGCGCCTATGCCTTCGCCCACGTGGGCGCCGGGGGAAGCGTCGCCGGCCGCCCGTGGCGGACGAGTGCGACGCTGCCCGCACACGGCACCGTGATGGTCGAGCTGACCTACGGCTCGTACGACTGCGCCCGCATCGTCGCGCGTGACGACCTGACCGTGACGCTTCGCGCGCGCGGCCCGCTCGGTGCGACCTTCGCGGTCCCGGTCGAAACGATGCATTTCGACGGTCCGTCGGCTCCGGGCTTCCACACGGGCAGCGGCCCGGACCAGATCGGCTGGCCTGCCGCGCTCACCTGGTCGGTCTGCCATCGGAGCTCCCGCCCGCGCTAGCTTGCGCCGCGGGGCCGCCATGGCCCCGCGGGAAGGGGGAACAGCGTGAGGGCAGCACTGATGACCGGGTACCACCAGCCCCTGCAGCTCGTCGACCGTCCGGCGCCCGAGCCGGCACGGCCCACTGATGTGATGGTGCGTATCGGCGGCGCCGGGGTGTGCGCCACCGACCTCCACGCCATCGACGCCCTGATGGAGCAGGCCGGGGTCGCGCCGCCGCGCATCCTCGGGCACGAGAACGCCGGGTGGGTGGAGGCGGTCGGCGGCGCGGTCACGACGGTCAGGCCGGGCGACGCGGTGATCCTTTACCCGCCGCAGACCTGCGGCCTCTGCCTCGCTTGCCGGCGTGGGCTGGAGATGCAGTGCGAGCGCCACGAGTTCACGGGCTTGTCCGTCGACGGGGGCTTCGCCGAGCTCCTGCGGGTGCCAGAGCGCTCGCTGCTGAGGCTCCCCGACGGCGTCGAGCCCGCTGCCGTCGCACCGCACGCCGACGCGGGGCTCACCGCCTATCACGCGGTGCGCCGCGTGGCGCACCTCGCCCACCCGGGGACCACCTCGGTCATCCTCGGTGTCGGTGGCGTGGGGCACGTCGCCGTGCAGCTGATGCGCATCCTCGGAGCCGGACGGGTGATCGCCTCGGAGACCGACGAACGCCGCCGGAAGCTCGCCCTGGAGCTTGGCGCCGATGCGGCCGTCGACGGCCGGGAGGCCGTGGCGGGGGTCCGGGACCTCACCGGAGGGATCGGGGCCGACATCGTGCTCGACTTCGTCGGCACCGACCGCTCTCACGGTGACGGGCTCGCCATGCTGGGCCGCTCCGGCACGTACTCCATCGTCGGCTACGGCGGGACGGTGACGAGCGGTTCGGTTGCGCTCGTCGTGAACGAGCAGACGATCACGGGCAACCTCGTCGGCAGCTGGGTGGACCTGTGGGAGCTGATCCAGCTGCACGCCACAGGGCGCCTCGCGCTGCGTACGGAGCGCCACCCGCTCGAGTCGGTGAACGAGGTGATCGACCGCCTACGTGCCGGCGACATCGTCGGGCGCGCGGTGCTCGTCCCCTAGGCCGGACGGGGCCGTCCCGTCGTCATTCCGTCCGCCGACGGGACGTCGGAGCGGTCAGCTCCCGAACGAGGTCGACCCCGCGACCTCATAGCGCGTCAGCGACTGGCCGAGGACCGTGACCGCGTGATGGGGGCCACCGCCCGCCCGGAGCGCCGCGATGTGCGCCGCCAGCGTCTCGTCGCTCTCCCAGATCTCGAAGAGCCGGACGCGACGGGGGTCGCCCGAGTCTGCGGCGAAGGAGTACTCCACGCAGCCCGGCTCGGCACGCGTCCTTGCGATCACCTCTTGGACGCCTGCCAGGAAGGTCTCGCGGTCTTGTGGGGCCACGTCGAAGGTTCCCGCGACGATGATCATCGGCCGGTCTCGCTCCTCTCGGTCGTCGTCGCCCGGATCATCGCACGCCTCGAGGGCGGAACTGGACGCTGATGCGGGGGCCGACCCTGCGCGCGGTCTTCGGCACCGCGTGTTCCCAGGTGCGTTGGCACGAGCCGCCCATCACCAGCAGGTCACCGCCGCCGAGCTCGTGGCGCAGTGTGGCGCCGGCGCCTCTCGGGCGCAGCAGCAGCCGCCGGGGCGCGCCGAGCGAGACGATCGCGACCACGGTGTCCTCGGTCGACGCGCGTCCGATCGTGTCGCCGTGCCAGGCGACGCTGTCGCGCCCGTCGCGGTACAGGCAGAGGCCCGCGGTCGCGAACGGCTCACCGAGCTCCTCGCCGTAGTGCTCGGCGAGCGCCTGCCTGGCCTGCTCGAGCACGGCGTCGGGAAGGGGCTCGCCCTCGGGGTAGAAGCTGAGCAGCCGAGGGACGTCGACCACGCGGTCGTACATCGGTCGCCGTTCGGCCCGCCAGGGCACGACCCTGAGCAGCCGGTCGAAGAGCGCGTCCGCCCCGGCGATCCACCCTTGCCTGACATCGATCCAGGCGCCGCGATCGAGCTGCGTTCGCTCGACCGAGGAGCCGAGCGGACGGGGGCCGGCGGTGTCCGTGAGATCGAGGAGCGAGGGTTGCAGCACGACCATGCGCTGCCGAGCGTACATCCTCGACGAACAGGTGTTCGATTCAGGGCGTGCAGCGGCGCGCGTGTGGCGCAGGGGTTGGTCCGCGGGCAGAATCTGGCAGTCGTCCCGGAGCTGACCTGCCCGGGACGTCGGCGGCGTGGCTGCGTCCAGGGGCCACGGCGCGCCCTGCGACCGTCCCGCGACCGTCCCGCCGGGCTGCCGACTCCTCCGGGAAGCGGCACCGGCCTCGCAGCAGGGCCGATCAGCGTCGAGGAGGCAGACAGTGATCGACGTCGCATCCGGCTACCGGCCAGGCCGCCATCTTGTCCAGGTGCCTGGGCCGACGAACGTGCCCGAGCGCGTGCTGCGTGCCATGGCCGCGCCGACGATCGATCATCGTGGTCCGGAGTTCGCTGGGCTCATGCAGGGGCTCCTGCTCGACAGCAGGAAGGTCTTCCGGACCGGCCAACCGGTGGTGATGTACCCCGGTTCGGGCACGGGGGCCTGGGAGGCGGCGCTCGTCAACACGCTCTCCCCCGGGGATGCGGTCCTGGCGTTCGAGGTGGGCCACTTCG
>Ga0209415_10001210_pt1 | contig 49283 bp, 39 predicted proteins | sample PeaSoiSIISIP2007_FD_187696 | JGI IMG/M metagenome (GOLD analysis project Ga0209415, IMG submission 187696) | Peat soil microbial communities from Weissenstadt, Germany - SII-SIP-2007 (SPAdes) (version 2) | ecosystem: Environmental > Terrestrial > Soil > Wetlands > Peat | place: Germany... | reverse complement strand
GCTGCCCCCCAGGGATTCGAACCCCGATATGCTGATCCAGAGTCAGCTGTCCTACCATTGAACGAGGGGGCAGCAAAGGGTTGGACGCGGGTCTCTGCGCCACCTTGATTCTATGGGCTGTGGGAAGCGCGGTCAATATCGCCGGCAGTGCTTGCTTGGACGCCGATTCAGGGCGCGGATTTCGTGGAAAGGCCAGCGTCCACCGCGCTAGAATCGTTTCGTTACTTGCCTTGCCTGAAGGAGTTCTCTTGCTCACTACTCTCGGTTCCGCGAATCTCTCGACTGACGACTACGCGGAAATCGCGCGGCGTTCTCTCGAGGCAGAACGAACCGCTCTGCTTGTGATCGACATCCAGGAAAAGCTTCTGCCGCCGATCTTCCAGAAAAAACAGCTGGTTCGAAACTCCGCGTTGCTGATCCGCCTGGCGGGCATCTTGAAGATGCCGGCGATCATGTCCACGCAGTATGCCAAGGGGCTGGGCAACACGGTGCCGGAGGTTGCCTCGTTGTTGCCGGATACGGTTGCCATCGACAAGCAGATGTTCTCCTGCTTCGGCAGCGACGTTTTCTGCTCGACCCTGAAACGTTTGCCCGGCAACCGCAATACCGTTCTTCTATGTGGCATGGAAAGCCATATTTGCGTGATGCAGACTGCGCTGGGAGCGCTGCGTGAAGGATATGTAGTGCACATTGCTTCCGACGCCGTCAGCTCGCGGACCGAGTGGAACTGGAGGATCGGGCTGGAACGCATGCGTGCCGCGGGGGCTGTGATCTCTTCGACCGAAATGGCCATTTACGAACTGCTGCGCTCTTCCGCCGCGCCCGGCTTCAGGGAGGTTTTGCAGCATCTAAAGTAGTAAGGGGGGAGGTCGCCGAGGTCACGAGCGGTGGGGCGCCAGGGTTGGGGACTCCAAGCAAACAAAGGGGTTGCTGAGAGAAGCGGTTTCGTCCGCAGGAGCAACCATTCGTAACTTGACCGCATCTGGCGTAAGTCGCTAGCTTACCGCAACTTACCTCCAGATTGAGGGTTTACAGAATTGGAATCAAAGTGCCCGGTCAAACTGTGCGACCAATCGTGCGGTGACCCGGACGACGTGGAAGTGAGCCGCTTTGGCCTTCCACACGGGAGCGTGCCATGAGATCTCTGAAGGGTGTTATTTGGGGAACCGTCCTTGGGCTGTCCTTGGCGGCCGTGCAGGTTTGGGCGCAGGGTCAAATGCCGCAAGACCAAACCCCGCAGGGCCAAACCCAGCCAGATCAAACCCAACAACCACCGGATCAGCAGCCAGCGCAGCCACCAGCTCAACCGGACACTCAAGTAGCGCAACCGCCGGCGCCCGAGCCTCCGCCGGCAGCTCAACCATCGGACGCTCAGCCGCCCCAAGCGGAACTGCCTCAGGCTCAACCCCCGCAGGCTCCGCCACAGCAAGCTCCGCCGCAGCAGGCTCAGATGCCGCCTGCGCAGCCGGGAGATCAATCCGGGCCGGACGCGCCGTCGCGGGTAGCGCGCTTGCAATATACCTCGGGCTCGGTTTCGATTCAGCCACAAGGCACAGGGGACTGGGTCGAGGCATCCATAAATCGCCCGCTGACTAACGCCGACAATGTGTGGGCCGATAAAGACTCCCGCGCCGAGCTGAACGTCGGCGACGGCGTTCTTCGCCTGGGCAGCGAAAGCAGCCTGACGCTTAGCAACATCGGCGACAACACAGTGCAAGTGGAACTGCATCAAGGCACGCTGAATCTGCGCGTGCGGCAATTGGGCGCGGGCGAAGTTTTCGAAGTGGATACGCCGAACATGGCGTTCACCGTGCAGAAGACCGGCGAATACCGTTTTGACGTGGACCCCAACGGAGATTCCAGCATCGCAATCGTGTGGAAAGGTGAAGGCGAGGCGACGGGTGAAGGGCCGGCGGTGCAAGTAAAGGCGAATGAGCGAGCGCGCTTTAGGAACGGCACTTCGCTGCAGCATGACATTTCTTCGGCGCCGCCCAACGACGGTTTCGATGACTGGTGCCAGACGCGCGATGAGCGCGAAGACCATTCCGTCTCGGCCCAGTACGTGGCTCCGGGCACGATCGGAACCGAGGATCTTGACGAATACGGAAGCTGGCGTAACGAGGAACCTTACGGCGAAGTGTGGGTTCCCTCCGGCGTTGCCGCGGGATGGGCCCCGTACTCCCTTGGCCATTGGGTTTGGATCGCGCCGTGGGGATGGACTTGGGTGGATGACGAGCCTTGGGGATTCGCTCCCTTCCACTACGGCCGCTGGGTTTATGGTGGCGGCTATTGGGGCTGGGCGCCGGGTCCGTTCTACGCGCGTCCGTTCTACGCTCCCGCGCTGGTGGCCTGGTTTGGCGGCCCCGGCTTTGGAGTTGGATTCGGCTTCGGCTTTGGCGGCGGCATCGGATGGTGCCCGCTAGGCTGGGGTGAACCCTTTTTCCCCTGGTACCGCGGGAGCTGGGGATATTTCTCGCGTGTGAACTTCTATAACGCGCGCATCGGCAACATCAACCAGTTCCGTGGCTTCTACCACGGCGGAGTGTTCGCGGGCGCGTCGTTCCACTACGCCAATCTGCGCGCGCCGGGCGGCGCGATTGCGGTGCCACAACGCGCACTGACGAATTCGCTGTCGGTGCGTTCGGCAGCGGTTCGGGTTCCGGCGAGTCAATTCGACCGCGCCTCGCTGGGTGGTGGGCGCGTTCCCGTCAACCCGACAATGAACAGCCGGCTGGGCGCGAATGCCGGCCGGGCGACGGCAGTTCCGCCTTCGCGTTCTTTCTCGCGGCCGGTGGCCTCAAGATTGGCCGCGCCAGCGGGAGCCCGGGGAATGGCGTCCGCGAACGCGGGCCGTTTTGGCATGAATGCGACGGCTTCCGGCCACTATGTGCCGCGGCCGCCGCAAGGAAACCTGACCGCGCGAAACAACGCAGCGGGAGCATCCGGAGGCCGGTCTTACTCTTCCGCAGGGACTTCGCACTACGTGCCGCGGCCGCCCGCAGGCTCGCAGATGTCGCAACCGCGCAACGCACCCGAAAACAGATCGGAGCCTCGTGGGACGAGCGGCGGCTATTCCCGGCCCACCGAGCACAGCACTCCTCATTCCTCACCGGAGTCGGGCCATGGCCGGAGCTTCAGCTATGCGCCTCAGTCCACTGCGCCGGGGCGAACGAACCCATCCACTTACGCCAACAACGGTTACAGGAATTATTCCTCTCCATCGTATTCGTCGGAGTCGCGCAGCTATATGGGAGGGGGAATGAGATCGTACGGAGGTTCGCAGAGCTACAGCGCGCCGTCGTATCGAAGTTATTCGGCCCCGTTGAATCGGAGCTATTCTGCCCCGTCGTATCGCGGCTACTCTGGGCCCTCGCGCAGTTACTCGGCGCCGTCGAACCGGGGTTCCGGTTCTTCGTTCCGCGGATCATCGGGCGGAGGGGGATCGCATTCTAGCGGGGGATCGCATTCTGGCGGAGGCGGGCACGGAGGACGCCGATAAGAGACGTCTTGCCGACTGCGCCGCCTCGGTTGGTGCGGCGCATTTGTTTGTGTGGAGCGGACACTCCTGTCCGCTGCTTCTGAGTTGGTTTTGTGCTCGTCCTGCGTCATCTGAAGGCAACAACAACGTCAAGAACGGCGGACAGGAGTGTCCGCCCCACATGCAGTGCGGCTAACCCGAAGCCGCCTCACCTTCTTTTTTCTTCACTTTTACGGCTGTGATCTTGGCAAAGCCCTCTTCAAACGCCGGCGGACGCAGCTTGGCCGCCATGCGCCGCATCACGTCTTCCGGAACCACGCGCTCCCGGCGCTGGTTGCGCTCCAGGCAGACTTCCACCGGCACGTCGAAGAACACCGCGTGCGCTTCATATCCATAGTCATGCGCCAGCTTGATCCAATTGTGACGCTCCTGCGGGGTGAGGTTGGTGGCGTCCACGTAGTTCACCGGACGGCGCGCAATCAGCCGTGCCTTCAGCATGGAACGCAAGTTGGAAAAAACCAGATCCTGATAGCGTTGCTCAGTGGGATCGTCGAACAGGAGCGCCCGCAAAAGATCGCTCGAAAGCGGAGTAATGTTGTGCCGCTTGAACCAAGCGCTTTTTCCCGAGCCGGGTAGCCCGATGGCCAGCACCACCACGCCCTTCGGAGCGCCGGGGGTCGCGGCCGGCGGAGCGATGGAGGCTGGGCGTCCACCTGCTTCCGCGGTTGGCTGGAGTGGCACGGCGCCCGGCCGAGGCGGCACGGAGGATTGGGAACGTCCGCGGCCACGGCCTCCTCTGCCCCGGCGGCGACGACGACTGCGGTTTGCATCGTCGACGCCAGCTTGCGGCGGCGACTGAACTCGCGGCGCTGGCACAACCGGGGAGGCCTCTACCGGCGGCGGTTCTGGTGGTTCCGGCGCGCGCTCCGGCTCAGGCTGGCGCGTTTCCACCTCAGGCGGAGCGGCGGACTCCTCCGCCTCAAAGTATTTTGGTTGCAGTGGAGCCGGAGCGGCTTCCGTGGCCGCTTTCTCAGGGGACTTTTTGCGGCGCTTTAGGCGCTCGCTCATCCATTTACGCATGTTTGGCTTGTAACACAGGGACAGGCTTGCGGGCAATGTGAAGGACGGCGCAAGTACCACGAGCAGCATCGCCGGGACGCCATCTTTGCTCGTTCCGGCCTGGCTGGTGTGGAAATCCGGTCCGGTCTCCCTTCGGTACAATACCCCATGCCTATTCCGCCGGAACTCGAGGGCCACAAATACATTTCCCTCACCACATTCCGCAAAACCGGGGTAGCGGTTCCAACCCCGGTGTGGTTTGGCGAAGCGGACGGCAAGCTCTATGTCATGGCCCGCGGCGATTCTGGGAAAGTGAAACGGGTGCGCAACAATTCCCAGGTACGCGTCGCTCCCTGCACCATGCGAGGCAAAGTGACCGGGGCGGAGTTCGCCGCCACGGCGCGCATTCTTCCGAAAGAAGACTTCCCGCGCGCACAAAACGCGGTCCGTCGCAAGTATTGGCTGGCGCGGTTGCCGTTTTGGAGCAAAGAAAACGTCTACATCGAAATCGTCGTCGGGTGAGCTTCGCGCGGGAGCGATGGAATCGGGCGCACCCAGCGATGTGATCGAGGTCACAATCGCGTCATTTGCCGCCGCGTATATTCGCCTGTTAAAATTTTAGGTTCCACTTAACAGCGCAGTTTCTTTGTATGTCCTTATCTTCTCTCTCGGAGGCAACATGGCCGTCAAAGTAGGCATTAACGGGTTCGGACGCATTGGCCGCAACGTTTTGCGGGCGTCGCTCCACGACCCCAACATTGAGTTCGTCGCCGTCAACGACCTCACCGACCCTAAGACCCTCGCCCATCTGCTGAAATACGACTCCATTCTGGGCAACTTGCCAAACAAGATTTCCGCCGGCGCGGACAGCATTAGCGTCGACAACAAGACTTTCAAAGTGTTCAAGGAGAGAGACCCGGAAAAACTGCCATGGGAGTCGGTAGGCGCCCAAGTTGTGATCGAGTCGACCGGCCATTTTACCGACGCCAACGATGCCAAGAAACACATGCGCGGAACGGTGAAAAAGGTCATCATCTCGGCTCCGGCGAAGAACGAGGACGTCACTCTGGTGCTCGGCGTCAACCATGAGAAATACGACGCTGCGAAGCACCACATCATTTCGAACGCTTCCTGCACGACCAATTGTCTGGCGCCTGTCGCGAAGGTGGTGAATGACGAGTTCAAGATCGTCAGCGGCACCATGACCACCATCCACTCCTATACCAACGATCAGGTGATCCTCGATTTCCCGCACAAAGACCTGCGGCGCGCCCGCGCTGCGGCGATCAACATGATTCCAACCTCCACCGGTGCGGCCAAGGCGCTGAAACTGGTGATCCCGGAGCTGGCCGGTAAACTTGACGGCTTCGCCATGCGCGTGCCCACCCCGAACGTTTCGGTCGTGGACCTGGTGGTATGGGTCGAGAAGAAGACCACCAAGGAAGAAGTAAATGCAGCGTTGAAGAAGGCTTCCGAGAGCGGGCCCCTGAAGGGCTATCTGGGCTATGAGGCGGGCGAACTGGTCTCTTCTGATTTCAAAGGCGACGGCCGCTCTTCGATCGTTGACGCGCCCATGACCCTGGTGGTCGGCGGGAATTGCGTCAAGGTCATCTCGTGGTACGACAACGAGTGGGGCTATTCCAGCCGCGTCAAAGACCTGATCAACTACCTAGCCGCTAAAGGCCTGTAGAAGACAACCGTAGCACCGGCGGCCCGCGGGCATCTTGCCCTCGATTCGCAAAGGCGGAATGTAGTTCCCCAATCCGAGGGACGCCGGCGCTACTCCAGAACGGAAAATCCAGCCATGGCCAAACTTTCGATTCGCGATCTCCCCCTTAACGATCACCGCATCTTCATGCGGGTCGACTTCAACGTCCCGCTGGAGGATGGCCGGGTCATGGACGACACCCGCATCCGCGAAACTTTGCCAACCATCGAATACGCGCTGCGCCACGGGGCGCGCCTGATTCTGGGCTCGCATCTCGGACGCCCCAAAGGCAAGCCCAATCCCAAGATGAGCCTTAAGCCGGTGGCCGAGCGCCTGCGCATGTTGCTGGACAAAGAATTGGCTCGTGGCGAGAACGTGGGGTTCTGTCCCGAATGCGTTGGCCCGGAAGCTGTGGAGATGGCCGGCAAGCTGGAAAAGGGCCAAACCCTGCTGCTGGAGAATCTCCGCTTCCATGCCGAGGAAGAAGCCAACGACGAGAAGTTCTCTAAACAGCTCGCGAGCCTCGCCGAGTTCTATGTGAATGACGCTTTCGGCACGGCGCACCGCGCTCATGCTTCGACCGTCGGCATCACCAAATTTCTCCAGAAATCCGCCGCCGGCCTGCTCATGGAAAAAGAACTCACTTATCTGGGCAAGGCCCTGCAGCATCCCGAGAAACCGTTTGTCGCCATTCTGGGTGGCGCCAAGGTGAGCGACAAAATCGGCGTAATCCAGAACCTCATGGATAAAGTCGACTCCCTCATCATCGGCGGCGGCATGGCGTACACGTTCCTGAAAGCTCAGGGCGAGCAAGTGGGAAAATCGCTGGTCGAGGCAGACAAAGTTGACCTGGCGCGCCAGCTTTTGAGCACGGCAAAAACCCGGAAGCTGAAGTTCCTGCTGCCGGTCGATCACATCATTTCCGACAAGCTCGACGGCACCGGGACGATTCGAACCGTCAGCGCGGGTCAACCAATCCCCGCCGAAATGATGGCGCTCGATATCGGCCCCAAGACGGTGGAACTGTTCGCCGAGGAAGTTTCGCGCGCTCGCACCATCGTGTGGAACGGCCCCATGGGCGTATTCGAAACGCCGGCGTTCGCCAAGGGAACGTTCAAGATCGCGCGAGCGGTTGCCGAGAATGCCGGGGCAACCTCAATCGTGGGCGGCGGCGACTCCGTTTCCGCCGTGCACCAGTCTGGCGTGGCCGACAAGATTACCCACATTTCCACCGGAGGCGGCGCGTCGCTCGAGTTTCTCGAAGGCAAGAAACTGCCCGGGGTGGAAGCGCTGACCGACAAGTAGCCGGAGCCGTTCCCTGTGCCCCTCGCTGGTCCCAGGTTTTGAAAGGAGCCCCATGTCTCGTAAAAAAGTGATGGCTGCCAACTGGAAGATGTACAAGAATCCCACCCAAACCCAGGCTTTCTTCCGCGATTTCATGCCGTTGGTTGCCGGCCACACCCGCGATGAGATCGTAGTCTGCCCGCCCTACATTGACCTGTATGTTGCGATTGAGGCGGTGAAGGGATCGTCCGTCGCCATCGGCGCGCAGGATTTGTATTGGGAAAAAGAGGGCGCCTACACCGGCGAAATCTGCCCCGGCATGCTGCTCGACATCGGCTGCACCCACGTGATTGTCGGCCACTCCGAGCGCCGGCAATACTTCGGCGAGACCGACGACGTGGTCAATTTCAAGCTTAAGGCCGCGCTGGAAGCCGGCTTGACGCCCATCGTCTGCGTGGGCGAGGTGCTGGAAGAGCGCGAAGCCAACCTCACCGAAGACGTGCTGCGCCGCCAGTGCTTGCGCGCGTTTCATGCTGTCTCGGCCAAGAAAGCCGGCAAGCTGATCGTGGCCTATGAGCCGGTGTGGGCGATCGGAACCGGCAAGACGGCCACGCCGCAGCTCGCCGCGGAGGCTCATTTGCTGATCCGTGGCGAAGCCGCAAAGACCTTCGGCCAGGAATTCGCCGACAATCTACGCATTCTGTACGGCGGCTCGGTGAAGCCGGAAAACGTCAAGAGCCTGATGGCGGAAGCGGAAATCGACGGCGCTTTGGTCGGCGGCGCCAGCCTGGACCCGAAATCGTTCTCCGCAATCGTGAAGTATTAGAACCGGCTTCGCGAACTTCGTGGGAGCAAGTAGCATTGGGGAAGGGCACGGCTTTCAGCCGTGCCGCTACCAATCAATAGGAATCGAGGCTTTAGCCTCTGAGGGATTTTCTCTCCGTAACGACCCCATCGGAGGTATTCGATTTGCAAAATCTATTTCATTGTGCATAATCAGCATTCTTCCTCCCGTTGAGCCCAATTCTAGGGAGTTCTACCAGCACCAAGAACAGGCCGATCGTCCGCCCGAGGAGGTTGCATGCCAAAACGCCTTGCCATCACCATTGCCGGAGCGGTTTCTCTAGGAAGCTTCGAAGCCGGCGTGCTCTTCGAGATTCTCTCCGCCCTCAAGCGGCACAATCAGCACCCCGACACGGCTGCCGACGAGCGCATTGAAGTCGACGTCCTGACCGGAGCCTCCGCCGGTGGCATGACCGCAACGATTGCCGCTCAGAGGCTGATGTTTGACGCCGCGTCCCTCGACGGCGCGTACCAGAACTGCTTTTACGACCCCTGGGTGGTCGATGTGAACCTCGACGGATTGCTGGCCCTGCAGCGCGGAGAAGATCCGGCTCACTCCATTTTTTCCTCGAATTTCGTGGAGGATATTTCAAGGAAATATCTCACGCAGCGCTATGATTCCAATGCTCCCCGGGCAGCCGTGCACCACCCCGCGGCGGCCAATACCCTCCGCCTCGGTCTGGCGCTGTCCAACCTGAACGGCGTGAACTATTCCCGGCCCACTTACCCCACCGGAAGTTTCAATTACACGCGCTATCAAGATCAGATGTGCGCGTTAATCACCAGCGGTTCCGCGCAGGATACCAGGGATTTCTGGGAGCCGCTGCGCAATACGGCCGTTTCCTGCGGAGCCTTTCCCTTTGCCTTTCGCATGAAAGAACTCACCCGCCACAAGAGCGAATATCCGGGAGCCGATCCTGCCGACTTCCCTTCCGACCCAACGCAATTCCTCTACACCGACGGCGGAGTTTTCCAAAACGAGCCGCTCGGAATGGCCAAGAATTTCGTGGATGAGATCGACGAGCATCTTGATGTCGACTCGCGCCTCTATCTTTTCGTTTCTCCTGGAATCCGGGGCGCGACCGCGGACCTTGCATTCACCGAGCAGGATGCAAACTACAAAGGCGCGGCCATCGCCTTGGCTAAGAGCGTATTTCAGCAGTCCCGGTTTCATGACTGGATTACCGCCGAAGGCGTCAACGATCAGGTGGATTTGTTCAACCAGAGGGCCGAGGCATTGAAGAATGCGTTTCTCACCAACCGAGTTTCCTCGCAGGAACTGGGCGTGGCTGCTTCCCAGATTCTCCCGCTGTTTTTTGACCCCAAGATTGCGAAGCAGGCGGCCATGCAAACCGCCGCGGAGGAACGGCTCAGGCTTCAGTTCTACTCGGAGTACGCCGCGCTGAACGCCGCAAGTCCTGCCGGCGCGGAAGCCTGGATCAAGTCGATTCTGTTATTCGAAACCGCCGCCGGACTGGGCGAGCGCGACGAAATGTACATCTGCGCCATCACCGCCGATAGCGCGGAACTCGCCAGCAGTGGTGTTTCCGCCTTCCTTGGCTTTTTCGATCAGGCATACCGCGATCATGATTACGACGTTGGCCGCACCAAAGCTCAGAAATTCTTGGGCAATCCCCCTGCACCTCTGAAGCCGATCCGCTGGTCGCCGGCAGAACCGATTCGCGAGATCGACCACACGCTCGACGGCCTGAAGCTGCAAAACGTGGACGCAAGTAAGCGAAAGGAATTTCGGGACAGATTGCGCGCCCGCGCCCACGACATTATGGAGGAGATAGGAGTGCCGACGGCGCTGGTGCGAGAAGCGATCGACGTAGCTTTTGTTCGCCCGCAGCTCGACAAGCTGCTCATGCTCTGACGCGGGCGAAGGCTATCCCCCGAAAACTAACTTCCCGCGCCCTTGCCTGCGCCCTTGTCAGGCGGGTTGGCACCGCTGGAATTGAGCAGTTCCCGCACTTTATTCAGCAGGCTCTCGCGGCTGAATGGTTTTTGCAGCAGGACTTTGCCTTGCGCGAGCACCCCATGATGCACGATTTTGTCATCCGGGTACCCAGACATGAATAGCACCTTCATGGCCGGCCGCAAGGTGCTGAGCTTTTCCGCCAGGGTGGCGCCGCTCATCCCTGGCATGACCACGTCGGTCAGCAACAAATCGATGGAGCCACTCATACCCTGCGCGATCTCCAGCGCCGCAGGCCCGCTGTCAGCCTCCAGCACCACGTAGCCGGCAGTCTCAAGAAGGACTCGCGCCAATTCGCGAAGCGCTTCGGCGTCTTCCACCAGAAGAATAGTCTCGGTTCCCCGCGCGCCATGTACCACCTTCTGGGGCTCGGCGGTTTTCTCCGCGGCCAGCGCGACTCGCGGCAAATGGATCTGAAACGTAGTTCCGAGTCCAAGTTCGCTGTTTACCCAGATGTACCCTTCACTTTGCTTGACCACTCCATAAACCGTAGCGAGTCCTAACCCCGTCCCGCGGCCGAGTTCTTTCGTGGTGTAAAACGGTTCAAAGATATGCGCCTGGGTCTCGGCATCCATCCCTATGCCGTTGTCAGCCACCGTCAAGCGCACGTAACGCCCGGGCTTCGCCGGAGGATGATTCCGGGCGAAAGCCTCGTCTAAATCGATGTTGCAGGTTTCGATGGTCAGTCTTCCCCCTTGGGGCATGGCGTCGCGCGCGTTCACGACCAGGTTCAGAACTACCTGCTCGATCTGGCCCTGGTCGACTTTCACCTTCCCCAGCGCGGGATCCAGCCTGGTCACAATCTCAATATCCTCGCCGAGCAATCGCCGCAGCATTTTCTCGGTTTCAGACACGACCGAGTTGAGGTTCAAGACTCTGGGCTCCAGAACTTGTTGGCGGCTGAAGGCTAGCAACTGGCGCGTCAGGGTAGCGGCGCGGCGGGCCGCCTTCTTGATTTCCTCCACATGTTTTCGCGAGGGGTCCTTGGCATCGACGGTCCCTTCCAACAGTTCGCTGTAACCGATGATCACGCTCAGCAGGTTGTTGAAATCATGAGCCACTCCGCCCGCCAGGCGGCCGACCGCTTCCATTTTTTGCGCCTGGCGAAGTTGTTGCTCCAGCCGTTTCTCCTCGGAAATGTCGCGATAGATCCCGTAGGAGCCCTTAACCTGGCCGTCAATGACCAGCGGCACTCCATAGACCTCGACGTCCACCAGACTTCCATCTTTCCGGGCGCGGCGGGTGATGACGCGCAAGATTTCGCCATTCGAATTCGATTGCGAGAACCTCCGCGACAGGCCCGGCTGAGCTGGCGGAACGACCAACTCATCCAGAGGTCGTCCCACGACTTCGCTCGGGTCATAACGAAATAGTTTGGCGAAGGCGGGATTGCACATTTGCACCCTGTAGTCGGAATCGAGAACGACGGTGGCGAGCGGGTTATTTTCGATAAGGGCGTTCAGGTGGGCCGTGCGCGACTCCAGATTCTTTTCGGCCCGTTTACGCTCCGTGATATCCAGGAAGCTGACCACATAGCCGGTCAGCAGGCCCTTGCGGCGGATCGGATAGCTCCAGTACTCGCTGGGAAACCATATGCCGTCGCGGCGCCAGAAGACATCGTCGCTGGAGTGAGTGCCCTTGCCATGGCGAAAGGCCTGATAGATTTTTGATTCGCGAACGGGAAGCGGCGTCCCATCGGAATAGCTATGATGGCATAACTTGTGCATGTCCTGGCCCAGCAGCTCACTCGCCTGGCTGAAGCCCAACAGGCTCACGCAAGCCTGGTTGCAGAAGGTGCAGACTCCATTGAGGTCAACTCCGAAAATTCCTTCGGCGGCGGAATCGAGCAGCAGCCGAATTTGCTCTTCACTCTCCGACAACGCGGCCGCAGTCCGCTGGCCCTCGGTCACATCTGTGATCAGAGCTAACCTCGCCTTTTGGCCTTTGAATTCCATGGGATGGATAGTGATTTCGGCTTGGAAAATGGATCCGTCCTTGGTGCGGTGCCTCCAAGTGCCAACCTTTTCCCGCCCTTCCGCGCGCAGCGCGATGCTATTCATCAAGGCAGGAATGTCCTCAGGCGGAAGAATGTCCTTAATAGTCATCTGCAGGAACTCATCCTGCGAGAATCCGTACTTATCTAAGGCGGCATGATTGACCGCGAGGAAGGCTAATGACTCCTCGTCATAGGTCAGCATCGGTTGCGGGTTGTGCTCAAACAGCACCTCGTAAGCGCTGCGGCGCTTGCCCGGCGTCTGTCTCTTGTCACTCATGGCCATTGTCAACCTGTAGCAGGGAGGGTGCGGAGCGTACGTTGGCACGGGCTTGTCGACCAAGCCTAGTGGGAAAGATTAGTACCGCCTGAGAATACTGTCGAAGGTACCAAAGTACTCAGGGGTATAAACTTCGAACACGCACAAGATGTTTCTTTGTGAGCGCCGTTGCCCCGGCTTTCCAACTTGACCCCTCCCGCCACATTCCGCTTGCGGAAAGCGATGAGGATCGATTAGCGTTCCATCACGGAGCAAATTCGGCAGGAGAAACGCCAAAAATGAATCGCACCACACCCTCGAATCCTCTGCAACATGTCGATCAATGGGACGATTTTGTCGCCAGCCGTTACCAGGAAGGCCGGCCCGAGGCCGAGTTCCGCAACTACGATCCCGCGGCTCAGCCCGGCGTCGCGGAATTCTATCGTCTGAACCACACCCATCAGACCGTGGCGTTCGTCGAGCAGAAGAAAGAGGAGTATGCCGCGCTGCGCAAAGGGAAAAAGAGTATTTGGGAGGCCGCCGAGTTTTTGAACCAGCTGGTGGATGACAGCGATCCCGACACCGATGTCTCGCAGATCGAGCACCTCATGCAGACCTCGGAAGCCATTCGCCAAGACGGCCATCCTCGCTGGTTCGTGCTTACCGGTTTTCTGCATGACCTGGGAAAAGTGCTATGCCTCTACGGCGAACCCCAGTGGGCGGTCGTGGGCGATACCTTTCCCGTCGGCTGCGCCTATTCCGATCAGATTGTGTACCACGAATACTTTGCCGCGAATCCGGACTCCAAAGTTCCCGAATATCAAACTCTTTATGGGATCTACGAACCGAATTGCGGCATGGACAAGGTGCACATGTCCTGGGGACACGACGAATACATCTACCATGTCGTGAAGGACTATTTGCCCGAAGCAGCGCACTACATGCTGCGCTATCATTCTTTCTATCCCGCGCACCGCCACGGCGCCTACAAGCACCTCATGTCGAAGCACGACGAAGAAATGTTCGCGTGGGTGCGGAAGTTCAATCCCTACGATCTATATTCCAAAGGCGCGGCCCGGCCGAACGTGACCGAGTTGAAGCCTTATTATGAGGATCTGTTTGCGGAGTTCTTCCCCGCGGAACTAAACTGGTGATCTTGCAAACGGAAATCGGCTACCCCACCTCGCCCTTCACCACGCGTAGCGCATCCGCCAAGCTGGCCTCGGCTCTGCCGGCGCCGTTGCTATCTCCATTGGCGGGCGCCGCGTCTCCCTCGCCAGGAGCAAGGAATAGATTGCTCTCCAATCCATGCTGCTTGGTGTAGAGATCGAAGTAGCGTCCACCCTTGGCGTAGAGTTCTTCGTGTGTTCCTCGCTCCACAATCTCGCCCTGCTCGACGACCAGAATCTGGTCGGCCTTTCGGATGGTGGAGAGCCGGTGCGCGATCACAAAAGTCGTCCGCCCCTGCATCAGGTAGGACAACCCCTCCTGAATCAGCGCTTCCGATTCCGAGTCCAGGCTTGAAGTCGCCTCGTCCAGAATGAGGATGCGCGGATCGGCCAGAATCGCTCGTGCAATCGAAATGCGCTGCCGCTGTCCGCCGGAAAGTTTCACGCCGCGTTCTCCTACCACGGTGTCGTACTTGTCGGGAAACGTCTCGGCGAATTCATCGACGCGCGCAATGCGGCAGACCCGCATGATGTCCTCTTCACTCGCGTCCGGCCGGGGGAACGCTACGTTCTCGCGAATCGTGCCGTCGAACAGAAACGACTCCTGCAACACCACGCCCAGCTTGGTGCGGTAGGAAGCGAGAGAAACCGTGCTCAGGTCGACGCCGTCGACCAAAATCCGTCCTCGCGTCGGCTTGTGGAACGCCGAAATCAGCCCGATGATGGTCGATTTCCCCGATCCCGATGAGCCCACCAGCGCCGTGACCGTGCCATGCGGGGCAAGGAAGGAAACATCGCGCAACACCATGCGGCTGCCGTCGTAACTGAAATTGACGTGGTCGAACTCGACATCGCCGATAATTTCGGGCAGCGGCATGGTCCGCTGCGGATCGTCGTCCTCCGGTTGCTCGGTCAGAATCTCATGGGTCCGCTCGAGACCGGCAATCGCCTCGGTGAGCTGCGTGCCGATCGCGACCATTTGAATAATGGGCGCAACCAGGAAAGCGAGGAACAAAATGTAGGTAACGAAATCGCCCGTGGTCATGGTGTGGGCCAGAACCTGGTGCGCGCCCACGAACATGATGACCGCACCCACCACTCCCAGCAGCACGCTCGAGGAAAAACTCATTACCGAAGTTGCAGTCAGAGTGCGCATCACGTTGTCGAGCAAGCGCTGTACACCGGCGGAGAAAACCGCGTGCTCGCGCCCTTCGGCGTGATATCCCTTGACCACCCGCACGCCGCTGAGCGATTCGGTCAGCCGCCCCGTGACCTCGGCGTTGATCTTGCCTCGTTCGCGAAAAATCGGACGGATGGTCCCAAAAGCCTTGTTCAGTGCTCCGCCAAAACAAAGCAGAAATCCGAACGTGACCAGCGTCATGATTGGGCTGATGCGAAACAGAACCACCAAGGCGATCCCGGAAGTAATCAACCCTCCGGTAAAGTCCACCAGACCCGTACCCAGAAGGTTGCGCACGCCTTCCACGTCGCTCATGATGCGCGAAACCAACATGCCCGTCTTGTTGGCGTCGTAAAACGCGACCGGTAAGCGCCCGATGTGCTCTTGCACCTTGCGCCGTAGTTCAGCGATCAGACGCTGGCCCGCTTTGGAGAGCAGTTGGGTGAGAGCGAACGAGGTTATGCCCTGCGTGGCGGTGGCCAGCAGCACGATCAGGACCACGGGCCTCAATAACTCAACTTGGTGTTTGCCGATGACTTTGTCGAATAGAGTCTTGCTGGAATAAGGCAGCACCAACCCCGAAACCCGATTGATCACCATGAGGAAGAAGCTAAAGACCAGCAGCGCGCGGCGCGGGCGAACCAGTTCCCACAAGTCGGGAAGAACCGCCCGCAGGCTTTCCTTGCTGACTTTGCGCTTGGCAGGCTGAGATGCGGAGGCCATGGACCTTTGACGCAAATGCACACTGTGAGGGTTCATTTTCATACGGCTGGCCTCGAGTCATCCTCGCCCTCCGCAGCAAGGGCGTCTGAAGGCTGCGTGGGGAATGCACTGAGTGTTTGATTTCTAACGGGAGCCGCGGCAACAACCCGGGACACTCGATAGGCCGGGGCGAGCGCGGGAGATCTGCCCGCCGCTTCCTGCGCGCCGATCATGGCCGTTTCCAAAACGCGGCGGAAGGCCACCATCGAGGATCCTGGAGCACCGCTTCCGCACCAGCTATTGCACCACCAGGGAGTGGCTCAATTTGAGGTGTTGGCCACCACCGTTAACTGCACCGTGGTCGTGCGAGTGGCCGACCCCGACGTGGCGGAAACGGTCACCTCATAATTGCCCGGGGGTGTCCCGGTCGTGGTGGTAGTCGTGGCTGTGGTACCGCACCCTGGGAGGAACAGTATCAGCGTCAAGAACCCGCCCAACAGCGCCCCGAGGAGCCAACGCCGCTTGCGCGACATGCTTCCACCTACGCCCGCTCCCAATAGCGCCAGCCCGGAAATCGGCAGCCAACCGGTATAGAACGGCCCGCCCCAGCGGCGGAGCTGAGTTGTGGTGGTGACCTCCGTCGTGGTGCCGATATTCAAATATGAAGTCACCGGGCCGTTGTCCAGATTAGTGAACGGGTTAGTGGTAAACGTGGCTGTGGCGCCGGTCGGCAGACCGGAGCTGGCGGTCAGACTCACGCTGCTGGGGATCGCTCCCGTAGGTGTAAGTTGAAGCTGGTAGGTGGCAAGGCCGCCCGCAACTACGGTCTGGGTCGGTGGGGCGACAGTGATCGCGAAATCATTCACCGTCGCCTCCGCACTGGCTGACGCTTGAGACCCGCCGGCGGCGCTCACCGTAGCCGTGTTTCCCAGCGGCGGTGGAATCGGAGGCGGCACTTGTGGCGTAGCGGTAGTCGGCGGAGTGGGCGTGAGAGTGATCGATACCGTGGCGGCTACCGAACCGACTGGTGTGGTGCTCAGATTGCCAAGATTGCACTGCACCGATCCGCCCACAACCTGGGTACCGCAGCTGCCCGGGCTCGCAGTCGCCGCAACGAAATTGGCATTCGGACTTGACTGAGAATAGTTGTCTATGAAACTAACTCCGGTGGCGACATCCCCGACGTTGGTAACCACGTAGGTAAATGTCACCTCGTTCCCCACACCCACCGGAGTCGGTGACGCCGAACCGGTCATCAACAGCTTCGCAATCGGGCTCAGCCGGGTTACGAACGCGTCGCTCGGACCGGACCGGGCGCCCTGAAACGGGATTCCGGGCGGCGGGGTGAGGGGGAAGTTGGGGGAGGCAGTTTCGCCAACCACATAGCTCGCACCCTGCGGGTCCACGGCAATGCCGGTGCCCATATCCGTGCCGCCCCCGCCCAGGTAACTGACATAACTCGCGCAGTGCACCGTCGCCGAGGGCTGGCACGCCGCGACCGCGGTCGTGTCCAGGTTGGCGACGAATGCGTCTCTGCCACCGCCGAGAGCCGCCTGCACCGGACTCTGGGTGGGTAGGTCGGCGGAATTCGTCCAGCCGGTGATTCGAGCACCCCCCACCGGGTCCATCGCAATCGCGGTGCCCACGTCGTCGCCGCTGCCACCCAGATAGGTGCTGTACAGTAAGACAACCGCCGTCGTCGTGCTGGATGTGGTCACCGGCGGGATGAAGCTACTGATCTTGGCTAAGAAGGCGTCCCGTCCCCCGGCATTTCCGCCTTGATACGGTATCGTTCCCGACCCCAGGGCAAAGTCCGTGGAAGTAGTCGATCCCGTGATGTAGGCGTTGCCGCCAATGTCCACCGCGATCCCATACCCAATATCGTTGCCGCTTCCCCCGACATAGGTTGAATACAAAAGTTGCGCGCCCGATGCGGCGGTTGGGTTAATTTCGGCGACAAACGCATCCTCGGCGGTATTTGCCGCATTACAAACGGGAGGAGTTGCTGGAGGGATAATCGCGACCGCTTCCGGTTGGTCCAGACAAGTCTGAAAGGCATTGAGAATGGGAAAGTCACCGGCCACGCCGAGGTGCAGAAAACTCGTGCCCCCGGTTATGTAGACGTTGCCGTTCACATCCACTGCAATTCCGCCCCCAACGGCCTGTCCGTTCGCCGGGTTGCTGCCGCCAAAGTAGGTGGAATAGGGCACGCTCTGCGCTTCCGAGAGTGTTGGATCCACCTTGGTCATGAAAAACTGGTTGGCGGCCAGGGAGTTAGGCTGAAAGGCTCCCACGGTGGCGGGAAATACATCGGTCAAGGAGGGTGTGTCCGTGGAAGTGGTGGTTCCGGTCACGTAAATCTTGCCTTGCAGATCCAGGGCGACCCCGGTGGCAACGTCCACTCCGTTGCCCGACAAGTAGGTGGAATACTGCACCGCCGATCCGCTCGGATCGAGCCGCGTCACGAACACATGTTTGTTCCCACTCGACTCTGGGACGGACTGATAAGCGCCAATCGTGGAGGGAAAGTCGGTTGAGTTGGTGGTCCCCGTCACCACCACATCAAAGCCGGAATCCACGGCGATGCCCGCAGGCGTGTCCGTGCCGCTCCCACCCAGGTAAGTGGTGAACAGCTGATTGGTTCCAGTGTTGTCGAATTTTGTGATGAACACGTCCGCCGGGCCATTCACGGTGTTGCTGGTGGCTACTCCGGCTGGGTTGGGAAAATTCACCGTGGAGGTGGTGGCGCCGGCAATGTAGGCGTCCGAGGCTGAATCGACAGCAATCGCCGGGCAACGCGGAGTAAAGTCCGCGCCCGTGATGGCCGAGCAACTCTCCGCCCCGCTCCCGCCCAGGTAAGTTGAATAACTGATCAAAGGATCGATGATCAGAGCGCGGCTGCGATCATAGTCGCCAATCTCGAACCCGACCCGGCCGTCTCCGCGAAGCGCAAAGCGCCCCGCAACTGCCTTCTCGTCCGCTCCGTTTTCCTGGTATATCCGCGGCGACGCGAATCGCACTTCTCCGGCGGCCGTCGCCAGCACCAGATCGCCCTGTTGATCCATTCGTAGCTTTCCCGCGCCAGTCTCGCCTGCGCATTGCACCAGCAAAGAAACCAGTTTCGGATCAGCCCCCGGCGCAACTTCAAAGTCGTACTCCAGCCGGCCCTGCTTACCGTAGTAAGCCAGATCGATTCCGGGATACACATGGCGGTAGCGCACCCGCGCAAACTGCGGCACATTGCGGCGCCACTTCGTCGGATCATTGCCAACGAAGTAGTTGCTCTTGCCGGGAAGCTGGTCGATGGCGGTGATTTCCGCGGCGGGGTCTGCGTCCGCCAACTTCAGGCTCACCACGGCGGTCGACCGCCGAGTATTGGCTGCCCTTTGCTGCAACACCAGCACCGCGTCCTCTTTCCTGAGAAACAGGCTGTATCCCCTGCCCCGCGCCAGAAATTCCACGCTGGGATCGCTTTGTCCCCGATTGGCCTCGAAGATCAGCGGCAGGTCCGCATATTCAACTCTGGTATCGGCAGCTCGGCTAGACATCGGAGAGACTTGGGAAAGAACCACGGATGGAGAACTATTCGGACTTCGATCACCCGCGACCGGGTATGCGGAGACATATCGCAGAGCGGCGATTCCTACACCCACCAGCAAGGCCACCGCTGCTAATGAACGGCCCCGCGAAAATACCTTTCCCGACCCACGGCGATTCAATCTCAAGAGCCCCTCCGAAATTTCCGGCTTCACGGCAAGGAAGAAACGGCGCGACCACAACCATCCAGCTCGCGCCGGCAAAGCGGCATACCTAGGTGTCATCAGAAAATGGGTGAAAAAAACAAATAACTACTTAAACATCTGACGGATAGCCTGTCAAGCTGTGTCCCGGCGCCTGGGCCTTATTCTAGTGAGATGCGTCGAACTTCCGCTTGAGATGCCGCTCGGCCCAGACAAAATGTCCGCACCCGCGACCCCGCTTGATGACCACTAAGAGCAATCGACCGCGCTCGGAATATTCCGGGTGGCCGCAAACGATTGCACTTTCTTCAGAACTCTCCAAATCGCGGCGAAATGGCCAAGTCCTTGATTCCATAGCCGGAATCATTCTCAGGATCCGTGGCAGTGCGCTTGCACTCAACTCCATGTCGTATCGTCTCTCACAGCAGCCCTTCCCTTCAAGCTTCTCAAAACCCTTTTGGGGCTCTGAGCCTGCCGGACGGTTGGCTGAAAAGGTTAACCGACGCAATTCCCCCGGCTCTTGAGTTCTTGCAAACAGACGGTAAGTGAGTGACTCTTGCTGTTGGATCAGTCTGATTTCTCGGGGCAAGCAGTTCCCGGGGGATCGGGAAGCAAGCGCGATTTTTGTGCATATTGAAATGAACTCGGGAAAAAATAGCGCGATGGTCGACTCGCCGCAAGAGCGTCGTGCCATGCGGCGTTTTGACATGCGTCTGCCGGCCACGGTCAGAGCGGTCGGCACCGAATATGGCGACCTGCTGACTGAAACCCAAAATGTAAGCGCTCGCGGAGTTTTTTTCTACCTCGACCGTCCGGTGGCGGAAGGCTCCTGCGTGGAAGTGACCCTAACCTTCCCACCGCACATCACTCTCACAGACTCGGTACGCGTCCGTTTTGTTGCCCGCGTCATTCGCGTGGATGCGCCTTTGCCGGCCTCGCGGGTGGGCATCGCCGCCTTCATTGAGGAATACGAATTCCTCCGCTCCCAGAGCGGAGAAGATTCGGTGAGGGATCTGCCGGAAAGCGGCAACTAAGCCGCGTTGGACTTCTTCAACCCCTCCATGTTGCGGCGTACTCGCCAATAGCGGCGGGCGACCGTCCCCAGGTAGGTGAGATGTATGAACCAAGTCGCGGCATAGGCGGCGTACAAATAGTGCGTGCTATTCATCCTGTACTCCCGACGTCGAGTAGCGCTTCCAGGGCTTGCGTTTCTTCCACTTCCTGTTGCATGACTTCCAGCCGGTAGCGTTGCCAGAACACCAGTCCCCCAAAGCACAGAAACGCAGCCCAGTTGAGCATCCATACATGCAGCATGCGGGGATCGATCGAACCACCGCCGCCGACCACCGGTTGCGGATGCTGGGTGCGGAAAAACCAGATGGAGAAATACACCAGCGGCACATCCAAGGCGCCAAACACCGCGAGTGCCGCGGCCAGCACCGGCGTCTGCCCGCCGCTGGAAAAACGCCGCAGAACTAGATAGCTGACGTAGATGAGCCACAGCACCAGGGTTGAAGTCAGCCGGACATCCCAGGTCCACCAAATCCCCCAGACCGGACGCGCCCAGAGCGGTCCCGTCACCAGCACCACGGTGCAGAAGACCACGCCGATCTCAGCGGCAGCCACGGCAACCGCGTCGGCCTTCGGGTTACGGCGTATTAAGTACACGACGGATGCGATAAAGTTCGTCAGAAAAAAAACGAATGCGGTCCACGCCGAAGGCACATGGTAGTAGATGATGCGATAGACATCGCCTTGCATCTGGTCGGTGGGGGCGACAAACATCGCCTGATAGAACGAATACCCCAGCAGGATTGCCGTGAGCGCCGCGAGGATAGGGAAAAGTCGTTTCATTCCGCCTGCAACACCGTCTCGAAAAGAAAGAGACAAGCGATAGTAAACACCACATCGTAGGTGGCGAGCAACACGATCCAGAATTTTGCCGGATCTTCCCCCGTCAGAATGGACGCCGTTCCGTTGACCATGGCCAGCAGCGCCGGAATCGAAATAGGGAACAGCAGCAGCGGCAGCATGATTTCGCGGCTGCGAGTGCGCAACGAGATGGCCGCGAAAAACGTGCCGTTCACTACCAGGGCCCACGTTCCCAGCGCGGCAACGGGGAGCAACTCCCAGGCCGGGCCCAGCGCGCGCAGTTTGTAGAACATGATAAAAAGCGGAGTCATCAGCAGTTCCAGCACGCCGACAAAAATAAAGTTGCCAAAAACCTTGGCCAGAAAGAGCGCGTTAGGCGGCGCCGGCGAAACGCGATAGGCATCCAGCACCTGATTGCGCAGTTCCCGCGCCCAAGTCTGGTTCAACGCCACCACCGCGGCAAACAGAAACGCCACCCATACCAACCCGCCCGCGATGCGCCGCGACTCTTCCGCCGTGGGATCGAAAGAGAAGCTGAAAATCACCACCACTAACAGCGCGAAGAACAACATCGCGTTGATGGAATCCTTAGATCGCCACTCCAGCCGGATGTCCTTGGCCAGCGTGACCCAGGTAATCTTAGAAGGTCTGTTCACTGTGTTTTGCTAACGGCCTTTTCTTCTCTTCTCAAGATCTTTCCCGCTTCCATCCAGACCGCCTCATCCGCAGCGCCTTCCAGCAACGCCGCCTGATGCGTGACCACAAAGAGAGTCTTACCCGCATTGCGCATCTCCACCAGCAAGCTCACCATTTCACGCGCCGAGCGGACGTCCACGTTAGAAAACGGCTCGTCCAGCAGCAGTATCTTGGGATCGTTCAATAGCGCCCTCGCCAGGGACATCCTCTGCCGCATGCCCTGCGAGTACTGCCCCACCGGCCGGGCCAGCGCCGGATCCAACTTCACCGCCTTGATGGCCTGCGCGCAACGCTCACTATCCGCAATGCCATACAGCCGCGCAAAATAGCGCAGGTTCTCCATCCCGCTCATCTCGTCATAGAGCAGCGAGGGATGCGCCATGTAGCCGATCTGCCCGCACACCGCCTTAATGTCAGTCGATCCCAGCAACGAAACGCTCCCCCGCGTGGGACGGGACAACCCGGCGAACGTGCGCAACAACGTCGTCTTCCCTGCCCCGTTGTCACCGAGAATGGCGTAAAGGCGGCCGGGAGCGAACTCCGCCGTCACATCGCGCAGCGCGGCAAATCGTCCAAATTGCTTGATGAGATTCCTGACGGCGACGATGGGCGGGGAGACGACGGGCGCAGCCTGCGGGATAGAGAACTCAGTCACAATGACGGGAAAATATCTCCAGGCAGTGAAGATAGCCGATGCCAGGGATGAAGTCGAGGGCAGCCTCAGTTTGCCCAGTCGACAGGAGAAATCAGTTCGACATGCCGGTCGATCCGCCGCTCTCGACTTGAGTCACACTCTTCGCCGGCGCCGCAGTGCCAGGCGCGCCGTTGGCCGGTGTCCCCGGCGCGGGCGCATATTTGGAGGCACACTTGGCCTGCAATTCATTAGCATGAAAAACGCCGTCGCGCCCGAAATGCCCAGCCGCCAACGCCTGCGAGTTGTCTTTGAATGTGTCCGGCGGAGGCTCGGTTCCGCTGTAAGCCACCTGCAAAACCAAGTCGTTTTCCGCCAACTCGAACTCGACGTTGGCGCCCTTGCGCTTGATCGACCCTGGCAAAACATTCCCCGCCACGCGCAGCCGCTTGCTGTAAGCGCTGTCGCCCATGCTGTGCAGTTCCTTGATGGTCACGTAATAGCTCTTGCTCTGCTGCACACCCGTATACGCCAAGTAGCCCAGGGCCAGCAGGACGACCAGCGTTGCACCGCCGAACTTGAGGAATTTGCCAGTTTCACTAGACATGGAATTTCGACGAGTGGCCGCAAACCGACTGTAGTCCTGTTGCGAGGATCGGGTCAAGCCACCGAGGAATACAGTTTTTGGGAATGAGATCGTATCTCAAGCATACCGAAATCCATATCCACCAACAATAATCTGTATATTGAACGTTGCCGACAGACCTTTTTGGGATGGCTTTGCTGTGTGCGAATGTTATGTATCCCGCTGATTCTTAAAGTTAATAGCAACATTTGGCTCCTTCCGTGGCTGCCCATTGTGGGAAATGGACTCAAAACTGCCATATTCTCGACTCACACCAAGTTTGTGTCTGCAGCGGGTTCATTTTCTGTTCGAGCGGTGATCGAGAAAGGACTTTCTCCCATGAAGAAAACAGTACTTGCCTTGGCCGTGATGTTATCCATGAGCCTGTCGCTGGCATCCCTCCTTCACGCCCAGGAAGTTGCCTCTCTCACCGGAGTGGTCACCGACAAGACAGGGGCAGTCGTCCCGAATGCTGCAGTGACCCTGGTGGATACCAAAACCAGCACCTCTTACCAAACGAAGACCAACTCCGTCGGCGCGTACACCTTCACCAGAGTGCTGCCCGGTCCGGGGTATAAAGTGAGCTTCACCAAGGAAGGCTTCACCACGTTTGAAGTTGACAATATTTATCTTTCAGTGGATTCCACCCACACGCAGAACGCCCAAATGGAGATCGGCAAGGTTTCGCAAACCGTGGAGGTGAACGGTTCTGGATCGCAAGTATCGCTCGACACCACGGACACCGCCATTAGCTCGACTCTCAATATGGCCATGGTGCATGAACTCCCGTTGGCCATACGCGACAATCCTCTTGCTCTTCTCGACTACTCCCCTGGGGTCACGGTCTCCACGGGTGGCAGCGACGATGTGCTTGGCAGCCGCAACGGATCCGTAACCGGGGCGCGCGGCGATCAAAGCAACTACACTTTGGATGGTCTGGACACCAACGATTTCGCCACCGGCCAGGCTGGATCGATGATCGCCAACGCGCCCATTGACTCGGTTCAGGAAATGCGCACCGAGACCGCCAACCCGCTCGCCGGTGAAGGGCGCGGGAGTGGCGCGCAAGTGCAGATGATCACCAAGAGTGGCACCAATAGCTGGCATGGATCGGCCTATGAGTACAACTGGACGGCGGCGACCGAGGCCAATGACTTCTTCAACGACAGGAACGGAGTTCCCATCCCAGGACTCACCCGCAATCAGTTCGGCGCCAGCCTGGGCGGCCCGGCCATAAAGGACAAATTATTCTTCTTCTTTAACTATGAAGGAAGACGCGATGCGGAACAGGATCCAGTAGACACAACCGTCCCGCTGGATAACCTGCGCGCTGGCAATGTCAACTACATCAACAACAGTGCGGGTTGTAATTTCCATAGCCGGCTCAACACCACGCCGAATTGCATCAGCACCGTACCTATGTCCAACACGAGTTTCGATCCTGCCGGAATCGGCCCCGACCAAGCGCTTCTAACCTTCATCGATAGCCGCTACCCACACGCCAATGACCCCACTGGCGGAGACGGCATCAATACCGGCGGTTTTCGTTGGAACGCTCCGCAGGACCTGAGCGAAAACGAGTATGTTTCCCGCATTGACTACAACCTTTCCAGCAAGATGAAGCTGTTTGGCCGTATAAGTATCGTTCGCGAGGCGACCGGCGATAACGTCAACTTCGCCGCGCCCGAGCTGTTTCCCGGCGACCCCATCAGCAACGAGATTGTTGACCACAGTTGGGCTTTCGTGATTGGTCATACCTGGACCATTAGCAATACAAAGGTCAACCAGTTTAGTTATGGAGAGACGCGCGCCGTCTTGAATTTCCCAGATCTATTTAACCCTACGAAAAACACCCAATACACCGGTGTGATGGGCACCGCTGCTGGGGGCTCTGATCTTACCCAGCCTTTCAATCCCGATAGTGCCGGATTGACCGGATCGAGCCAGACACAAACCGTCCCCATTCCAGTTTTCAGGGATGACTTCACCTACACTCGCGGCAAACACAACATCCAAGTAGGTGGTACGTTTAAGCCTATCAAGGCTGGCAGCAGTTTGATCAATGACTTCAACAACGTAACCCTTGGGCTGGGTGGGGCCGTGCTGGCGCTGACGCCGTCCGACACCCCAGCTGACAATCAGGTCCCATTGGACATTTTGGGAAGAATTCCAGGGGACCTCAAGGACAGCCACATCAGCGGAACCGCCCTCCGCACTTGGAGCGAGGCATACGCCCTTGCCTTGGGGCGGATCGCCGATGTCAGCAGTACCTACAACAACGCCCACGACTTGAGCGCTCTGCCCCAGGGCACGGGCCACGTCCGCAGCTACCGCTACAACGAGACGGAGTTGTACCTGCAAGATACCTGGCGCATGCGCAGCGACCTGACTGCAACCTACGGCCTGCGCTGGGAGTACTATTCGGTTCCCTACGAAGTCAACGGGTTTGAAACCATCCCGAACATTGACTTTGCCACGATGTACAACATACGAGAGCAGCAGGGGGCCGCGGGAATCAGTGGGGACGGCGCGGTTCCCACCGTGCTCTACAATTTTGGAGGCAAAGCCAACCACGCCCCCGGCTACTACCATCCGGATTGGAGGGACTTCGACCCCCGGTTTGGTTTTGCCTACAACCCTTCGGTCAGCGGTGGTTTTTGGGGACATCTGCTCGGCGATCGCAAAACGGTCATTCGAGCCGGCGCCGGCATTGTTCATGACCATACCATTTTGTCCGCCATCAACTTCTTTAACGATCAAACCTCGTTTGTCTTTGGACAAACCGTGCCCACCGAATCGGAAAGCGGTTTGGCAACGGACCCGCGATTTACCAGCGTCGGAGCGTTGCCCACGCTCAACCCGCCGGCAGTGGCGACAGTGCCAATCGCTCCCTACGCAAATCCACCAGGCAGCGTCACTCCTTTTGGCGGCCTGATCGGCAACCAAGCTGAACTCGCGATCGATCCGAATTACAAGACGCCGTATGAGGAGATGGTTACTTTCGGTTTCCAGCGCGAACTTCCTGGAGATTTTCAATTGGAGTCCGCTTACTTCTTCCGCGCGGGTCATCGGCTGTTATCACGCGGCGACGCGGGGGAAACGGTGGATTTCCTGGATAAGCCATCCGGACAAACCTTAGTTGACCAGTTCACCAAGCTTTCCCTCGCGGTGAGGAATGGCCAACCGGTGACTGGCACGCAATTCTGGGAAAATATCGTGAATCCCACCTTGATGGCGAACTTTGGAGTCACCTGCGAACAGATCCCTACAGGCGCCACTACTTTCGAACCTAATTGCGCTCAGTTCGTAGTTGACTCAACTGGCCCACTTGTCGGCAACGGCGATCTAGCGGATACCGTCGAGGCGCTGTACTCGGGCGCGGGGAACGGAGCGCCTCTCATCCCCGCCAACGTAGGGCTGGATCCTCAATTCGGCAGCCAACTCTACTTTGGCAACAAGAGCTACTCAAACTATAACGGCTTGTTGACCAGCTTGCACAAGAAGCTCTCGCATGGCCTTCAGTTTGATGTGAACTACACCTACTCTCATTCCATCGACAACAGTTCCACCATCGCCAACAACGCCACCGGCTCAAACCCCACCGTCGGCTACGGCGGTTTTCTCTGCGATGCCATCCGGTTGACCTCCTGCCGGGCCAATTCGGATTTCGACCTGACTCACTCGATCACCGTAGATGGCCTTTACGATCTGCCCTTCGGCCGCGGCCGCTGGCTGGGAGGCAACGCCAAGGGCTGGGTGAACCAGATCATCGGCGGCTGGCAGATATCGGATCTCACTAGATGGCACACCGGCTTTGCCTTCTCGACTATTTCCGAGGCTTTCCCGGTCAGCTTCAATGCCGACAGCCCGGCCGTGTTCATCGGAACTCCCTCTGACATTAAAGTGAATGTCCATACCGACCCGGCGACTGGTCAGGTTCAATTGTTCGCCAACCCGACCGCAGCCATCGGGGCATTCACCGGCCCCATCGGGCTGCAAGGTCCTACCCGCAACAACCTGCGAGGTCCGCGATTCTCGAATACGAACCTTTCCCTCAACAAGCATTTCGCGCTAACGGAAAGGTTCGGGCTTGAGTTTCGCGCCGAGGCGTACAACGTTTTCAACCACGTCAACTTTGCGTTGCCGGGTGGGAGCGTGGCGGATATCACTCAACCGAGCACCTTCGGCGTCATTACCAGCGACGCTGGACCGCGTGTGATGCAGTTCTCGCTGCGGCTTGACTTCTGAATTGTCTGCCCTATCGAGTGGCCGATCTTAGACACTAGGACCGGCCCTCCTTTGCCCTCGTTACCGTCGTGCCTTTTCGGAGGCTTAATGCCTGCCGGCCTTCCGCTACAATTCTCAGGTACCGCACACATCCCTCAAGGACTCTCATGATCCATCCCTGGCACGACGTTACTCCCGGAGACCAACTGCCGCGCGAGTTCAATACCGTGGTTGAAATCCCCTTCGGCTCCAGCGTGAAGTATGAACTGGACAAGACGAGCGGGCTCATCAAGCTCGACCGCATTCTCTATTCCGCGGTTTATTACCCGGCGAACTACGGATTCATCCCACAAACGCTGGCGGAAGATGACGATCCGCTCGACGTGCTGGTGCTGTGCCAGGAAACCGTAGTGCCGCTGACCATCATCCACGCCCGCACCATTGGCCTGATGACCATGATTGACACCGGCAAGAAAGACCACAAAATCATTGCCGTGGCCACCGAAGACCCCGAGTTCAACGCCTATCGCGAAGCCAAGGAAATGCCGCCGCACCGCCTGCTGATGCTGCGGCGCTTCTTTCAGGACTACAAACAGCTGGAAGGCAAAGCCGTGGAAGTGGACGAGATTCGCCCCGCGGCCGAGGCCTATCCCATCATCAGCGACGCCCTGCGGCGCTACAGCGAACAGCGACGCAAAGGCTTTCACGCGGGCGAGAAAAGTTGAACGCCTCACGGGATCAGAGGTGGCTTGCGACCCCTTACCCCGCCTCTCTGCGTCAAAAAAAGTATAGAATTCCAGCGGCGTGGAGGGATTCCCATGACTCACGCACACCTCACCCATGCTCCGGACGGCGAGCACGGATATGGCTGGCTGACCGCAGCCGCGTCGCTGGCCGTGGGCACGGCTTTCCTGGCCTTGTGGTTCTGGCTGCTGCCGCAATGGCTCGGCTTTCGGGTGGCGATCGCCGGCGCGGAACGCTGGCGATGGCTGGCCGCCATTCCCTCCGCCATGGGATTCTCCGTCGCCTTACGCTGCATCTGGGACTTTGGCTGGACCGGGCACGGCACCCCGGCCCCCATCGCCCCACCGCAACGGTTGGTGGTGGTGGGTTTCTACCGCTACGTGCGCAACCCCATGTATGTCGGATTTGCGGCCGGGTGGATTGGCCTCTGGGTGATTTTCGGCCACCCGAATCCAATTTTGATCGCAGCCGTGGCCGCAGTGGCGATCGGCGTGGATCTGTTTGTGATCTTTTACGAGGAGCCGACGTTGCGCAAGAAGTTCGGCGTGGACTACGAAGAGTACTGCCGAAATGTCCATCGCTGGTGGCCGCGCATGCACGGCTGGCATCAGCCGCGGTAAATGAGGCTCTGGGCGCAGAGTGCGGGGCCGACAGGTTGTATGCTAGGTAGATATGAGGTTTTGGTTCGTCCCCATCGCATGCACCTGCCTGCTCGCTGCCAGCGCCGCATACGCGCAAGTCACGACCTCCCAGTACGACAACTCGCGCACCGGCGCCACGCTGAACGAGACGATACTGACTCCGCAGAACGTCAACGCCAGGCAATTTGGCCGGCTGGGAGCGTTCCACGTCGACAGCGCGGTCTTCGCGCAGCCGCTGTTTGTTCCCGGTGTGGAGATTCCGGGCAAGGGCAAGCACAACGTGCTTTATGTCGCCACCGAACACGACAGCGTGTACGCCTTTGACGTCGACCAGCCTGGCAGCGAGCCGTTGTGGCACGTCAACTTCCTCGACAAGCAGCACGACATCGACTCTGTTTCCTCGTGGGGAATACAGTGCCCGCTGATCGCGCCCGAGGTGGGCATCACTTCCACACCGGTCATCGATCTTCCTTCTGGGACGCTCTATGTGCTGGCGAGAACGAGGGTCGTGCACACCATCCACGACGAGTTCTACCAACATTTGCATGCGCTGGCGATCACGACCGGCGTGGAGAAATTCGGCGGGCCGGTGCGCATTGAGGCGAGCGTGCCCGGCAAGGGCGCGGGTTCCGAGAATGGGCAAGTGCGTTTCAATACATACCGCGAGAATCCACGTGCGTCATTGTTGCTGAGCAATGGCGTGGTGTACCTGAGCTGGGCATCGTCGTGCGATATCGACCCTTATCACGGATGGATCATGGCCTACGATGCGCACACGCTCGCACAAAAGGCAGTGCTCAACGTCACTCCCGACGGCAACGAAGGCGGAATCTGGGAGAGCGATACCGGACCGGCGGCGGACGCCAGCGGAAATGTCTTTGTGCCGACCGGAAATGGAAAATTTGACGCGGGCTCAGGCGGGCGCGACTTCAGCGACTCGGTGCTGAAGTTGTCGCTGGAGGGACCTTCGCTGCGCATCGCGGACTACTTCACGCCCAGCAATGAAGAGCAACTCAACGACGGCGACTCCGATCTGGGATCGAGCGGCCCGACTCTTCTGCCCGATCAGCCCGGCCCGCATCGGCATCTGCTGATTCAACCGACGAAAGGCTCCGAGCTTGAAGTGATCGATCGTGACAAGATGGGGAAATTTCGCGCGGATCGCGATGCCGATGTGCAGAAGTTGGACCTCGAGGGAGGCGCCTTCGGCGCCATAGCCTACTGGAACCAGCACGTGTACATCGCTGCCAGCGGAGGTTCGCTGCGCGACTACGCGGTCGAACGCGGAGAATTGAAGCTGGTGAAGCAATCCTCCCTGAAATTCGACAATCCGGGAGCCACGCCTTCCGTCTCGGCGAATGGGGCAAAAAACGCGATCGTATGGGCCATCGCGACGCGAAGCTGGAGCGGTTCCGATCAGCCCGCGGTGCTTTATGCCTTCGATGCGAAAAACATCGCCGAGCCGATCTACAGCTCGAGCCAGAGCGGCCGCCGCGACCGCGCGGGTTTGGCCACGCGCTTTGTGATTCCGGTCGTGGTGAACGGAAAGGTCTATTTCGGGACGCGCGACGAGGTCGAAGTGTACGGCCTGTTCAAGTAGACGGGCCGCCTACCACACGTGGCATGCGTTCGCGCTGACCATGGCGTCGCCCGCCTTGCAGCTCCAGGTCTTCTCGAACTCCGGCATGTTTTGCACCACGCCGTCGACGCGGAATTTCGGCGGCGAATGCGGGTCCACCGTCACCAGCATGCGAGCGGTTTCAGGCCGCGTCTTGCCGCACCAGATCCGGCCAAAGCCAAGGAAATAGCGCTGCTGCGGAGTGTAACCGTCGATGCTCTCCCCTTCTTTGCCGGTCTTGTCGTCGGCAATGGCGTGGTTTAGTGCCATCAATGCGATGCGCGCGCCGCCGTTATCGGCGGTGTTTTCGCCGAGCGTGAGTTTGCCGTTCAGCTTCAGGTCATCCAACGGTGAAAAGTTGCTGTACTCGTTGGCCAGGCAGCTGGCGCGCTTCTCGAATTCCTTGGCGTCTTCCGCCGTCCACCAGTCGCGCAGATTGCCCTGCGGATCGAACTGCCGCCCCTGATCGTCGAAGCCGTGGGTCAGCTCATGGCCGATCACGATGCCGATGGCGCCAAAATTCACCCCATCATCCATTTTCTTGTCGAAGAACGGCGGCTGCAGGATGCCGGCAGGAAACACAATCTCGTTCTTCGAAGGATCGTAGTAGGCGTTCACGGTGGGCGGAGTCATGCCCCACTCGCCGCGATCCACCGGCTTTTCGATCTTATTGACCTGCCGCTTCGACTCGAATTCGTTGCCCCGGAGAAAGTTTCCCAGCAAATCGCCACGCACAATGTTCAGCGAGCTGTAGTCGCGCCATTCATCGGGATAGCCGATTTTGTTGGTAATCGCCGCCAGCTTGATTTCGGCCTGCCGCTTGGTAGCGTCGGACATCCAGGTCACACTCTGAATGTCTTCGCCTAAAGATTTTTCCAGCGCGTTCACCATCTTCAGCATGCGTTGCTTGCCATCGGCGCCGAAGGTTTGCTCCACAAAGCGCTGCCCCAAAGCCTCGCCCAATTCGCGGTCGGTGAGCGACACGCAACGCTTCCAGCGCGGCCGGATTTCCTTTTGCCCGGTCAAAGCTTGCGTAAAAGCGAAGTTGGCATCGACGTACGGCTTGGAGAGCCAGGGCGCGGCGATGCTCACCATATGCCAATTCGCATAGGTCTTAAGGGCGTCGAGCGATTCCGACGCAAGCACATCGTTTAGGCCCTTAAAGAAATCGGGGTTGACCACGTTCAAGCTGGCGAAGCTGGGCGACCCCGACTCCGTGAAGAAAAGATCCAGATCGAGGTTGGGTGCCAAGGCAAGCGTGGCGTCTTTACTCATGGTGTGATCGATATTCTTGGGATCGCGGCGCAGGGTGCGGTCCATGGACGCCTTAGCCAGCGCGGTTTCGATGCGCAACACCGTCTGCGCCGATTCGGCCGCCTGCTGCGGGGTTTGCCCCTCCAGGGTAAACACCTGCGTGGCAAAGTCCACCAGATGCTTGCGCATGTCGGCCATGTGCGGGTTGTCCTGCAGGTAGTAATCCCGGTCGGGCAAGGTCAAGCCGCCCTGGTCGATGTTGGCGACGTCCTTGTCGGCATTGTGCAGGTCTGCAGAAGAGCCGAACCCGAATAAAACATCCGCGCCCACCAGTTGATCGTGGGCAACGACCTGAATCAAAGTTTTCCGGTCATGTACCTCAGCGATGCGCTCGAGCTCAGGCTTGAGCGGGTCGAGACCTTTCGCGTCGGCGGCTTTCTCATCCATGCAGGCGCCGTAGAAGTCGCCGATTTTCTGGTCGATGGCATTGCGCCCCGGGTCCTTGGCCGAAGCTTTTTCCAGAATGTCGCGCAGAATCTCCTGGTTGCGATTGTTGAGCTGAATGAAACTCATCCACCGGCTTTGATCGGCCGGAATCTCGGTGTTTTTCAGCCAGTTGCCGCAGGCGTACTGGTAGAAGTCGATGCATGGGTTGACCGTCTTGTCGATGTTATCGAGGCTAAACTCCAGCCCAGGTTGCGTGGCGGGAGTGGACGGAGCGGACTGCGCAAGACTGGCAACCGCTAATAAGCAACCGATCAACAGCAGCAAGCAAGAACGCATAGTTCGCCCCAATGCAAGAGTTAAACGAGAATTCTAAGCCTTACCCCTTAGACGAGCAACCCGAAGAATAGTTAGACACTGCACAAACGTTGCGCGAAGCCGATCGGGATGCGGCGTGGTTGGCGAAATTGTGTCGCAACCATTAGGTATAATACAGCTTCAAAATCATTTGCCTCGAGGATGGCGTTGTCCATGGCTCCCACAAACGGCACTCCCAGCAACGGCAACAACGGACATACCGTGCCACAGCCGCGCGCGGAATGGGTCGCGCGGCGCAAAGCCGAAAACGCGGGCGGCAATTTCTCCCAGATGCACTTTGCCCGCAAGGGTTTAATCACCGAAGAGATGGCTTACGTTGCTCGGCGCGAAAAGATTTCTGCGGAGTTGGTGCGCGACGAAGTGGCGCGCGGGCGAATGATTATCCCGGCCAATATCAATCATCCCGAGCTGGAGCCCATGTGCATCGGCGTGGAGTCGCTGTGCAAGATCAACTCCAACATCGGCAATTCCGCCGTCACTTCGAACATTGAAGAGGAACTCAAGAAGCTGCACACCTCCGTTCACTACGGCGCCGATACGGTGATGGATCTTTCCACCGGCGGCGAAATCCACGAGATTCGCGAGGCGATTCTGCGCCACTCGCCTGTTCCCATCGGCACCGTGCCGATTTACGAGGCCATTTCGCGGGTGAAGCGAATCGAAGACCTCAACGCCGAGGTCATGCTGGAGGTCATCGAAGAGCAAGCCGAGCAAGGCGTGGATTACATGACCATCCATGCCGGCGTGCTTATTCAATACCTGCCGTTGGTTTCCAAACGCATTACCGGAATCGTGAGCCGCGGCGGCGCGATTCTCGCGCAGTGGATGGCGCACCATCACAAGCAGAATTTTCTCTATGAACGCTTCGACGATATCTGCAAGATCTTCGCCAAGCACGATGTGTCGTTTTCACTGGGGGACGGCCTGCGCCCCGGCTGCATCGCCGACGCCAGTGACGAAGCGCAATTCGCCGAGCTGAAGACTCTGGGCGAGCTCACCAAAAAGGCCTGGGAGTACGACGTGCAGGTGATGATCGAGGGTCCCGGCCACATCCCGCTCGACAAAATCAAAGAGCAGGTCGATAAAGAAAAAGAACTCTGCTACGAAGCGCCGTTTTACACGCTGGGCCCGCTGGTCACCGACATCGCGCCTGGCTACGACCACATCACCTCCGCCATCGGTGCAGCCATGATCGGCTGGCACGGCGCAGCTATGCTCTGCTACGTGACGCCGAAAGAGCACTTGGGTTTACCAAATGACAAAGACGTGAAGGACGGCATTATCGCCTACAAGATCGCCGCCCACGCGGCCGATCTCGCTCGCCATCGCCCCGGCGTGCAGGACCGCGACAACGCCCTTAGCTATGCCCGCTATACCTTCGATTGGGAAAAGCAGTTCGCGCTTTCGCTCGATCCCGAAACCGCCCGCTCCATGCACGACGAAACCCTGCCCGATGACTATTACAAAGAAGCAGCCTTCTGCTCCATGTGCGGCCCAAAATTCTGCTCGATGAACTATTCGTCAAAGGTGGATGAGTACAACAAGCAAGTGCATGGGCTGGAGAAGAAAGATTACTCGGAGCTGGTGGAGAAGCTGATCGCGATCAAGTAGTACGTGGAGCAGCCGCCTCGTCTGTCCAGGCACCAATGGCCGGATGCCTTCTAAGCTCCACCCATTCAGCGATAGCTTCCCAATAGCTTCGCCGCCCGCTCCAGCGCCGCCGCCAGTTCTCCAATCTGCCCCTTCGTTCGCGCAAGATCGTGCTGATCGATCGCTTCGTTCACTCCAGGAATCACCACCGCCGCGTAGCCCGTATATCGGCCGGGAGCGTAAATCGCGTGGCGATACCACGGTCGAGTTGGCAGCCCTTCGGGAATCAGCAGAGCGCGCTCGGCCTCGCGTAAACTCTGATTCAGCCCAGCCGAGTCGTTGGGTAACTTTCGCTGCCGGGCCAGGATTTTCGCGCCCGCTTGCTCGAAATGCTTAGCCGCTTCCACCGCGTCGGCAAAACTCGGCGCTTGCGTCCTAAATTCGGCCTCCGCCTTCTTCTTGGCCGTATCCACGTACGCCGCGACTTCCTTCCCGTACTCCTCGTAGTCGAACGGCAGCACATCGGCATCGGCCATGCGAATGGCCTCCAACCCAAACACCCGCGCCATCTGTTGTTCGTACAGAAAATCGGGATCGGCAAATTTCTTGAACCACGTGAAATCGTCGAAGGCCGAGTGATACACCCCGTACGGCCCGATCGAACCGATATCCGACGACGGCACTCCCAGGTGCTGCAGGAAAGCCGTATAGTCGGACCCACTGCCCAAGTCGCCGACGGCTGCATCCGCGCCGCTCTGCGCCACGGGTGGATGAGATGCGCCAGGAGCGGTGGCTGGCGGGCCTCCGGCCTCGTCTTCCGGCGGGCCCGACCGCATCCAAGCGTCATACACCGTGCCGCCCTCCGCGCTGGGCACCCCTTTGGTCACGTCGCGCAGAAATTGCTTCAAGCTGGGCACCGCGGAAGCGCTGAATCTCGGGCCGGCAACCGCGACATCGGTGTTGAAGTACGCCACGGCGTGGCTCAACTCCGCTTCATGCTGCTCAGCCCACTCGGTCGAGCCGATCAGTCCCTCTTCTTCCCCGTCCCAACTGGCAAAAACAATGCTGCGCTTTGGTTTCCATCCGGATTTCAGGAGTTCGCCGACGCCATGCACCGATTCCAGCATCGCGGCCGTCCCGCTGTTGGGATCCACCGCGCCATACACCCAAGCGTCGCGGTGATTTCCGGCCACCACCCATTCATCCGGCATCTCCCCGCCGCGCACACGTCCAATCACGTCCCAGATGATGCGGAATTGATAGTCTTGCTTCAAACGCAGACGCACCTTCACCGGCCCAGGACCCACGTGATAAGTAAACGGCAACGAACCCTGCCATTCGCGAGGCGAATCCGGCCCGCCCAGGTTTTCGAGAATGGGCTGCGCATCCGCGTAAGACAACGGAGTGGACGGAATTCTCGGCATCTGCGCCGACTGCTCCGGTGGAGTGCGCTTCGCATCCGGAAGCGATGGAACCGAAGCGATTCCCGGCGTCGTAGGGTCACCCGGAAACTCAAACATGAATCCGATGGAGCCGCGCTGCACGCCCGTATCCGGCCGCCACGGGCCTTGCGGATACTTATCGCCGCGCCGCCAGCCATCGTCGTGCGGATCGGAATAGATCAGCACGCCCGCCGCGCCGTGCTCCTGCGCCAGCAGCACTTTCACGCCGCGAAAATTCTGGCCGTAGCGCATCAGCACAATCTTGCCGCGCACGTCGATCTTCATTTGTTCCAGCTTCTTGAAATCCTCCGGCGTGCCGTAGTTGGCATACACGACTTCCGCCTCCACATCGCCCGACGGCGACATGCCGTTGAACGGCGTGACAATTCGCGGGTCGTCTTGATAGGGATCGCTCGCGACGTGCTCGCGGGTGGGCCCGTGCATGGTGACCCCGGCAGGCGCGGTTACATCCACGCTGATCTCCGCGGGATAGTTCATCCAGACGCGGTACTCCACAATCTCAGTTTCCAAGCCAGCCTCGCGAAACTTCGTGGCCACGTAGTCCGCAGTGGCTTTGTCCTCGACCGTGCCCGCCATGTGCGGCGCTTGGGTCAAAATGCGGAGGTGCTCTTCGGCCAGTTTGGGATCCGGCACCACCAGGAAGCGGGACTCGATGGCGCTTTCGGAGGCGGAATCGCGAAAACCGAAGATCGGCGCAGCCGGTGTAAGGGTTCCCGGGGTGTTGCCGCCGACGTCTGCCGCGAGGGATGAAAACAGGATGATGCAACCCAGCAACGTGGCGGAAAGGAATTTCATCGCGGGTCCCGACGCTGTCCACTACGTTAGCATAAGAACGGAGCCATCCTGCGAGATGAGTTGGCAGTTATCGCTTCGGTGGGCAATTGGTCTTGAACTCGACTTCCACTAGGATTCTTTGGCCTATCGCTTCTTTTGGAAACTTCCATTTGGCCGCGGCCTCGCTCACCGCCCCTTGAAACAAGGCAAACGAGTTCTCAAAAACCAGATCGGTGGGGCTCCCGTCAGCGCCAACCGTGATCGCGAACTTCATGACGTGCTCGGCGTGTGCCAGCCTTGCAATTGGTGGATAGACAGGCGCCACAAAGTTCTCCGGTTGGAACGGGGTACTGCCGACCAACCGAACGGTGGGCGTAACCAGTGGGATCTTAGACACGCGATACAGGTCGGAGGGCTTATCGGGCGCGCCCCGGAACAAGGAATCGTATGCCCCCGCTGCGAGGCTTTCCAGATTGCCTGATTCTGCGGGTGCGCCGGGCTTGTCAACGATCGCCGTGGGGAAGATCGGCTGATCCATCACACCCGGTCCGGACGCTTTGTCGAGGCGGCCCAGCAAACGAATCGTCCACGAAGTCTGGTCCGGCGTGTTTGCCGCCGGATCGAACCAATCCCTGTCGAAAACATCCGCCCGGATAATGCGCGTTTCAGGCCCACACTGCACTCGCATCGACACATTCGCGTAACTGAAAACCAGACATTTTTTGCAACGTTTGAGCTGGCGGCGCAGGTCTTTCTCGGGAATTGCGCAAGGATTGTGATTCTCTAACAGATCTGCCACGGACTGCCGGATCGATGTCGATACTGCCTCTGTTTTTGCCGGTACAAAGCATTCATCAACTGAGGGGGTCAGTGTAATTCTCTCAATCGACGCTCCGCTTTCTCTCGGCCTCACCAGAAATAGTTCGTAGAAGTCGGTGGGCGGACCAAAGTCAAAGGACGTGTGCCTGCCAATTTCAAACTCCGTTGGCGGGGGCACAACCGGCTTGCGCTCTTTCGGAAACGCGCAAGCACTCGATACAAGGAAGACGCTGGCGATTAGATAGGTGCGCATGAAGCGAAATAGTACTGCTTGGTGCAAGAATGGGGGAGGCGTGCACCAACTTCACCAATATCACCATCTGATGCTATAATGCTTCAATGAAACGAGCCACTATGACCCTTCCCGACGATTTGGCGGAAGCCGTCGAGAGCTATGTCGCAGCCCAAGAAGCCCGCCCGTCAGTGACCACTGTGGTTCAGATCGCTCTGCGGCAATTCCTCGCAGAACGCGGGTTTCTGCGTGCGCGCCGAACACTCGAAATCGAGCCTGCCCGGATGGGCAGCGGTCACCGCGACATAAGCCAGAATCATGACCGTTATCTGGCGGAGTCACGAATCAATCCTGGATTGCGGAAATGAAACGGACCGTACTCGCGGACACCGGTCCACTATTCGCAGCCATCGATCCGGAAGACGCCCACCACAAGCGCGCTCAAGAAGAGCTGGCAGGGTTCAAACGTGACAAGTGGGAAGTGGCCGTCGCCCACCCAACCTTGCTCGAGGCCTACTCGCTGATCTTATTCAAGTTGGGAAAGCAGATGGCCTCGGGCTGGCTCAGCAACATGGCTGGAGCGGTGCTGGTCAATCCCGGCCCCGAAGACTACCGGAAGGCAGTTAGCAATGTGCAGTCGTTCGCCGATCAACCTATCACATTGTTTGACGGGGCGGTCGCGGCGCTCGCCGAGCGCCTGAGTTTGCCAGTCTGGACCTATGATCATCACTTCGACGTAATGCACGTGAAAGTCTGGCGATCATAGCGCAAGACCATAGAGACGTAGCGAGCTACGTCTCTACCGCTATTGATTCATGTGAGATGCCTACCGCACCTGCCCCGTGCCTACAATCTCGTACTTGGTCGAGGTCAATTCCGCCAGCGCGAAGGGCCCGCGGCAATGAAGTTTCTGGGTGCTGACGCCCATTTCCGCGCCCATGCCGAATTCTCCGCCATCGGTGAAACGGGTCGATGCGTTCCAATAAACCGCCGCCGAATCCACCTGCCGCAAGAACTGCCGGGCGTGGGATTCGTCGGCGGTGACGATGGCCTCGGAGTGCATCGTGGAGTGCCGGTTGATGTGCGCAATGGCTTCGGCAACGTCCGCGACCACGCGAATCGCCATGCACAAGCGCAGATACTCCTCGTCCCAGTCCCGCGCCTCGGCCGGGCGCACATCCATCCCGTGCGCTAACCGGCAAGTTTCGGCATCGCCCCGCACTTCGACTCCAGCGTCGATGAGCTCTTCTACGATGCGCGGAACGTATTCCGCCGCAACCCGTTCATGCACCAGGAGCTTTTCCGCCGCATTGCACACCGAGGGCCGCTGCGTCTTGGCATTGATCACAATGCGGTCCGCCATTTCGAAGTCCGCGGACTCATCGACGAAGATGTGGCAGTTCCCCGCCCCGGTTTCAATCACCGGCACCACGGAATTTTCCACCACAAACGAAATCAGTTGCGCGCCGCCGCGCGGGATAATCACATCGACCAGGCCGCGCGCTTCGATCAACTCCCGCACCGAATCGCGGGTGCTTGAATCGAGCAGCTCGACAGCCCCCTCGGGCACGCCGGGCACTGCCGCCATGATTTCCGCCAAACGTTGGTTGCTGCGCACCGCTTCTTTCCCTCCGCGCAGCACAATCGCATTGCCGGTTTTCAAAGTGAGAGCGACCGTGTCGACCGTCACATTCGGCCGCGACTCGTAAATGATTCCAACTACGCCCAGCGGAACGCGCAGCTTGCGAATGCGCAGGCCATTCGGCCGGGTCCATTCCGCCAGCGTTTCGTTGATAGGATCGGGCAAGTTGGCCACAGCGCGGACCCCCCGCGCCATCTCCGCAATGCGCGCCGGATTGAGCAACAGCCGGTCGCGCATGGCGCCGCTCAATCCTGAAAGCTCGAGGTCTTCCTGGTTCGCGTCGAGAATACTTTTCGCGTTGGCTTCAATGGCCTCGGCAATCGCCAGCAGCAATACGTTCTTCTCGGCCGTGGAGAACTGGGCCAGGCGAGTCGCGGCCCCCCTGGCGCGAAGCAATTTGTCGTGGGTCGAAGCGGATACGCCGATCGTCGTGGCCATCTCAGGAACTCCTCTCGCGCGGAGGAAAGTAAGTCCCAATCTTTCGTTCCAGTGCCCATGCGATCGCATGCTGGTGCCGGCCATTCACAATGGCGACGTGTACCCCCGCTTCGCTTGCCGATTTGGCGGCGCGCAACTTGGAGCGCATCCCTCCGCGGCCCAGCTTGCCGTGGCCGTTGCACAGGGCCTCCATCTGCGGGGTCAACTTACGCACCGTCCGCAGGGGACGTCTTTGCTTTCCATTGGAGATGTAGAAACCGTCCACATCGGTGAGCAGGAGCAGCCAATCGGCCTGAACCGCAGCCGCGAGCAATGCGCTCAGTTCGTCGTTGTCGCCAAATGCGCCCTCCAGCTCGCGCACGGAGACGCTATCGTTTTCGTTCACTACCGGAACCACGCCGAGTTTGAGCAGTTGCCGCAAGGTATTCTGCAGATTTTTGTAGCGAACGGGCGTGGTGAAGTCGTCGCTCGAAAGCAACAGCTGCGCGACTAGCTTCTTGCCGAAAAACAGCCGTTCGTAAGTGTGCATTAGCACGCTCTGTCCTACCGCGGCGCACGCCTGCATCAGCGGCACGCTCGTGGGCCTCTCCCCAAGATTCAGATTCGACATTCCCGCGGCGATGGCTCCCGAACTGACAATAAGATACTGATGCCGCGATAAATCCAACTGGTCGATCAGCGCACGCATGCGCACCGTATCCACGCGGCCGCCCGGCGCAATCAAGCTGGTACCGACTTTGACGACAAGGCGCATGGTTCTAATTTAGCAGTTCTCGCGCGGATTGGGCATATACGCGAAGCGCCAGGATCAACCCGGGTCGAGAGCTTCAGCGTCATCCACTACGGCCGGCGTTCGCTCCATTTACACTGGGAGCATGCCCGGGAAAAACTCAACCCAGCGCTTCTCCTCGCGCGTGGATCATTACGTCCGCTACCGCCCCGGCTATCCACCGGAAGTGGTCGCACTGCTCAAGAGCGAATGTGGTCTAACACCCGATTCCACAATCGCGGATATTGCTTTCGGTACCGGCCTCTTCACTCGCCTCTTGCTCGAGAACGGCAATCACGTGTGGGGCGTCGAGCCGAATCCCCAAATGCGGCGCGCCGGCGAGGAATTCCTGGCCGCTTACCCGCGCTTCACCAGTGTCGAGGGGACCGCGGAAGCCACCACCCTTTCCGACGCCAGCGTGGATATTGTGACCGCGGCCCAAGCGGCGCATTGGTTCGACCCCGCAAAATCCCGCCGCGAGTTTGTGCGCATTCTCAAGCCGGGCGGTTGGTGCGTCCTTCTGTGGAACGAGCGGCAAACCAACACAACCCCGTTTCTGCGAGCCTACGAGGAGTTGCTAAGGAGCTACGGCACCGACTACCAGGACGTGCGCCACGAGCGCACAACCGCGGCGATTGATTTATTCTATGCGCCGTCGCCATTTCGCCAGCGGGAGTTCGCCAATCAGCAGCAGCTAGACTACGCGGCTCTGGAAGGGCGCCTGCTGTCGTCTTCTTACACGCCGCAAGCCGGCGATCCGGCCTGCGCGGCAATGCTGCGCCAATTAAGGCAAGTGTTTGACGCCTATCAAACTAACGACCAGGTGACCATGGAGTATAAGACCAAGGTGTTTTTCGGGCAGCTGGGTTAGAGGATTGGTCCATGCCTGACCAAAACAGTTTTCATATGACGCCCGAGGAATTCCGCCGCCACGGCCATGCGGTGGTGGACTGGATCGCGGATTATTACACGCGCATTGAATCCTTTCCTGTGCTCTCTCGCGTGGAGCCCGGAGAGGTCCGGGCGTCATTGCCGCCCCATGCGCCGGAAAAGGGTGAATCCTTTGAGGCCATCCTCGGCGATATCGAAAAACTCATTTTGCCGGGAATCACCCACTGGCAATCGCCGAATTTCTTCGCCTATTTCCCTTGCAATGCCTCGGGACCGGCGATTCTGGGCGATCTGCTGTCCTCCGGCTTTGGCGTGCAAGGAATGCTCTGGGCCACGAGTCCGGCATGCACCGAACTTGAAACCCATGTGCTCGACTGGCTGGTCGAAATGTTGGACCTGCCGCGAAAGTTCCAGTCGTCGAGCACCGGCGGCGGCGTGATTCTGGACTCGGGTTCAAGCGGAAACCTGGTCCCGCTGCTGGCGGCCAGGGAACGAGCCACGAATTTCGCAAGCAACCAGCGCGGATGCGATGGCAAGCTCGTCGCCTACGCTTCCTCCCAGACCCACTCCTCCATGGAGAAGGCTGCCCGGGTCGTGGGAATCGGCAGCGACAATGTGCGAATGATCGACGTTGACGAGAAGTTCGCGATGCGCCCCACGGCCCTCGCCCGCCAGATCGAGAGCGACCGGCGCAACGGATTGGTTCCCTGCTTCGTTTGCGCCACCGTAGGCACAACTTCTTCGAACGCCATGGACCCGCTGCCGGAAATCGGCCGCATCTGCGGCGAACAGAAACTCTGGCTGCACGTGGACGCCGCGATGAGCGGCACCGCCGCGCTCTGCCCCGAGTTCCGCTACATTCACCAGGGCCTCGAATTTGCCGACAGCTACTGCTTCAATCCTCACAAATGGATGTTCACGAACTTCGATTGCGATTGCTTCTACGTGGCTGACCGAGCGGGACTGATTAAGACGCTAAGCGTGCTGCCGGAATACCTGCGCAATCAAGCTACTGAGTCCGGCGCGGTCATCGACTATCGCGACTGGCAAATTCCGCTTGGCCGCCGCTTCCGCTCGCTGAAGCTCTGGTTCGTGATCCGGCACTACGGGATCGAAGGTTTGCAGCATCACATCCGGCGTCACGTGGAATTGGCGCAACGGCTTGTGGGTTGGATCAATGAAGACGAACGCTTTGAGTTGGCCGCACCCGCGCCGCTGAATCTGGTCTGCTTCCGCCACGAGGCCGGTGATGCAGCCAACCAGACCTTGATGGATCGGCTGAACCGCAGTGGCGATCTTTATTTCACGCACACGCGGCTGAACGACCGCCTCACCCTGCGACTTTGCGTGGGCCAGACCAACACGGAAGCGCGCCACGTAGAGCAGGCGTGGAAGCGGATTCAGGAAGAAGCACAGCAGCTCGGACCGTAGCGGGGCGTCTCGCCGGCTGTCGCGAGGGCGTCTCGCCCTCGCGGATTCCCCACGCTAGCGTCGAACCAAACGAAACGCAAAATTCCGCCCCAACCCCAGCTTGTAAGCCAGCTGAATCCAAAGCAGCGCATGCGGTTCGAGCAGCCGCGCATTCACAAGCGGCCCGGCATCCACGGGATCGAAACCCAAATCCGCCGCCAGTTTCCCGGCAACTGTTTTGGCGCCAGCATCGTCGCCGCAATACAGCATGGAAGCGGCACCCTCCGGATAGCGCGGCTCGGCCATGTTGTCGAAGCCCGTGGTGTTGAAAATCTTCACCACCCGTGCGCCCACCGCCCATCCCGCTACCTGTTCTCCCGCCGACGTGCTGAATCCAACCGCCAAGCCGGAAAGATCGGGCTTCAGAGGATTGACGCAGTCGAGCAGAATCTTGCCACTAAGATTCCCCGCGCTGCGCAAAGCTTCCTGTGCCGCGAGCCAGGGCGTTGCCAACACGACTACCTCGCCAAAAGCTGCCGCCTCCGGCACGCTGCCGGCTCTCGCGTTCGAGCCTGCGGCTTGCAGCACCGATTGCAGGATTGCGTCGGACGCATCGCGCACTCCAAACATCACCGAGTGCCCCTTCTTCGCCCAACCCGTCCCTATCGTTCCGCCAACATTGCCGGCTCCCAACACTCCGATTTTCATCAGTCCACTCCTAGCGCTCTTGGATGTCTGGCGCTGGGCGATGGTTTCGGGAAATAATGCGGCGGTCGAAGAGCGGTGACGCAGCACGAACGTGATGGATTAAGCCGCGGCAGCGGTGCGCGCCCTGCGCACCAGATATTTTCCTTGCACGGCAAGAAAGCGCGCCAAAAGATCGGCGGCCTTTTCCAGCAATACACGGTCTTCGGAACCAAACGCATTCGTGCGATCGCTTTCCACATCCAGAACACCCAGTTCTCGCCCCGCCAGCTTGATCGAAACCAGAATCTTCGACCGGCTCTCCAGTCGAGCCTTCTGCCCCGGATGAGGCCCATGGCCGGCTTCAGTCTGCTGCGAAGCCGTCTTCCCCACCGTCAGATAAATCCCCACCCAGGTGTAGTGACGGCCGGTAGAAAGCAATTCGCTAACTTTTTCCAGCGGAGATTGGTGAAATGACGCGCGGTTACCGGCAAGCAGGCGCTCAATTTCAGAACTCAGAGCGCGAGGTGAACGATAGCTCTTCAAAATTCTCCTCTTTTTTATGCACGAAATTGGAAATGAATTCCGGCGCTAGTGTAGCCGCCCATGCAAACCACGGTCAATCGTGCTGGACGTCTTTGGTAGCGCCGACGACTCGCCGGCTGTCGTGGGGGCGTCCCGCCCCCACTGCCCGAGCAAGGCCCGCCCCATCCAAAACAAGAACAGATTCACGCTAAGGCTGCTTCTTCAACTCCGGCGCTGCACTTGGCGACGGCGCCGCGGCAGGAGCCTCCGGCTTGGTCACATCCGCGTTGGCGCGCGCCGACGGATTCACTCCAAAATCCCAGACGTAGGAATTAAGGCCTTCCTTGCCCAGCATCTCCACCACCGCATACTCGCCCGTCTCCAGCTCGACCGACGGAGTGATCTTGATCCACCCTCCGGTAAGGTCCACCATGCTGGTGGGAACAAGCTTTTGCTCCTCTTTGGCCTTGCCGTAGATGGAAACCTTGATGTCGCCCACCATGCGTTTGTCCGCTTTGCTTTGCATGTGCAGGATATGAAAGCGGTCGGAAGGATCGGCGTTCGCGGCGGCATCACTTGGATCCAGCGGCTCAAGTTTAAGGTAGATCGCCGGCACAGCGATGTGCGCCTGGACTTGCGCATGCGACCCCGGCACCTCAATATTCTGCTTGACGCCGGCCATCGGATTGATGGCCGCCCGCATGACATTTCCTTTTCTATCCTGCTTGATCTCACTGCCATGCTGCTGCAGTTCCACCAGCTGCGGCTGATTCTCGTAGGAATCCAACATTAAGACCCCGCCATCCTCCGGCAAGTGCAGGCCGGGAGCGACTTCCGGCCGCCTGGCCTCCTCGGCTCGGCGCTCGGCCGCCAGTTCCTTGTCGACTTCCGCCGCCCCCGGCAAAGGCACGCCGTTCTGCCGATCCTTCTCATATTTGTCCGTGGCCGCCCAGTCCACCATCGACTTAGGCACTTCCTCCCACTCCCCGCGCTCCGCGCTGAAGTAGCGCACCCGGTCGCCCTTCACTTCCCATTTCGTCGCCAGCTGATACGACCCGTCCGTCAGGATCAGACGTTTGGAAAGTTCCTGTGCGGACGCAGCGCCCAGAAAAAACAGAAACGCCATCACCCAAGCGAGGACATAAAGCGAGAACCGGCATGCGGAACTCCTACGCGCCATGCCCTAATTATGAACCCGGACCGGAATTATTCGCCATTTTCTCTTTCCGTGAACCTGCCATTTTGACAATTGAACCGTCATCCCGAAGCGCGCAATTCAGCCGGGTGAGGCATCTAACGCGTAGCGAACACGGTCAACAACGACCGCGCCGTCACAGAGGTATGATGAAGCATGAACCGCGAACTCCCCGGCATGGTCGGCGGCCTAGGCCCCGAATCCACCGTCATCTACTACCAGCAGATCATCGCCGCATACCGCAAGGCCAAGCAGCATGCCAGCTATCCCCACCTCCTCCTCAGCAGCATCGACCTCCAGCGCATGCTGGTCCTGCTGGCGGCGAGCGACCTCGCCGGCATCGCCGATTATATGCTGCATGCCATCCGCTCCTTGGCCGCCGCCGGCGCGACTTTTGCCTTCATCGGCGCCAACACGTGGCATATCGTATTCGACCAGGTTGAGCAGCTTTCCCCAATCCCGCTCATCAGCATTGTGCAAACTGCTTGCGCCGCCGCCAAGCAGGCCGGCTGCAAGCGCCTGGGACTGTTCGGCACCCGTTACACCATGCAAGCCGATTTCTATCCGAAAGTGTTCGCGCCATCCGGCTTGGCCATCGTCCCTCCGGCCCAAAGCGAGCAGGACTACATTCACGAAAAATACATGGGCGAACTGCTGAACGGCGTAGTGGTCCCGGAAACTAGGCAGCAGCTATTGAAGATCATGCAAGGCATGCAAGACCGCGACCAAATCGACGGCGTGATCCTGGGCGGCACGGAGTTGTCGCTGCTCTTCCAGGACCACACGGCCGGCAGTATTCCGCTCTTCGACACTACAAAAATTCACGTCCAGGCCGTCGTAGCGCGGATGTTGGAATAAGGCAGCGGCGTCAATCGAGCACGGCAGAGCGAAAAAACTCGCGCGGATCACTGATTTTGGGTGGCGCAGCGGTTCACCGCCGCGGATAGTTGGTCTATTTTCAGAACGGCTTTAGCCGCTGCCGGCTTAATCCTTCTGACAAATGAAGACGTCCAAGAACCGAAAACCGAGAACTGAAAGCTGACAGCCGAGAGCTAACCCTCCGCCCCCGATTTCCGCATTTCCTTTCACAATCTTTTCTGGCATAATCAATTGTGCACCCCAACCTGCACGAAATTTCAAGACAATTTAGAGCGAGGAACCGATGTCGGCAAAGTACATCTTTGTGACCGGCGGCGTTGTGTCTTCTTTGGGCAAAGGCCTAGCGGCAGCTTCCATCGGCTGTCTGCTCGAAAGCCGCGGCCTCAAAGTCAACCTCATGAAGTTCGATCCCTACCTGAACGTCGACCCCGGCACCATGTCCCCGTTTCAGCACGGCGAGGTTTTTGTCACCGACGACGGCGCCGAAACCGATCTCGATCTCGGCCACTACGAGCGCTTCACCCACGCCAAACTTTCCCGCGACAATAACTGGACCACCGGCCGTATCTACGAGCAGATCATCGCCAAAGAACGCCGCGGCGACTACCTGGGCAAAACCGTGCAGGTAATTCCGCACGTGACCAACGAAATCAAAGCCGCCATGAAGAAAGTCGCCCAGGAAGTGGACGTAGCCATCGTCGAAATCGGCGGCACCGTCGGCGATATCGAATCTCTGCCCTTCATGGAAGCCATCCGCCAGATGCGCCAGGAACTGGGCCGCGAGCACACTCTGTTCATGCATGTGACGCTCGTTCCCTTCATCGCCGCCGCGCAGGAGCTAAAGACCAAGCCAACCCAGCACTCGGTGAAAGAATTACTCAGTATCGGAATTCAGCCCGACATCCTGCTTTGCCGCACCGATCGCTTTCTTTCCAAAGACATAAAGTCCAAGATCGCGCTGTTCTGCAACGTCAGCGAAGAAGCCGTGATCACCGCCAAAGACGTGGCTTCCGTCTACGAAGTGCCGCTGGTGTTCGGCAATGAGGGCGTGGACACCCTGGTGCTGAAACACCTGCACATGGAAGCCAAAGATCGCGACATGTCGCACTGGGAAGACATTGTGCACCGCGTTTACAACCCGAAGGCCGAGGTCACAATTGGCATTGTCGGCAAGTACGTGGAATATGAAGATTCCTACAAATCGCTGAAAGAAGCGCTGGTCCACGGCGCGCTCGCCCACAATCTGAAGCTGCAACTGAATTGGGTGGAAGCCGAGGGCCTGGAAACCGGCGACCGCACTTACGAAGAGCAACTCGCCGACTACGATGGCCTGCTCGTCCCCGGCGGCTTCGGCAAGCGCGGCATTGAAGGCATGCTGATCGCCATCCGCTACGCCCGCGAGAAAAAGGTCCCTTACTTTGGCATTTGCCTGGGCATGCAGACCGCCTGCATCGAATTCGCCCGCAACGTGTGCGGGCTCGCAGATGCGAACTCCAGCGAATTCGATCCGGCGACGCCGCACCGCGTGATCTACAAGTTGCGCGAACTGCGCGGCGTGGAAGAACTTGGCGGCACCATGCGGCTTGGGGCGTGGCCTTGCAAAATCGAGCCAGGAACGCTGGCCCACCGCATCTACGAAAAGCTGGAAATCAGCGAACGCCATCGCCATCGTTATGAATTCAATCGCGAATACGAAGAAGTTATGACCGCGGCTGGCTTGCGGATTTCCGGCTCGACTCCCGACGGGACTTACGTGGAAATGGTCGAACTTCCCGACCATCCGCATTTTATCGGTTGCCAATTTCATCCCGAGTTCAAGTCCAAGCCGCTCGAGCCGCATCCGCTGTTCCGGGCGTTCGTCGGCGCGGCTTACGAGCATGGACAGAAACGGCTGGCGAACAAGGCTGCCGCGGAACTGGAGATGTTTCACCGGCCGCAAAAAGTTTCGAGCCGGTAAAAGCTTTTGCCCCAGAGGAACATCCGGAGGCTGCGGTGGGTTCCTCTGTGCTACCCTGCCCCCTGTGTTTAATTCATGAGCGTTTCTTTCCAAATCAACGATGTGCGCATCGGCTCGGGCAAGCTGTTTCTCATTGCCGGGCCATGCGTCATCGAGAGCGAAGCCCACGCCATCCGCATGGCCGAGATCATCAAGGGAGTAACTCGTTCGCTGAATATTCCGTTTATTTTCAAAGCCTCTTACGACAAAGCCAACCGCACTTCCATCCGTAGTTTCCGCGGGCCGGGGCTGACCGCAGGCCTGCGCATCCTGAAGAAAGTGAAAGCCGAAGTCCACGTGCCCGTGCTGACCGACGTACACGAAGTTGCCGACGTCCCCAAAGTTGCCGAAGTTGCGGACATTCTGCAGATTCCGGCGTTCCTCTGCCGCCAAACCGACTTGGTAGTGGCCGCAGCCATGACCGAGCGCGTGGTGAACATCAAGAAAGGCCAGTTCGTTTCGCCCTGGGACATGCGGCACGCGGTCGAGAAGTGTCGCACCGCCGGCAACGATCGCGTGTTCGTCACCGAGCGCGGCTCGAGCTTTGGCTACAACAACCTAGTGGTGGATATGCGCTCCCTGGCCATCATGCGCAAGTTCGTGCCCGTGGTATTTGACGCCACTCATTCCGTGCAATTGCCTTCCGCTTCGCACGGGGACGAAGACCAGCCCGCCAGCAGCGGAGGACAGCCGGAGTTCATCCCGGTGCTGGCGCGCGCGGCGGTAGCGGCGGGCGTCGATGGAATCTTCATGGAAGTGCACGACAAACCTGCCGAAGCCAAATCCGATGGCGCGAACGCGCTCGATTCCCACAAGTTGCGTGGCGTGCTGAAAGAACTGCTGGCGCTGCAGAATGCCGTGGCCAGCGGAGGGGTGGCCGTGCGCAGACTCAGGCGGACTTCAGAGTAGTGTCATTGTGAGACATTTTCTAGGTATATCTAAAAGATAATAATCGACGATAAAGGCTTTGGGCGCGATTCTAGCGTCCGAGGATGGGGCTTTTTGTCCAAATCTCGACGCGTCGACCCTGGAGCATTGTAGCGCCACTGCGGGCCATTCTGGAGAGCGTCGTGCTGTCTTGATTTCGCTGCGGCGAGTCATACTTAAGAGCTAAGTCTATGAGTCCCGGTGTAAGTGCTTGCATTGATTTTAGCGCCACCGTCTCGGCGCCTGGGGGCCTGCCCTGAGCGGAGTCGCAAGGGCTGGGCGCCCCCGCCCGCCATAGACCCTGCCCTCGCGGTGCGGGCGAGACGCCCCCACCACAGCCGGCGAAACGCTGGCGCTACAGGAACCTAAAGCCAAGCGCGAGTTTGACTAACGCTTATGGGTAAGCGAGAATTGATTCTGCCGTAGCCAGAATCTGTCCTCCCCCAACAAGTGGGCCTGTGGCGCAGCTGGGAGCGCGCTTCCATGGCATGGAAGAGGTCGCCGGTTCGATCCCGGCCAGGTCCAC